>Ga0302325_10009915_pt1 | contig 20726 bp, 18 predicted proteins | sample Palsa_T0_2_FD_201948 | JGI IMG/M metagenome (GOLD analysis project Ga0302325, IMG submission 201948) | Peat permafrost microbial communities from Stordalen Mire near Abisko, Sweden - Palsa_T0_2 | ecosystem: Environmental > Terrestrial > Soil > Palsa > Peat permafrost | place: Sweden: Abisko...
TGATGCCGAGCCAGATTCCGACCCAGACTCGGTGGAAGACATAGGCGCTGACGCCCAAGAGGATGGCGCCGGCGACGGCGGGGGCCATGGGGTCGATTTGCCAGTGCCGCCACATCGGTAGCTTCATTCCGATCGAGGTGCCCATCGCCACGGCGGCGAGGGTGAGGATGGACTGGCTGAATCGGGCTCCGGCGATCCAGAGCGAAATGCCGACGAGGAGTCCAACCATGGCGATCACCAACGTGATCGACCCGGGCTGATGGGGAAGTAGAAGCACCAAGTGCTGAAACAAGGGGCGCACCTCTTTTTGTTTATCGACCGGCGGAGGCAGATTTCTCCAACCGGTCCCAGGCGAGGACATGGGCGCGGATGTGGGCGCCGACGGATGTTATTGTTTATGGGGATTGTCGTTACAATGATCGGGGCGAAAGGATCAGGGCATGCCGGGAAAGAGGCAATTCGGGATATGGGCGGCAGTTGTGCTGTTCCTGCTGGTGCTGGGCGGGGCGATTTTCGTTGCGAAGACGTATTTCTGGTCGAGCGGGTCGGAAGATGTGCCTGCATCCGCCGACAATTCAACCGCGCCCGGGACGGCATCGGGGCCGCAGATTCAGGTGGGGATTTTTCTGAGCGAGTTCACGGCGACGGGGCCGCGGCGGCAGGTGGCGCCGTATGGTTATCAGACCCAGCTCCGGGCGATGAAGTCGATGCACGATCCATCCATTCGGCTGGTGCCGGTGGTCGAACCGGGCACGGTCCATAACCCGCAGCTTCAGAGGATTCTCACTCAATATTTCGCGGATGAAACTCCCATCGATGTGACGGATGACAACGCGATGCAGACGCTGGATGTTTTATCTGTGACTTCGGCGGCTGATTTGCAGGACGATGCGGTGCGGGCGATCACGCGGCATGTGCGCGATGGCATGGGATTGCTTCAGCGCCAGCCGGGATATCTTGTGCCGGGGTACAATGCGCAGACCAATGCGCTGTGCGGATTTCGGGACGGTGTTTTTGGCTGGAGCGCGAGCCCGGTGGAATGCGAAGTTGTGGGCAATCATCCGCTGCTGGGGGATTTCAGCGGGCAGGTGGGGAAGACGATTACGCTGGTGCCTAACGGGACGGTGGGGCATCTGATCGGCATTCCGCTGATTCGAGTCAAACAGATGCGCGATGTGAAACTGGTGTTGCCGGGCAGGACCGTGGGGACGGGGGAATATTTATACCCGCTGTACATCAGCCAGCTTGGGAAGGGGCGGATTGTGGGGATCGGATTCACGCAGGGTCAGGCGGTGCCCAAGGAGCTTGAGGCGGCGCATCATGGCAGGTTTTATATCCATTGCCTCCAGTGGCTGGCGGGAAAGGGGCTGAGTTGATGAAGAGATGCGCGATGCACGTGCTGGTGATTTGCCTGTGGGCAATTACCGGTGAGATTGGCCTTGGGCAGACGCAGCCGTCGGCGATAAGCGCTGATGATTTGCCGGATGTGATGCTTCACGGGGATCTTTTTGCGGTGGTTGTGGACGATTTCCAAACCGGTGATAAGTTGGCGTGGTTTAACGCGTGGGCGGAAATTTCCGGTGGAGTGCCGACGACCCAGCCGCTGGGCCCGCACGATTCACTGCCGCCGGGCATTGAGCAGGCGCTTGGTCCTTTTTACAAAATCGGAGCGGAGCGGTTCGATTATTGCGTGAGCCTGCAAAACGGGGTGATGGTCGGCACGATGGGGATTCGGCTGGCGCAGGGCTCCAATGCGGATGCGGCGATCCTGTCGCTCAACAAAAGTATCCGCGCCGATTTTCATTTTGATCAGGAGGGGGATTGGCTCGTCAACCGGCTGCGGATGGGGACGAACAGACCGCCGCCGGCGCTGAGCGCGCCGGTGAGCCCGCGCGCGGATGAGATTCGGCGCGATCTCAATACCTGGGGGGACGAGGTGCCGGTGAAAGTGGTTTATGTCACTTCCGATGCGCTGAAGAGAAACATGATGAACGGGGGTTCACCGCCTGATGAAGTCGCCCCCGTGGCCGATCTTTTCTGGAAGGCGCAGTATCTGTACATCGGTGCGCGGCTGGGGATGCATCCGGCGATTCGGGCGGATTGGGTTGCGCCCGATGCCGATGGGGCGGATGCGGTCATCAAGCAGTTTACGATCATGAGCCAGCGCCTGAAGCAACCGAATAACGGGACGGGAATTCCGCCGTTTATCTTGACGGCGTTCGATCAGTTTAAGCCGGTTCGCCGGGACAACGTCGTCAGCATGGAGTTGAACCAGAAGGATCTTTCGTCGCTGTTTATGAAGATCGTGGCGGGGATGATGAGCCAGCAGAATTCCGGTCCGCAGTCGCCGGCTCCGCCGCAAACACCAGTGGCGGCCGATTGGGCGCCGACCGATGCGGCGACGGATTCGACGGCGGCGCAGATGCGGCTGATCGTTAGCGCGATCATCGAATACGACCGCGCGCATCAGGCGCTGCCGGCGAGCCTCGATGATCTGCTGGCCGACAAACTCCTGCCGGGTGCGGAAGTTTTCCATGATCCGCGAACGGGGAAGGACAATGGTTTTCTTTACGTGAAGCCGCCGGGCGTCGGGAAACTTTCCGATATCACGACGGCGGCGAAGCCGGCGATTCTTTACGAATCGAAGGATGGGGCGGCCGATCCCAATGGGTTGATCGGGTACGCGGATGGGTATGTGGGGGCGGGCGGCGGCAGCCATTAGATCGACGCTCGGGCGTTCGATTTTGACGCATCTCATCGCAACGGCTAAAACCACGTCATGGCGGATCAGGAATCGCTCGATCAGCTTCGCGTGAAAATCGACCAGATCGATCAGCAATTGATCGATCTGCTGAATTCGCGTGCCCGCATCGTGGTGGAGATTGGAAAACTCAAGCAGTCGCAAGGCTCGCCGATTTATGCGCCTGACCGGGAAAAGGCGATTCTCGACCGGGTGCGGAACCTGAACCGGGGGCCGCTATCGGATCGCTGCCTTGAGGCGGTGTATCGCGAAGTGATGAGCGGCAGCTTCGCGCTGGAGAAGCCGCTGCGGATCGGGTTCCTCGGACCGGAGGGCTCGTTCAGCCATGCGGCTTCGGTTTCCAAATTCGGCAGCAGCGTGGATTACGTTCCGCTGAGCGCGATTCCAGCAGTGTTCGAGGAAGTTGTGCGGGGGCATGTGGATTACGGGCTGGTTCCGGTTGAGAACAGCATCGGCGGAGGGATTGTCGATACGCTGGATGCGTTTCTCAGCAGCTCGGCGAAGATTTGCGCCGAGGTGCTGCTGACGGTGCATCACAATCTCCTGACCAATGAGCCGTGGGAGAAGGTCGAGAAGATTTATTCCAAGGCGGAGGTGTTCAGTCAGTGCCGCAACTGGTTGAGCGCGACGGCCAAGGATCGCGCGGTGATTCCGGCCGAGAGCACAACCGCCGCGGCGCAGATGGCGCGCGATCAGAAAGGCGTGGCGGCCATCGGTTCCAAGCAGGCGGCGGAACTCTATGGGTTGCACATTGTCTTTGAGAATATCGAAGACAATCCGGACAACATGACGAGATTTTTCGTCATCGGCCGCGAGGCCGCCCGCCGCACGGGCGAGGACAAGACCGCTATCATGTTCACCACCGCGCACAAGCCCGGCGCGCTGGCGGAGGTGCTGGATGTGTTCAAAGAGAACGGCATCAATTTAACGGACATCGAGAAGCGCCCAAGCCGCAAAGTGAACTGGGAATATTATTTCTTCATCGACGCCCAGGGGCATGCGGACGACGCGGCGATGAAAATCGCCATCGAGCAGGCGAAGAAGCATTGTTTGCAGTTGACGGTGCTGGGGAGTTATCCGCGGGGGGATTAGCTGATTGAAGATATCGTAGCGGACTTTCACCTTTGAATTACAACATGAAATCATGCGAGCATTCTTCGCGGTCCATCCTGGCGAGTTTCTTGTGGGCGATTATGTTACGCGGCGATTAGGCCGCAAATATGATGTTTGGGTGCCGGCTAAGGATACTGGAATTGATTTGCTACTTACGCCTCGCGGCAAATCAAGTCGTGCGATTAAACTTCAGGTTAAATTTTCGCGAAGCTATGACGTGGTGCGGCCAATTACCGTGATTTTATTGCCCTTGGGTGGTACACCGTCGATCAGAAAAATTGATGAAAAGTACGGCAGATTATTGGATTTTTGTGATTGCCGATTTTCGTAGAAAGGTCCAATTCTTAATCGTCCCAGTCGCGGACTTGAAAAAGCGGATTCGGGGACCGAAATGGAATTTGTATTTGCCAATATGTGGGAAGGGGACAAAAGGGAAATGTTTCGATACGCGGGGGTCTGAGTAACCAAGAAAAAGCCAATCTGTTTGCGAACGGACTGGCCCATCTGGAACGTGATTTTACGTCATTTCTAAATAAGTGGACCCTTTTGGATTGAACTGAAGCCGGCTCATCCTACGGGATATCAGGTTTCAACTTCGGTAGCCCAAGGAACGGGTGACCAGATCAAGACATGACGTCAGCTTATTTGGCCGATCATCCGCCCGTGCCGTGGCGACGTTTGGCGGGTGGCGAGATGAACTTCAATCCGAGCTTTTTCTGAAGCCCTTTTGCCACCTGGCGAGATTCCTTTACGTGTTCATGGATATTGCCCGCGTGTTGCCGGGCGATTTTTTCGCGAACCAAGCGTACATCGTCCACGGCGGATAATTCATTTTTACGCTTCACGGTCTTAATCATGATCTGCCTCCACAATGAGCAAATCGGGCGTCACAATCTGCGGCGGCACCAGGTTTAGGCGGGCACAAATCACCGCAAGGTGGGTCCGCTTATTCGGATTGGCCAAGTGCCGTTGATTCCATGTTAACAGATAATCCATCCGATGGACTAACGAGACGGCAAGATGCAAAGCATCGCCCTCGACCGCCGGCCCTGGCATTACTTTTTCGTGGACAAACAATTCGGCAACGCCCGCCACCTCCGCATCCAGACCGAGAACCTTAAGACCGTGAAGCATGGATATGGCAGGCCGACGCACTGCTTCTGGAAATGCCGGGTCGGATAGTTCGCGAAGGACTTCGTCGGAGACAAGCAGTTCAAACGCTTTGGACTGAGTTCGCCACCAATTCAAGCTGGTTTCGCGACGGCCCCGATCGACAGTCGCCTTCCGAATCGTCACGCATTGGCTGAAGAAGCTTGTTTCCAGATAGACCCGTGCCATGGGAAAATTTTAACAATTGAACCGGGCGACTAAAGCACAGTGGCCGCCAAAGGCCGTCTAAACTTTTGAGCATTTGAGTTACTGCACCGCGACTTCATCATTCAGGATCCGCGTTCCCTCCACTTCGCGGAGGCCGCTGCGGACTTTGGCGTTGGGGATGAAATGGACGCTGGGGAAGCGATAGAGCTTGATGATGGTGCGGCCGGGATCGAGCTGTGTTACCAATCGCTCCTGCCGGGGCTGGCCGGGGTAGACGACGAACGCGGTGTAATTGATGGGCCGCTCGCCGTAGTTGCTGATCATCTGCTGAACGACCAGATCGTCCTTGTCGCGCAGCGCCAGCGTTCGCATTCCGACGTCGCCCAGGCCCAGCGTCACCGAGATCGGCACGGCGAACGTCGAGAAATGATCGGACTGCACCTGGAAATTGGCGGTGATCGCCTTGGCGCCGGCGAAACTGTTGTATGGAAATTCCAGCGTCACATCGTGATCGAACGTCTCGCCGGGGTTGAGCGTGAAATTGAAGACCGACGGCGTGATGCTCCACCCCGGCGGGGGCGTCAGCTTCATCATGCCGGTGATGGTGGATTGGCCGGGGTTGGAGAAATGAATCCGGCGGGTGTGGGGCTGAAAGCTCGATTCGAGCAGCGGCTTGTCGATGCCGACGCTGGCGCGCATCTGGGCGGCGTCGCCGTCGATATCCACGAGAAAGAAGGGCATCGGGCCGACCTGGAGGTTGACCGAATCGGACTTCTCGTCCTGCGATAGAACCAGCGGAGTGGTGTTGCCCCACAGATCGATGCGGCGGGGATGCTCGCCGAGGTTCAGCGCGAGCGATTTGGTGTCATCTCCCTGCCCGCGATTCCAGATCACGACAAGCCCCTGTCCGTTGCGATCGAAGAGAAAAGCATCAACGTTGCTGGCGTTGGGTATTTTTCCGCGGAACGTCGCCCCCGAAAGCTGCGTGAGCAGCGTTCGCATGATCAGCAGCAATTCCTTGGGCTGCGGGGTGATGTGATCGCCATCGTTGCGAACGGTGAACGGCAGCGGCAGGTCGATGCGCGTCGCCCCGCCGGCGAGGGCATACACCACCCGCTGGGCGAGATCGCGAATCTGCACTTCGCGCCCGTAGCGGTCATCCACCGTTTCCAGGCTCAGCGAGAGGTTGTGCCCCTCGTGTCCGTGAAGGTCCTGGATGTAGAGGGGAATCTGCGAGGGGAGAATATCGGGCGAAATCGAAAGCGCCACTGTGGCCGGGAGGTTGCCGCTCAGGTCGTACCACGCGGGCCACGGCATCGCCAGATCGGGTTGCACCACCACCTTGGCGAATTCGGAGTAAAGCAGGTCGTAGACTTTGCGCATTCCCGATTTTTGCAGGAAATCGGCCGCATCGCTGTCTGCGCCGAATTGCCAGCGATCCAGATGATTCGCATGCCGGGACACGAGATACGAAAGCTCGCCGCGCCAGGTATCGGCCGGGGCATTGGCGAGAAGGTTCCAATCATTTCCGCCGATATTTTTCGCGATATCGGGGGGAATTCCCGTGAGGCAGGCCGTCAGGGTGATGCCGCTTTTTTGCAGCTCTTCCAGCAGCGTGTCAAATCCGACGGGATCGGCCAGCTCGACATCATCGCTCCAGCTCCAGACCGAGAGCTTCACGCGGCCGGCCGACATGATCGGCAATAAATCGGGCAATTGGGACCAGCCCTCGAACGGCAGATCGGTGGCGATGACGCCGAATCGGGGATCGGGGGCGAATGGCGAATCATCGTCATCGGCGAGGCGGACGAATTGAAGATCCTGCCGGCCGACGAATTGCCCGTGGCTGGTCATGTCGAGCATGGCGGTGTACCAGCCGCAGGGAAGATCGGGGAGCGACATCGTGAGTTGTTTGAGGCCCGGCCCCAGATCGACGGCGCCGGCGACATCGAGGGCTCCGCTGTGCTGATAGACCAGCGCGTTGCCGGCGTCGCGGACCGAGAGCTGCGCCGCCAGGTCCTGCGTGGCGCGGTCGTTCACCACCATCGATAGTTGAAGCGGATCATTGCGGCGAAACACGTTGCCGGGGTGATTGGAGCTGAGCCTGAATTTGGGGACCTGAGAAATGGTGACATCATCGAACCAGGCCGATCCGTAAATGTCCTGATCGAAAATCGTCCGCGCGCCCAGCGTGCTGGGCGAATAGTAGCTGGGCTGAAGCAGTTCCAATTGGACTGCGAGGTATGCCGCCGTTGGGCTTTGCGCGGGAATTTCCACGGAAAGCTCGTGCCATCCTTCGCCCTCGGACTTGGCGGCGTAGAGATCGGAATGGACGATGGAGCCGTCGATGGCGTCTCCGTCCGAATCGACCAGATACGCCGAAAGCCGCGCCCGCGCGTGGGGCAGCACAGTCGTCTGCACGAAGCAGCCGATGCGATAGTGCGAGCCGGTGTGGATCGGCAGCTCATGCGGATCGTAGCGGTAGATGAGGGATCCGCCGTTGAGATCGAATCGAAAGCTCCACTGCCCGCTGTGTGCGGCATCGCTGGCGAGTTTGGCGTTGACATAGAACGGGAGGCCGGGGCCGGTGACTTTTTCCCAGTGCATGGGCAGGTCTTCGCGATTGCCGAGGCGGCGCTCTTCGAAGTCGATAGACTTCAGCGCCCGGCTGCCATCGCCCGGCGCAGCGGCCAGGAGACCGGGCAGCATCGCGGCGAAAATGAAGAACCTTCGGGCAAGCATGGTCCGATAACGTGTGTATCGGCACAACGCGGCCCGGTTCGCGAGGAAGATTGCCGTCAGGCGGCCAGCAAGCGGGCGGGACGGGCTGTCGGAAAGTTGGCGGCGGCGATGGACCAGCAGGCCGTGGCGATCACGAAGTAGTAATAATTGCAGAACGCCTGCTTGTTGAACGCGAAAAACAGCACGTGAACCACGGTGACGGCGGCGGCGAAGCCGGCGGGGGAACTGGGGAGCCGGCGGAGGCTCAGCGGAATAATCACCACCAGCGGCAGCAGCGATATCCAGAGCGGCGTCGGGATGCCCGGAAGCTTTTTTCGCATGAAAACCAGGTAGCTGAGCGCATCCCAGCGGAAAGGCTGGAGGAATTGGAAGACGAGGGTGGCGCGGAAGAATTCGTGGGGATTCAGAATGATGAAGGGTACGTTGATCGCGACGACCACCAGGGCTGCCTTGAAGATGATCGTGCCGAGCGATCTCCAGTGACGCGGGCCGCCGACGAGCAGCGGAAGGAGCGGGAGCGTCAGGATGGTGTACTGCTTGGTCGAAAAATACAGCCCCAGCGCGTAGGGCAGGGCCTGGGGCCAGCGGCAGACGCAGAACATCACCAGCGAGAATGTCAAAACGAGGAAGGGTTCGGTCCAGGCGAGATCGAGGACATAAATGGATCGCGGCATGAGCAGCAGCAGCGTCGCCGCCAGCGCGGCGATGCGTCCCGGGCGGGCCGCGGCGATCAGCGCCGCGGACAATCCCATCGCCACCACGTGCGAATACCGCACGTCATTGCCGAGCAAATATCCGGGTAGTGCCATGAACAAACTGAGCGGCGGATAGGGAAAGCCGACGGTCAGATAACCGCGCGAGTCCACCACGCCGGGGCCGTAAAAGGGCGTTCCGGGCGGATACATGCTGGGATAGCGGAATGTGTATGGGTTGAACTTGTGGATCAGCGCCCAGCACCCATTCATTTGAAACATGAAGACATCGATGCGCGGATCCTTGGAATGCAGGTTGAACGCGATCGCGCCCGCGATGAAGAACGAGGCGACCATGATCGCCAGCATAGGCCAGCGTAGTCCACGGAGATGCAGATATTGCAGCAGGCCCAGGACGGTGATGGTGCAAAACGCCAGGGTAATGTGCGGATCGCTGCGCATGCGCTGCAGCAGATAAAACGCCTGGTCGGCGATTCCGAGCGCCAGGACGGCGGGGAGCCAGCGACGGCAAAATGATTCGACGGCCGTCCATTTCGGCGATGTGATTCCCACCACGCAGCAGAAGATGCTGATCGTCAACCACGCCAGCGCGTGGTGGTTGTATTCCCCGTCATTCAGATCGATCGCATGGCCGAGCGACAGGGCGAAAAGCGTCAGCGCCAGGGCGGTGAAAGCGCAATCCGGCTCGTGCGAAATTGAAACGATTTCCTTCAGATCGCCGGCATCACCCGCGAGGGCAGTGGTCGTTCCGCCTGTTCCTGTCATCGGGGGTAATGTATAACCCGCGAGCCCGATCTGTCATGTTCGGATGACTGGCAAAACGGAAATAAATTCCGGTCTCTCGCGCAGCGCCCGCTGGGTGGAGCGGCGCCCGTGGATCGTTTTTGTGTTTCTCGCGATTCTGCTGGCGATTCAGATCACTCCAAAATTCAAGATGAGTCCCGACGGCGTCAGCTACATGTCCATCGCCCGGAATATGCTGCATGGGCGAATCGAGCGGCTTGGTTCGCCGCATATCCGGTATGCGCCGGGATATCCGCTGCTGATCACGCCGGCATTTTTGTCTGGCGAGCGTCCGTTCATTGCCGTGCAGGGGCTGCAGTGGTTTTATGCGATGCTTCTCGCGCTGGGCGTTTACGCATGGTTCGCAAAATATGCCGGGCGCGGGGCGATTTGGATTACCGCGCTGACGATGGCCAGCGCTGGATACTGGGATCTATTTCGCACGGCAAGTTCTGAAATTGTCTTCGCGCCGGCGGTGATCTGGGCGGGATATTTCATGGCGCGATCACTGGATGCGCGGCGATGGATCGGGTGGGCGATTGCGGCGATTTTTGTTGCGGCCATCGCCTGCGCGACGCGGCAGGCGGGGGCGATGCTGGGGGGGGGATTTGTGCTGGCGGCGGGGATTCGAGCGATGCGCGGGCGCATGCCCTGGCCGCGCGCTATCGCGCTGTGCGCGGTCGTCGTCTTATCCATCGGGATCGTGTCGTGGGGTCTGATCGCCTTCGATCGCTGGGGCATCCGGCAGGTTTCAACGGGGGACAGTGGATACGTTGCGGTGTTCTTCAAACCCGGGCGAACGGTGGGTGGCCAGCTCGCGGAGGGAACTCGGCGTCAGGTCGCCGAAATCGGCCGGCTGCTGATCCCCGGGATGTGGAAGACACATTCGCGCGAGCACGAATATCTCGATATCAACAACATCATTTACGCGATGGTTTTTATTCCCGTCGCGATGGAGTGGTGGAGATTGTGTCGCGATACGGACGATCCGCTGGCGCTGTCGCTGCCGTTTTTTCTGGCGCTGTATATCGTTTATCCGTACGATTCGGGAACGCGGTTCACCGTTCCGATTTTTCCGGTGCTGGGGGGAAGCGTCTGGTATCTGCTTAAAAACCATTCGAAGGGACGTTCCGATTTTTTTCTGATTTTCATCGCGATTCATGCCCTGGTGGCGATTGGATTCTGGCTCGACGATGCGGCCCATGTCCGCAGGCGATATGAGCGCTGGCCGGAGATGGAGCAGGTGGCGGCGGCGATCCCGCGGGGCACGGATGTCATCGCCATGCGCGGCGAGATCGATGACCGCTGGATGTTCCTGATGTGCCTGACCGATCGGCCCATCGCGCCGGAGACGGATGATGACCCGGTGGCGGTGTTTGCGAACTGGATCGTGGCCGATCGCGCCCGGCCGGTTTCCATCGGTTTTGATCGGATCAAATTTGTGGGCCAATATCAGTTGGAAAGGCGCGCAACTCTAAAGTGAAGGCCGCGACGGCTCGATGGAGGGGAGAGGTTAGCCTATGAAGCCATCGCCAAACGACCAAAATCCATCCGTCAGCGGCAACGCGGACATTACCGGACATTCGACGGAGATCGAGGACAAGGAACGGCGCGATCGCCGGATGTCGGTGATCGATCGCCGCAACGGCTCGGAGCGTCGGGGCCAGTCGCGCGGGCAGTCCGGCTACGCGGGCGCCGACCGGCGCGTTGCTGAGCGTCGCGAGGACACGGGTCTTGAGCGCCGCCGCGGGCCAGGCCGCCGGCTTTCCGATGATCGCCGCTGTGCCGAAGAAGGCGAGATGACAGCGGAGCAATTCGAGTTTGTGATGGCGATCGAGACCTACAAGAAGGTCAACAAGCGGATGTATCCGACGTGGACCGAAGTTCTCGAAGTCGTGCAGCAGCTCGGCTACCGGAAAGTTATGCAGCGCGATATCCAGATGGAGAATGTGCCGGAGCCGAAGCTTTCAAAAGTGGCGTAAGTTAGCCATTAAATCACCGCCTGACGGAACCCGCTTCCATTTTTCATTGAATTGCTGAATCAATAATAAAATTATATTTGTCGTTTTTCGCAACCATTCATTCGTTTCCCGCGAAATAAAATCGGGGAGTTGGGTGGATTTGGAAGACATTGGCAAGTGTCGTTTCATACCGCGTCCGAGAACCCTCGCGGGTTGATGCCCGGATCGCTACAATCAAGTTAATGGCCAGCGACATCTATGAATCGCCCCTGGCGACGCGCAACGCCAGCAAAGAGATGTTGCGGCTGTTCTCGCCGCAGTATAAGTTCAGCCTGTGGAGGAAATTATGGCTGGAACTGGCGCGGGCTCAGCAGCAACTTGGCCTGGGTCGAATCACTGCCGAGGCGATCGCTCAGATGGAGCGGGCGGTGGACAACATTGACTTCGCCAAGGCGGCGGAGTGGGAGAAACGGCTGCGGCATGATGTGATGGCCCATGTCCACACCTTTGCCGAGGCCGCTCCGGCGGCACGCGAGATTATTCATCTGGGGGCTACCAGCCAGTTCGTCGTCGATAACGCCGACCTCATCATCATGCGCGAGGGGCTGAAACTGCTCTCGGGGCGGCTGGCTGGGGTGATCGACGCTCTTGGACGTTTTGCCTTGCAATGGAAGGACTTACCGACGCTGGGGTATACCCATTTTCAGCCCGCTCAGCTCACCACGGTGGGCAAGCGAGCGGCCATGTGGGCCCAGGATTTCGTGATCGACCTTGAGGAGCTGGAGCATCGCATCGCCACGCTCCAATTTCGGGGGGTGAAGGGGACGACCGGAACGCAGGCATCTTTCCTTACCCTGTTTGACGGAGATCATTCGAAAGTTGAGGCCCTTGATAAGATTATGTCCGATAACTTCGGATTTTTGAAGTCTTTTTTGATCACCGGCCAGACGTATTCGAGGAAAATAGATGCCATGTTGGTATGCGATCTCGCCGGCATCGCGGCAAGCGGTCATAAGTTCGCCAACGACATTCGCCTCCTGGCCGGATTGAAGCAAATCGAGGAACCATTTGAGGAGGAACAGGTGGGATCCAGCGCCATGGCGTACAAACGCAATCCCATGCGCTGCGAGCGAGCCACCGGGCTGGCCCGGTTCGTCATCAGCCTGGCGTCATCTCCGCTGCAAACCGCGGCGGAACAATGGCTTGAGCGCTCGCTGGACGATTCATCAAACAAGCGGCTGAGCATCCCCGAGGCGTTTCTAGCGACCGATGGACTATTGCTGCTCGTGGCCAATGTGGCGGGGGGTTTGGTGGTGTATCCAAAAACGATCGAAACTGCTGTCAATCAAGAACTTACATTCATGGCGACGGAGGAAATTCTAATGGCCGGGGTGCGCGCCGGGGGTGACCGGCAAGCCATTCATGAGATCATTCGCAGGCATTCACAGGAGTCCGCCCGGCAGGTTAAGGAATTGGGAAAGCCTAACGATTTATTAGGCCGGCTGGCGAAGGAACCCGCCCTGAACGCGGTCAACCTGGGTGAAGTGCTGGACCCGAAGCGATACATTGGACGGGCTGCGGAGCAGACTGAGCAATTTTTATCGGACGTGGTTGATCCAATCCGAGCCAAATATCACGATTACCTCAATCATTCCATCGACTTACGCGTTTAGTTGATCTGGGTTGCACCTGCCGGTCGTCTGGCTATCGGACCACAGAATTATTTTAACCGGATTCGGCCTTTTCTTGCGAATAGGATTAGAGCCGAAATCACTTTTCCAGTTGTCAGACTGGAAACGTGAGTTATTCTTTAACCTTAACGGTACGGTGTGGAAAATGCATATGGAAGTACAAACAGCCAGCGGCACAAACATTCTACAATCTCCAATTGGTAATGCGAGCTTTGTAGGAGACTCCCCTTCGGTTGCGAGTCTGAAACAGACGGCCCTTGATCTTGCGCCTCGGCGCTCGACGGTCATGGTGCTGGGAGAAACGGGGTCCGGCAAAGAGATGCTGGCCCGGTTTATCCACAACAATTCACCACGCGCGGGCAAGCCATTTATTCCCGTCGATTGCTCGTCGCTGAGCGACACTCTTTTTGAAAGCGAACTTTTTGGTCACGTGAAGGGCGCATTCACAGGCGCGACACGCGACTCGCTCGGATTTATCCGCGCAGCCGACGGGGGCTCTCTGTTCCTCGATGAAATCGGCGAACTGAGTTTGCACCTCCAGGCGAAGCTGCTGCGCGTGCTGCAGGAAAAATGCGTCGTGCCGGTCGGAGATTTCAGGCCGCGTCCGGTGGATATCCGGGTGATCAGCGCCACCAACAGGTCTCTGGACAGCATGGTTCGTGAAGGCACATTCCGTCAGGATTTGTTCTTCCGGTTGAATGTCGTTGTCCTGAAATTGCCGCCGCTACGCGAGCGGCAGGCGGACATCGTTTCGCTGGCGGAACATTTCCTGCGGACCCAGGCCGATCTTTATGGCGAACCGGTCAAGCAACTGGCGCCGCAGACGATCGGTTTGCTGCAGGAATACGGCTGGCCGGGCAACGTCCGCGAGCTTGCCAACGTGATGGAGCACGCTCACGTGATCGCGGCCGGCTCGGAGGTCACGATCTCCGACCTTCCCCCGCGGCTTCAAGCTGCCGGCGGAATGGATGCTCCCGAAGATCTCAGCCTGCAGGATATCGAGCGCTGCACGATCGCCAAGGCGCTGAAGAAAATGAACTTCAACAAGGCGGCGGCGGCCCGGCTTCTGGGCATCAACATCCAGCGTCTGAATCGAAGAATAGTCCGTCTGAACATCCGAATTCCGGAACATCAGCGATAAAGTTCGTCGCGCCGCAAAGCATCGGCACAAAAGATGCTTTCGGCGCTACGCGATCCACTTTAGGGAACTCGTCAGCAAAGAACACCCACCCATTGCGGTGGGTTTTCTTTTTCATGCGACTGGGTTATTTGCAGCCGCCGCCCGCTGGGCCTATTTTGGCGGTCCGCATGAGCGATGTTGCGATCCAGCCTCTGACCCGCGCGTTTAACTCGACGATCGCGCCGCCGGGATCCAAAAGCATCACCAATCGCGCGCTGATCCTTGCCGCGCTGTCGGCGGGGAAAAGCACGCTGACCAATGTGCTGCTGGCCGATGACACGCGGGTGATGCTCGATGCCTTGGAATCGCTGGGGTTTGAGATGGAGATCAACCGCGGCCGCAAGGCGGTGGTTTTCGCGGGGAAATCGGGCGCGATCCCGATGGCGGCGGCGAAATTGTTCTGCGGAAATTCGGGAACGACCATCCGCTTTCTCACCGCGCTGTGCGCGCTGGGGCGCGGTGAATATATCCTCGACGGCGTCGAGCGCATGCGCGAGCGCCCCATCGGCGATCTTGCGGAAATGCTTCGGCATCTCGGCGTGCGCACGCGTTTTCTCGAGAAGCCGGGGTTTCCGCCGATTCTCGTCCACGCCGATGAGCTTCCCGGTGGAATGCTCCGCACCGGCGCGGCGCAATCGAGCCAGTTTCTTTCGGCGATCCTCATGGTCAGCCCGTATGCCCGGTATGAAGTTATCGTCGATCTCATCGAGCCGCAGACGAGCTGGCCCTATGTCGCGATGACGATGCGGATGATGGATGCGTTCGGCGTCACGCCGGAGCTGATCCGCGATCCGCTCACGCATGAGCCCAAACAAATCATCGTGCCCCAGGGCGGCTATGGCGGCCGCGCGTTTGCGGTCGAGCCGGATGCGAGCAACGCCGCTTATTTTCTCGCGGCGGCGGCGATTCATCCCGGATCGCAAATCACCATATCGGGGCTGGGCAAACACAGCATTCAAGGCGATGTCGGGTTCGCTGAAGTGCTCGGGAAAATGGGCGCGCAGGTGGCGGTGGAGAATCATTCGATTTCCGTCAGCGGCCCGGAATCGCTTCGCGGAATTGACGTCGATCTTTCCGCCATGCCCGACACGGCGCAGACGCTTGCGGTTGTCGCTCTTTTCGCCGATGGGCGCACGACGATCCGCGGTTTGGGCACGTTGCGCGTGAAGGAGACCGATCGCCTCGCAGCGCTCAAGAACGAATTGACGAAACTGGGCGCGGATGTGAGCATCGAGTCGGATGTGCTGCGCATCGATGCTCCCGTGAAAATTCGTGCGGCCGAGATCGCTACCTATGACGACCACCGCATGGCGATGAGTTTCGCGCTGGCGGCGACAAAATCGCCTGGAATTATCATCAAAGACGCTCAGTGCGTGAGCAAAACCTATCCGGATTTTTTTGACGACCTGAAGACAGCATTGGGCGCGACGTGACGCATGAATCGCATTGGTCCCGCTCCATATTCACTGAAACAAAATGCGCGCTTTGTGGTCGGGCACTTTGCGGGGGAAATTGTTCTGGAGTACAACGCTAGCGTCGTCCGATAAGACGGGACGAAGTTCGATTTTTATCAACGCCCCTGGGGCAGATTTTTTTACGGAGACCCAACCATGCCGCGCAAGAAGGATTCGAGCAAAGCGTCCGAAACCCGCTACACCGCCTCGCCGTCCAAAACCGAGGAACCCAAGGCCAAAAAAGCACCGGCTGTTGAGGTGAAAGACCCGACAGCCACCACGCCCGAAGCGGCCGCCCTCATCGCGGCGCTGCGAAACTCAGATGCGGATATCGCCCGCGATGCGGCGACCGCACTGGGAACTCTCGGCGAAGCCAGCGCGGTTGAACCGCTGATTCAAGTGCTGGGCAACCTGGATGGATATTACCATTCGGTGGTGCGTTCGGCCGCGGCCGCGAGCCTCGGCCGGCTCGGCGACCGCCGCGCCGTCGACGTGCTGCTGGGCACCATCAGCGATTCCCTGGCCGAGCCCAGCGCCGAAGCGATTCGCGCCCTGGCGGCCATCGGCGATCCTCGCGCCGTCAATCCGCTGATTGAAGTCGTCCGCAATTCGAATGGATATTTTCTGCCGATTGCTCGCCGCGCCGCCGTGGCCGCATTGGGTAAATTCCAATCCGACCGTCTGGTTGCCGCCGAGCTTCTGGCCGTTTCAACCAACACCAGCGAAGACTCGGTGATTCGCCAGGCGGCCGTCGAGGCGATCGCGCCAACGGCCAAAAAGTCGCGGGGATGATCGGGCGGAGCGGTGTTTCGCTCATAAATCGAAAACCAGGCTGGTGATGATTCCCCAGCGGAAATCTTCCCGCGCCTGCTTGTCGATTGGAAACACATAGCCGATGCCCAGCCGCGGCGAGGCGCTTCCGATCGGGGCGAGATTGAATCTTGCCCCGATCACACCCGAAAGATTGTCGGACAGATCGCCGTTATTCAGGCCGCGATATCCCGCCATCTCAAAAATCGGCACGATGGCCAGCAGATTTTTGGGCAGAGTCATGAGGGTGCTGTCGATCTGATAGCTGACATCCAGGGAATATTCGAGCGTTTCCTGGTTGACGGGATCGGGGCCGATCAGCGTGGAGTAACCGACGTGGGTCTGGATGCCGAGATGATCGCCGATGCGGAGGAGATCGAAGAACTCGGGCACGAGTTCGGTGTCTTTCCCCACGGGAGAACCGGTGGGGATCGCCAGCTCGAATCCCGCCACGAGGGTGTTATCGAATTGTTCATCCGGTGAAACGTATTGCCAGATGGGATGCCGCGCGGCGACTTGAATCCCATCCATGCCCGAGACGCGCTGCGTCTGCGGCTCGCCGGTGAATGGATTGGCGCCGGGAGAGGTATCGGTTTCCCACGGCGCTTCCACCTCGATGGTTGTGCCGAAAAATGTCCACTCAATTTCGCCGGTCACCTGGTCGATGGTCGATCCCGGCCCTTGCTGGTGATACCAGCTCAGCGCGAGTTCACAGTCGCGATCCCCCTCATCGACCAGAAACGGCTCGGGAAAAAATCCGGTTCCCAATTCACTTCTGCTGTCCAGGAGATTGAACAGTCCATACGGCCCGGGCTCCGCCGAATCGCTGGATTGCGAGGCCGGCGCCGCGGCCGAGGCATACACTGGCAGCGCAATGGAATTAAAAGAAACCCCGCAGGAATCTGTTGCGAAGGGTGTTTGATCCGCGTTCACTGGGGAAATGAAGGCTGAAATCGAGAGGAAAGCCGCGCCGACACCGATTAATACAATTTTCATATTGAGACTGAGTCTCAATCGCTATAAATGATTTGTCAATATCCTCGGTAAGAAATTTCGAAAAAATCGGTTCATTCAAACGATGAGGCATGGCATGGAAACGGCCAAAGCCATTATGTAGACTGCGGCGCTCGCCCGATGAGGCGTGCCTGGAGAGGTGTCCGAGCGGCTGAAGGAGCAGCACTGGAAATGCTGTAGCCGGCTTAAACCGGCTCGCGGGTTCGAATCCCGCCCTCTCCGCTAGTTGGAGACCAGGGGATTTTTCCCCGAACAACGCCGCGCCGGAAATATCCGGCGCGGCGTTGTGTTGGGCAAAAGAACCTTGATCTACAACGAGTTCCCACGCTCCGCGTGGTGTTACGGAGAGTTTTCGATTCAAAATAATGAGGTTCGAACCGACTTTTTTCAAAAAGTCGAGCCGTTGTTTGTCAGAGGCGTTAGATGTCAGAAAAAGGACTTGTTTGGTGGCTTTTACGAACCGAATGGCCGGTTCGAACCAGTTTCCGCGGTTCGCTTCGACTTTCGCAAGATATTCTTTCAAATCCTGCTTCTCTTCGATGAGAACAGACTTCGCCTGCCGGTATTCTTCGAGTGATAGCACCTTGTCGAGGTACGCATTCATCAGGCGGTCAAGCTTCCCGTCGGTGTCCTTGACGTTCCTTTGAAACGATTGGATGCAGTTGCGGCGGGAACCCGCGTCTTCCTTCTGTTCGTTCTCCAGTTCCTCGATCATCCAATCTGCCCATTCCGCAGGCAGTGCCAAGCGACTGAGATATTCGGTGATTTGATCGGAAATGCTCTCCTCGCGTACATAAGCTTGCGAGCAATCCTTCTTCACCCGCTTTGTGCAGCGGAGATAATTGTGTCCCTTCTGCGTTTCTGTGGTGATGAAGCATCCGCACTCACCGCAGCGAAACAGGCCGCGATAGATGTAGGGCTTTCGCTTTGGTCCGGTCGGACGGGCACGATGGCGGATGACCGATTGAACGTCGTCGAAGAGCGTCTTTGAAACGATCGGCTGGTGCTTGCCTTCGTACTCCTCGCCGCTGTAGCGGATGATGCCGCAATAGATCGGCTGCTGCAGGATGCGGTGATAGTGGCTGCGGGAGAAATACTCGCCCTTGCGTCCGACGAGGCCAAGTGCGTTGATTGTTTCAGAAAGCCGATCAAGGGTGTATTCGCCGGTTGCATACAACTCGAAGGCTTTGCGGACGAGCGGCGCCCGGTGGGGATCGGGATAGATGGTACGAGTCGTTCGGTCATTCAAATATCCGACCGGGGCGAGGATCGGCCAGATCCCATTGCGAAGTTTTTGCCGCTGGCCGCGTTTGATGTTCTCGGAAAGATTATCGACGTAATATTTCGACTGGCCGAACATGATCGAGAGCATGAATTTTCCCGAAGGTGAAGGATCGAAGACGAAGGTGGGAAATTTCAATGCGACGATCTTGCCGGTGTCAACGAGGTAGATGATGCGGCCACCGTCCAGCGAGTTCCGGGCCAGGCGGTCGGGGTGCCAGGCGAGAATGCCGGATGCTTCACCCGCTTCAATGCGGGCAAGCATTGAATTGAACACCGGCCGCCCGGGAGCCTTTGCGGTCTGCTTCTCGATTAAAACATCTGCTACAGAGACATCTTCCTTCTTCGCCAATTCGTGAAGTTCGGCAATCTGATCGTCAATGCTTCGAATCTGACGAGAAAGATCGTCAGTGGATTTTCGAGCGTAGATGAAGAATTTTAGATCTGCACTGTCCATGCAAACAGCATAGCGCGATTTACATTCGGCATGCAAGCGAAATTTGGCCTTGTTGCGCCCCAACTCGCCGCGCGGCCCCGCGCGGTCAGGTTTCCCGCCGCCGTTTTCCGCTGGCGAGTGAGTCTTCGATCTTCGAAAGTAAATCGGGAGCGGAAATGCCAAGCGACCGGCAGATTCTCACAAACACCGATAACGTCGGCATCCGTTTATCGAGTTCCAGGAGACTCACGTATTCGCGAGTGAGTTTGGCCTTCGACGCCAAGTCCTCCTGGGTCATTCCCGCTTTCAATCTCGCCTTGCGAATTTCCTGACCGATCACAAACGGTCAGGCTAGCCATTGACACGCGGCCAGTCCGCAAACTATAGTTCCGCAACTAATGGTTACTATTTCTGGGCTCCGTTTCGACCGTGCGTCGCGGTCGAGCGAGAACAGCTTTTGGGGAAGGCCGCTATGCGATATCTGGTTTCCTTCATCATCCCGCCGCTTGGCATTCTGATGTGCGGGCGGTGGGTTCATGCCATCGTGAATCTCCTCCTCTGGATTTCGAGCGTATTCCTCATTCCGGTATTCGGCCTCGGATTCTTTGTCTGGATTGCCTGCATCATCTACGCCCTGGCGATCTGCAAGATGTCTTCCGCCGACAAGCGATTGAATCGAATGATTGAAGCGATCAAGGAAACGCGGTCGCCGACCGTCCAGTAGTTCTGACTTAAAATTGTTCTTCGGAGGTCAAATGCTAATGCGTTTGGCAATCGCGGTCTGTCTTATTCTGGCATTGGTGGCCTTAGGCGGCGGGTGCATTTCAAATACTTTCGGCTCGTCGTCGTTGACGGCCGACAACGTGAATCAAATTAAAAAGGGCGTGACGACGAGGGCCGACATCGAAGCGATCTTCGGACCGCCGGAGAACGTCACGATGATGTCCGACGGCAAGCGCGTAATGCAGTATTCGTTTACACAATCAAACATGCACACTGATCCACAATCGTTTATTCCCGTGGTACAGATTTTCGCGGCCCAGGCTGAGGGACAGACCACGACGCGGTCACTGCAAGTGGAATTGGACGCCAACAATATCGTGGTGGACTATCAATTCAACGACAGCACCAGCAACCTGAAAGTGGGCACTTTTGGTTCCAGTTCCACACCCGTTGCAAATCCAGCTCCCGTCAATTCTTCACAGCCGTGAGGGCGAATTAGTTGTAGTGGTTTTGATTGGTTTGTTGTATTCATTGCCTTGAAGTAGATCAAGGTTCTTTTGCCCAACACAACGCCGCGCCGGATATTTCCGGCGCGGCGTTGTTCGGGGAAAAATCCCCTGGTCTCCAACTAGCGGAGAGCACGTTACCACGTTCGACCCAAGAGGGTCTACTCTCCGCCATCAGGGATTTTTTCCAGCAGAATCCCGGTTGGGAATGACCTTTCTCTACTCGCTTTTGCCTATCCCC
>Ga0302325_10009916_pt1 | contig 20725 bp, 14 predicted proteins | sample Palsa_T0_2_FD_201948 | JGI IMG/M metagenome (GOLD analysis project Ga0302325, IMG submission 201948) | Peat permafrost microbial communities from Stordalen Mire near Abisko, Sweden - Palsa_T0_2 | ecosystem: Environmental > Terrestrial > Soil > Palsa > Peat permafrost | place: Sweden: Abisko...
AAGAGCTCGTCCGCAGCTACTCCGCCTCACGCCTCGATGGCCAGACCGCCGCCGAGTTTACCGGCCGCATGTTGCGGCAGTTACAAATCGGTTATGAGATCGAAGAGAGCGATCGCAACCGCATTCCCACGAGCGGCGCCGCGCTCGTCGTCGCCAATCATCCGTTCGGCATGTTGGAGGGCCTAATCCTCGTCGACATGCTCGAAAAGGTCCGCACCGATTTCCGTATTGTCGCCAACGGCATCCTCGCCACCACGCCGGCCCTGCACGAAAAAGTGTTCTTCGTCAATCCCTTCGATAGCGCCTCCGCTACCGAAAACGGCCGCAGTTTACGCCTCTCTCTCGATTGGCTGCGCCGCGGCGGCATGCTCGTCATGTTTCCCGCCGGCGAAGTCTCTTACTTGAATTGGGGCGAGTCTCCGGTGGCTGATCCCAAGTGGAATAGCGCCTCCGCTCGCTTGGCGCGCAAAGTTGGTTGTCCCACCGTTCCGCTTTTCTTCGAAGGCGCAAACAGCCTTCCGTTTCAAATGCTCGGCGCCATCCATCCGAGCTTCCGTACTTTGAATCTGGCGCGCGAACTTGTGAAGAAACGCAGCCACACGATCAAGGTCCGCGTCGGCACCTCAATCTCAGCCGCCGTTCTCAAAAGCTATCCGGATGCCGAATCCGCGACTGAATACCTGCGCGCCCGCACGTATCTTCTGTTGAACCGTCCGGTGCGCCCGAGCGCCCTTTCGCAGCCGCGTATTCAGGCCGCGTCCGCTTCCGCTACTCAAGAATCCATCGCGCGTGAGGTGGCGCGTCTCGATCCGCAACAGACCCTGAGCTCGGGCGGTGAGTTCAAGGTTGTCATCGCCGCCGCCGACGAAATTCCCAATCTGCTGCTTGAAATAGGCCGCTGCCGCGAACTGACTTATCGCGCGGTTGGCGAGGGAACCGGCAAGGCTCGCGATCTTGACGAATTCGATCGGCATTATCGGCACCTCATCCTCTGGCATACCGCCGATCGCCGCCTAGCCGGCGCCTACCGTCTCGCTGCCACCACGGATGTCTTGCCGTCTCAAGGCATCAAAGGCCTCTACACCAACACCCTCTTCCACTACTCGCCCGAATTCTTCGATCGTATCGGACCCGCTCTAGAATTGGGGCGTTCGTTCATCTGCACCGAGTACCAAAAGCACTACTCGCCCTTGCTCTTGTTGTGGAAGGGCATTGCCAATTATGTGCAGCGCCGTCCCGAATGCGCCGTGCTCTTCGGCGCCGTTAGCATCAGCAGCGACTATCAGTCGCTCTCGCGTTCGCTCATCGTCGATTACTTGAAAGGCCACCTGGCGAATGAGCTGACCGGCTTCGTGCGTCCGCGCCGTGGCTTCCGCCGCCATCTGCCGCTGCCCAAGCATCTCAAATTGCTGGGCCGCCTCATCGGTAGCGTCGACGAGCTTTCTGCTTCCGTGCAGGATCTGGAACTGGATGGAAAAGGCCTGCCGGTCTTGATCCGCCAATACATGAAAGTGGGCGGACAGTTTCTGGGCTTCAACGTCGATCCGCACTTTTCCAATGCCCTGGACGCCCTTGTCTTCGCCGATCTACGCGTCGCCGCCACACCCATGCTCGAACGCCTCATGGGACGCGCCGGCGCGCAGGCGTTTCGCTCCTGTCACCCGCTCGTCCATTAGCTCCGCGTTGTAACAGACTCTGGGAGTTGTTCTACCTTCGAGGTATCAAGAATTGGTGCCACTATCATCGCTGCCATAGGCTTCGACGACTTACGCAAACAGAAATTCGGCGGCGAGCTGCTTGCTATGATGACTACTCGCCCCGAATGAAGCCCCCGCGTTTAGCCCCCTTTGTCGTTTCGATGGCTTTGTCATGTGTTGTCGCTTTCGCCGCGCCCGATCAACCGGTTGAACCGAGAGTGAACTTGGAGCGGAACGAGGGGTTCTGTCCCAATGGCGCGGTTGTGCCTCTGGTTCCGTCTGCCGGCGACCCGCGGCAGTTGAATACTTGGGGCGCTTATTGCTATACAAAGCAACAGAAACCGTTGGCCGCGAGCACCACGTCCTTTATAGCGCCAAAACATTTGCGAATTTACTTAACTGGTTACTCAGAGTCTCCCACTCTTGCTTTGCAAAGAGTGTCGGACGGGTCGAAGTTCTATCTTGCGCCGTGGGATCCGAACCTTTATAAGTGGGCCGCCTGCGATTACAGTTTGCCGAGTGACTGGCGAGGAAAGCCAGTGCGGCTCATTGTGGAAGATACCAGCGAACGAGGCTTCTGGCGGGCGTTCAGTGAACCTTTGACCGGCAGGGATGAAATGCCGATCGGTGATGCAACTAGCATCCTGTCATTGACTTGCTTGCATTTCATTACGATTACGCTTTGCGCCGCCGCCTTGACGGCCCTTGCCATATTGCGCGGGGTCGGCGATACAGTTAACGCCGGTCTGGTTGCGCTCGCCGGAATGGCGCTACCCGGTTACTGCTGCTTCTGGCTTACTTTGCTGTCTCCCCGAGTCGGCCATTACGCGGCGGTCCTGATGATAGCCGCCGCCCTCGTAGCTCTGCCGCTTTGCGTCAGAAAGCTCCCGAGCGAAGGCCGAAGCATCCTCAGAACACTCCTCGCCCCTTTACTTCTGATCGGTGCCTTCTCGCTATTAGTTCTTTCGGTGGGTTTTCTCTATGGCGGCTGGAATCAACCCATGGTCGTAGCGAGCGTTCGCTTTTCTCATCCGCTTCCTCCCGACAACGAAATACCTTATTTGCTGGCAGAGGGCGCGCGCGCCAAGCGCATGCCTAGGCCGCTGATTGCCGATTGGCATTCGAGTGACCGGCCACCGCTTCAGGGCGGAATTGTGCTGTCGCAGTTCCCGCTGTTTCACGCGCCCTACCGCGAACAGGGCTACACGACAGTCGCGGTGCTGGCGCAAAGCTTCTGGATTTTTGCGCTCTGGCTGCTGCTTGTCGCGTACCGCATTAAATCTAACGCGATAGTGCTGGTATTGGCCGGTTGCCTATTTTCCGGTTTTGTTTTTATCAACACGTTCTTTGTGTGGCCCAAGCTGCTGGCCGCCGCTTTCACGCTGGGCTTTTTCGCCGCCTTTATCGCTCCGAAGCCCGGACAAAATTCGCCTTTGCAATCGTGGATCGTGCCGGGGGCGTTGCTCAGCTTTAGCCTGTTATCTCATGGGGGCAGCGTGTTCGCCCTCATCCCTCTGATCCCGCTGATTCTATTGCTCAGGCGTCCTTGGCAAACGCAGGTCAGGAGGCTGATGGCAACTCTAGCGTTCGCGTTCGTTCTCTACCTGCCTTGGTCCTTCTATCAAAAGTTCTACGATCCTCCCGGTGACCGTTTGCTCAAGTACCATTTTGCCGGAGTTAAGCCTGTCGACAATCGTTCGTTCCTGGAAACGGCCAAAGCTTCTTATGGCGCTTTGAGTTTTCGCCAAATAGTGGATTACAAAATGGCAAACTTCGACATGGCCCTAGGTGGGGGATTTCAGAACCTGAAGGAGATTGCGCTACTGATTAAAGAACTTGTTTCGCCTGGGGACCTTTCTGTCGCGGTCCCGCACGGATTGAAGCTGCGCGCCCAAACATTCTTCTACATGGCCGCATCTTTGGGATTATTCATCCTGGCGCCCTATGTTCTTCTGGCCGCCATCGTTCCGCGCTTTCGCTCCCCAGAATGGCGAACGGCCTGCGTGCTGTGGATACTCACTTTTGCCTCCATTGTCGTCTGGAGCCTGTTGATGTTCCCCCCAAATTCGACCAGCATCCACCAGGGCGCCTACGCGACGGTGCTTTTCGCCATGGCCGCTTCTGTCCTTTCGCTGTGGGCTTTGTCGCCCCGACTAGCTCTGGCCATCACGCTGTTACAGATTGGGATCAATCTTCTGCTCTACGGTCCTCTGACGCGCATTCCTATTCCCAACGGGCTGCTGCCCGTGGGAATTTTGCACATCGACACTTTATTGCTTTCTGTTTTTTCGTTTGCGGCCGTCCTGGCCCTGCTCTGGAATCTCGCCCGGCGCGATTTTTTAATTTCGACGAGCGCCTCTTCAACCGCTACTGCGGTTTCTTCTTCTTAAACTGATCTAAGATTGAGCCCGGCGGGTTGGCTTGCGGTCGCTGCTGCTTGGCCTTAGCATCTCCCGAATTCTGTAGTCCACCCAAAGTGCCGCCTAGGGCCCGGCCCAGCCCTTTGTTGCCTTGCCCCAAGATCCCAGCCATGCTGGGAGCAAATTAGCAAGCTTCAATTCCTGGGAGATTTCGAGCGCTATCTGGCGACTGCTTTGAAGGGAGGCGATCAAAACTAATCGGTATCCAAGCCCGAACATTTGCGAGGATGACGAATCGTCAAAATCGGGAGTAAACACTCCGATAAGGCGAATGATCCCATGACGGAGGACCCTGAATGACCGCTGTAGCAACACAACTTCACGAACTTCAAGACGATTTGGAAATCTTGCCGCGGGCAACGGGGCCGGCAGTTGAGCTTCAGGAGTGCGTCTTGCTCATAGAAGATAACGAAGAGGCCATGTGGTTGGTCCGCTACGCCCTGCAAGAGCATGGTAACGGACGATATCGGCTTGAGTGGGCCCACACCTTAAACGAAGGTTTAGAACATCTCTCTAACGGGGGCGTTGACGTTGTGCTGCTCGATCTCGGTTTACCGGATAGCTCAGGCCCGCAGAGTTATGCGTGGGTGCGCGAAGTTTCGCCCCAGGTTCCCGTGGTCATTTTAACGGGAAACACATCCCACGAAACCGAGATGGCCGTTACCGCTGGCGGGGCGGAGGGATACCTGATCAAGGATCAGGTTTCCGGCTCCCTCCTGCTACAGGCCATCAGCGCCGCATTGTATGCCAATAAGCAGCGAGTTGAACCCACTCAGCACCCAAAACTCCTGCGCACTCGCTTTCGACTTGGATAGGTATAATTCGCTAACCTGACTTTCGCAGTTCTGCGAAAGTTAGGCTAACAGCGGTCGAGTCATTGCGGCTTTGGCCCAAGCCTTGGATGTCGACAGGCTTGCGGACGCCATCGAAGCGATTTTGGGAACAGCCTCCTCGCCGCATCGAACGCCGGCGCACGCTGAGTCGCCGCCGGCTTTGACGTTCCGAAGCAACGAGGGCGGAACCTCAAAGCTAAAAAATACCTTCAACATCTAGGATTCCTTCTCCGATATGTTGGTTGACCCTAACGTGGAGGAATGGTATGGCTGCCGTCGCGCTTAGACTTGAGGAAGATCTGGACTGTTTGCCCCGGACAACGGGTCGGGCGGCCAAGCTTCAGCAATGCGTTCTCCTAATAGAGGATAACGAAGAGGCAATGTGGTTGGTCCGCTACGCCCTGCAGGAACATGGCAAAGGAAGGTACCGGCTCGAATGGGCGGATACCCTCAGCGGCGGGCTGGATCAAATCTCGAAAGGCGGAGTAGATATAGTGCTGCTCGATCTGGGGCTGCCCGACAGTTCCGGTCCGGAGAGCTACGCGTGGGTGCGGGAAGTTTGTCCGAAAGTGCCGGTGGTGGTCCTGACGGGCAATAGTTCCGAGGAAACCGAGTTCGCGGTAACGGCCAGCGGAGTAGAGGGCTATTTGGTGAAGGATCAAGTATCCGGATCGCTGTTGTTGCAAGCCATCCGCGCTGCGCTGTATGCGAATAGCAAAGGAAACTACGGCATACCATGATCCCAATACTACTTGAAGCGCACTTTCGAACCGATTAGCGCTTTGCAGGGCTGTGCGCTACGTCAAAGCGGTGAAGCATTCAGCGAACCGAAAACGAATTTCAATCGCGATACCGGTCGCCTCAATAAGGGAAGCGAACCGGGAGAGGAGGCATAAGATGGGCAGCGTCGCGCTCAAACTAGATGGGGTGCCAAATGGTCTTCCGGGTGCGGAAAATCCATCCGGGAAACTGCAGGAGACTGTCCTGTTAGTGGAGGACAGCGAAGAAGCAATGTATTTGGTGCAATGCGCGCTCGAAGAATACGGCCACGGCGCATACCGCTTGGAGTGGGTCGATGGTTTAACCGGTGGTCTGGCTCGGCTATCCAAAGGCGGAGTAGACCTTGTGCTGCTCGACCTGGGGTTGCCTGAAAGCTCGGGTCCGGCGAGTTATGTAAGACTGCGAGAAGCCGCTCCGGATGTGCCCGTGCTGATCCTGACCGGCGATACACGCGAGGAAACCGAATACGCCGTCGCCGCCCGAGGAGTGGATGATTTCCTGGTGAAGGATGAGGTGTCGGGTTCACTTTTGCTGCAGGCCATCCGAGCCGCTCTTTATACCAACAAGCGTTGGAAGCAGCAGAAGACGGAAGCGCATAAGTTGACACAGAAATTCCACTTGGCCAGCCACGAGTGCGAAGCGTTATCCGCCTTGGGAATCCGTCTGTTGAAGCTGAGCCGCAATGCTTCCGCGCTCGCATGCGCGAAGGAAATCCGTGCCATCGTCGACCAGTTCGCCAAAGAAGAAGGTGCCAATGCACACGGCTGCGCAGAATTGGTCTTGACGTTGGAGCGCCTCACCAGTGAAGCGGTCGCGCAAGGCAACCAATCCTGGGCCGAGCGCTTCCAAAGAGTGCTTTCTGCACCCGTTGCTCCGCATGAAGGAGTACGGCAAGCAGCAGCACACTAATTCAAACCGAAGAGCAACGGGGACGTTTGGCAGTCGCGTGCGAGCGTCCCTTTTCTTAAACGCGACAAACACATCCACTTCCTGCGCGCCCCCACGGCCAAATCCTCGTAAGCTAATCCAGGAGCAAGGCAGAACAAGGCGAGGAAACGACCCTCGCCCAATGTGCCATTCGGTACACTGGGGAGACTAGGTCGCTCGCGTTTGTTTTCCGCTTCTGGAACCTCGCGCTGAAACCTGCATGGGTTCTTCGACGTCTGGGGTTTTTGCCTCCTTCGGGGATGGAGACTCACTTTATAAAGGCATGGAGAGGATTTGTTCTTAGCCGCACTTCACCACAGGCTCCGCAGCCTGCGCGCGATAGCCTCGCCCGCCCGTTTTTTCTTAATATCCGGCCTTTGCTTTACCCCCCACGTCTTTGGCGCGAACGCTAGAACCGGCGGTAACGAAGGCGCTCCCGTCTTTGGTACCTGGCTCGAATCCAATACCGCCGCGCCGCAAGCTCCGCAGACCAATCCGCCCCCGCAGAATCCGCAACCCGCGCCGCCCCAGCAGCAAAACCCGCCGCCCAAGCCTCCGCAGCAGCCACAAAATCCGTTCGAAAACGTTCCTGAAACGCCGCAGAAGCCCAACCAGCCAAGCCCTCCGCCCGGCGGCGTGCAGGAAGTTAAGCCTACGGCGATGGGTGAAAATATTGTGGAAGACGTTCGTTTTCGGGGTCAGCGCAAAGTGCCGCAAGACACACTACGCGGCCTGATCTTCACCAAGAAGGGCGATGTTTACGATGAAGAAGCCGTTCACCGCGATTTCGTCTCGCTGTGGAATTCAGGCCGCTTTGACGATTTGCGCGTCGAGAAAGAAAAGGGACCCAATGGCGGCGTAGTGCTCACCTTTGTGGTCACCGAACGCCGCACCGTCCATACCATCGACTATACCGGCAACAAGTCTATCAGCAAATCTGAAATTCTCGACCGTTTTAAAGAACGTCACGTCAATCTAACGCCGGAATCGCAATACGATCCCGGCAAAGTGCAGCGAGCGAAGAACGTATTGCAGGAATACGAGGCAGAGCGCGGACACCAATACGCCACGGTCACTCCTCAGCTCCGCCAAGTACCGCCGGGCGGCGTCGATATCAACTTCGCGATCGATGAGGGTCCCAAACTCAAAGTCGGCAATATTATAATTCAGGGCAATCAGGCGTTCAGCCACCGTGATGTGGTGCGCGCCATGAAGAATTTGAAGCCGATCGGCATACCCCATTCACTGTTATTTGAAAATCTCTTCGCACGCACTTTCGATTCCACCAAGCTTGATGAAGATGGGGAACGCATCCGCCAGTACTATCAATCGAAAGGTTACTTTACAGCGCGTGTCATCAACCATTCCGAAAAGGTTTACGACGTCACGGGGCACGGGCTGAAGATACCGCTCATCAATGAGAAGCGGCCGGGCAAACGGGTGGATGTAACCATGGTTGTCGCCGAAGGGAATCTGTATACACTTCGCAATTTTTATTTCGTCGGCATGAAGCTGTTCCGCACTCCGGACCTCATCATCCGGCAGGTTTTCCGCATGAATACGGGAGCGCCTTTCTCCACTGAAAAGTTGCAGAAAGGACTCGACGATCTCCGCAAACTCTACGGCAACTTTGGCTACATCGATTTCGTCGGCTCGCCCGATCCTGAGCCTGTTAACGACCATCAGGTGGATTTAACCGTCGATATTGACGAAGGCCACCAGTTCTTCGTGAGACGTATCGATTTTCAGGGCAACCTCAACACTCGCGATAAAGTGATTCGCCGTGAAATGCTCGTCAACGAGGGCGATCTCTACAGCCAGCAGCTTTGGGACACCAGCATCTTGCGCCTAAACCAACTCGGTTTCTTCGATCCGCTTAAGCCCGAAGACGCGGCCACGATGACGCGCGACACCAAGACCAACACGGTGGACTTGCTGCTCAAAGTCAAGGAGCGCGGCAAGAATTCCATTCAGCTTAACGGCGGCGTATCCGGTATTTCGGGCAGTTTCATTGGCGCATCCTATGCGACCAACAACTTCCTGGGGCTCGGTGAAACGCTCAGTCTGAGCGCGCAAATCGGAACGCTGCTCGATAACGTCACTTTCGGCTTTACCGAACCATACCTATTCGACAAGCCGGTGCAGACCGGGTTCACCGTTTTCTACCAGCGCTACAGCTACAATCAGGGCCAACAAGCGTCTATTTTGGCCGGTCAAAATCTGATCGGCTATTACAACCAGCTGGGCACGCAAAACCTGCTCAACTATGTGACCAATGGCAAAGGGTTCACTACTTTCGTCAGCTACCAGCTGCGCCGGAGTTTTGCGCGTGTGGGGCTGACTTATTCATTCCGCGATCAGAGCGTGACACCTATCACCGATGCCGCCAGGTCGTACTTCAACTATCTCGATTTCGAAGGTGTCGGCGGTCCAAATACCTTGGTCGGCATCAAGGCTAGCACCGTTACGCCGACTTTCGCTTATAACACTGTTAATCACCCCATAACCCCGACCCACGGCCTGCGCGTAAACTTTGGCTTCGGCTTCACCGGCGTCGTGCTGGGCGGTAATGTGAATACGTTGCAACCCAACTTCGATATCGCTTATTTCCGCCGCGGCATCTTTAAGAGCAATGTGATGGGATTCCACGTCAACGCCAAATTCATCGCCGGCTATGGCGGCAAGGTGGCGCCTCCCTACGACCGTTATTACATGGGTGGCGAAAGCGACATCCGCGGCTTCGATATTCTGACTATTAGCCCGATCGCCTATATTCCGACGAGCACGTCGATTAACGTCCTAAACAACGACGGCACTTCGCGTGTTCAAAAGGTCATAAACGCCAACGGTACCGTGAGTTATACCAACGCCTCCCAAACGATCCCCGCCTACCAGCTCATACTGCCCGGCGGCGATACTTCCGGGGTTTTCAACTACGAATACCGCATTCCAATTTTCGGCCCGGTTACCCTGGCGCCCTTTGTTGACGCTGGCGTCGATCTACTTCTTCTACCGAGCCAGCTAGGTCTGAATCCGGGTCAAGTGACCAACCTCAATAGCCTATATCCGCAGGCTGATTTCGGCCGGCGCGCTTATATTGCTCCTCATACCCAAGTACCGAGAGTCTCCACTGGGCTTGAACTACAGGTACTCATGCCGGTGGTGAACGCCCCATTCCGCCTTTATTTTGCGTATAATCCAAGTTATGTCAATACAGTCTTGACGCCTCCGGTGGTGGCGGATAGATCTTTCTTCCCGAACAACGCCACGTACCAAGAGGCGCTTTCAGAATTCGGAACCGCCCAGCCGTTCCATGAGCGGCGCACGATTTTCCGTTTTTCCATTGGCCGCACGTTTTAGTTCTTGTCGCCGTTTGGGATCAGGGCCCGCGAGCGACGTAAAGAGTACCCCGAAAGGAATTGAGAATTGATTATGAGAAGTTGTTTGATCTCCACGACGGCGCTGCTGTGCGCGAGCCTGGGGGCTTTCGCGCAGGCGCCCAATAAAGTGGGAGTGATTAGTATCCAGGGCGCCATCGTCGGCACCAAAGACGGCCAAAAGGCCTCGGCCGAATTAGACCAGAAATTCGTGCCCAAGAACAAAGAGTTCCAAAGCCGTCAATCCGAAATTGTGCAACTGCAAGACCAGTTAACCAAGGGCGGCACGGTGATGGCCGAGGAGAAGCGCAACCAACTGGCGCGCGAGATCGACGAAAAGAAAAAGCGCCTCGAACGCGACATGCAGGATGCCGAAGAAGACCTGCGCGGCGAGCAGCAAAAAGTGTTATCGAGCCTTGGCCAGCGCATGATGGCTGTGATTGAAAAATATGCTAAGGACAATGGCTTTAGCTTGATTCTGGATGTAAGCAATCAGAACACTCCTGTTCTTTATGCTTCGAGCGGCATCGACATCACTTCGGACATCGTTTCTTTGTACGATAAAACGACCGCCAACGGCGCTCCGGCAACCCCGGCAGCCACTTCGACCAGCGCTCCGAAGCCGGCCGTTCCCGGCGCCAAACCGCCCGCCACGCCGCGTTAGTTCCAGCAAAATGCTTTATGGGGCAGTGCTGTGTGCTGCCTCCTTTTGAGTGTTACGCTGAATTCAGATCAATCCCATGCCAGCCGCCGCCATTGCGCTTCCTCCACTGCTTCGCGAAGGGGATCTGCTCGACAGTTCGGAATTCCTTCGGCGCTGGGAGGCAACGCCGTCGCTGAAGCAGGCGGAACTCATTGGCGGAGTCGTCTTCATGCCTTCTCCCGTGCTCCATCTACATGCCAAGCTCCATTCCGCGATGGACGCATGGGTGTGGTGTTACCAGGATGTGACTTTGGGCTGCGAATCCGGCACGGATTGCACTTGGGTCATGGGGCCGAAGGACGTTCCGCAACCAGACATTTTTCTTCGCATTCTTTCCGAATATGGCGGCCAGTCAGAGGTGAAGCATAACCGAGCTACGGGTGCACCGGAATTGATCGTCGAAGTCAGCTGGTCGAGCGTATCGCGCGACCTTGGAGTGAAACTGGACTTGTACCGCGTTGCGGGAGTTCGTGAGTATCTGACCGTGCTGCTCGAAGCGCAAGAAGTTGTTTGGCGTCATCTCTCGCGCGGCCGCTACCGCGAAATCGCCCCCGACGACGACGGTCTCTTGCGTTCGCGCGTCTTCCCAGGTTTGTGGCTTGACCCCACTGCCTTGTGGAGTCCGAAACGGTCGATTCAAACCGCTCTCAAGCAAGGCCTTCGCTCTCCGGAACATGCCTCATTCGTCAAGCGACTCGCTGCTTACAAACGCAGGCAATAACTTCAGCTAGCATGGTCATGTGACAACGACCAAACTCGGAATCGGCAGCTTACTTTTTACTTCGCTTGTGAGCGCCGAGGTTCATTCCCTCACTCTGCAACAGGCGTTGGAACTGGCCGCCCGGCAAAACCCGGAAGTCGCCCTGGCGCGCCTGGATGAGCAACGTGCCGAACAAGGCGTGAAAGTCGCTCTCGACCCGTTTCGCCCGAAAGTATATGGCGGCAGCGGGCTCGCTTATACCTACGGCTATCCAAACAGCATTGACGGTAACGCCCCCAGCCTTATCGAACTCAAGACCGACATGGCTATTTTTAACCGGCCGAAGAGCTACCAGGTGGCTTCCGCGCGTGAAACCGCTCGCGGCTCGCAATTCGGCGCCCAAGCCAAAGCCGAAGATGTGGCTTACCAGGCCGCCGACTTATTTCTCACCGCTTCCACCGTCAGCCACGAAAGCGAAACCTTGGGGCAGCAACTGCCCAGCTTGCAAAAGGTTATCGACGCCATGAGCGCCGCCGTGAATGAGGGTAGCGAACTGCCTCTTGAACTGAAGCGCGCTAAGGTCAATCTCGCCCTTGCCGAAGAACGCCTGAATTTTTCCCAGCTCGATCTGGATTACGACGAGATGATGCTTGCCATCGCATTGGGCTATCCCGCCACCGATCGCGTAAAACCGATCGATAGCGATATCTCCGCCACACCCGCTCCACCTTCCGAGCAGGAAGCGGAGGACATGGCCCTGCGCAACAATCGCCAGTTACGCGAGATGCAATCCAACGTCCTGGCCAAAGAACTTGAGGTTCGTTCGTTTCGCGCCGCGCGCTTACCCGAAGTGAATCTTGTGGCACAATACTCATTCTTTTTGAAAAGTAACTATATCGACTATTTTCAGAAATTCCAAGCCAACAATTACCAGATTGGCGCGTCGATTACCATTCCTCTACTCGTCGGCTCTGCTTCCAAGGGGCTCGCGCTGCAGAACAGCACCGACATGCAAAAGATTCGTATTCAGATGGATCAAACGCACAACCGCATTGTCGCCGACACGCGCCGCAGTTATGAGCAATGGAAGAAAGCCGAAAACATTCGCGATCTGTCCCGCCTGCAACTTGATCTGGCGCGCGAGGAACTCACTGTGTTGCTCGCCAAAAACGGCGAAGGTCAGGTGCCTATGAGCCGTGTCGAACAGGCCCGCCTCGAAGAAGGGAACCGCTGGATCGCGCTTTACGAGGCTGAGGCTCAGGTGACTCGCGCCAAGCTTGCTATCTTGCGTCAGACAGGAACACTCCTGGCGGTATTGCGCGGGCAGGCGCCCGCAGCTCCTTAATCTTCCATGACGATTTCTGAAGAAGTTCCAGCAATAGAGATCACTGGTCTGGTGAAACTCTATAATGGCTTCCCCGCGGTGGACGGTCTCAGCATCGTCGTTCCGCAGCGCTGCTTTTTCGGCTTTCTGGGGCCCAATGGCGCGGGCAAAACCACTACGATCAAAATGCTGATGGGCTTGGCTCAACCCGATGCTGGGACGATCCACGTTCTAGGCATGCCACTACCCGAGAAATCGCTCGAAATCCGCCGTGAAATCGGCTTGGTTCCCGACGATTCTCTCCTCTTCGACTACCTGACCGGGGCCGAATATCTGGAATTTGTCGGCCGCCTTTACGGCCTGCCCAAGCCGCAAGCCAAAGAGCGCGGCGGGGAATTACTGCAGCTCTTTCAACTGGCCGAAAACGCCCGTAAACTCATCGGCGAATATTCCAAAGGAATGCGCAAGCGCGTGGCGATGGCTGCCGCGCTGATTCACCGCCCCAAACTCTTTCTCATGGACGAGCCCTTCGAAGGAGTCGATGCCGTGGGCGCTCGCCTCATGAAAGACATTCTGCTCGAACAAGTTCAACATGGGGCAACGGTTTTCCTCACATCGCACGTGCTGGAAGTGGTGGAGCGGCTTTGTGATTCGGTAGCCATCATCAATCGCGGCAAAATCGTGACGCAAGGCACCATGGCCGATTTGCGCCGCCAGTCAGCGGGCGGAGCCAGCACCCTGGAAGAAATCTTCGTGCACACCGTTGGCGCGGAGCGCTATACGGAAAAGCTCGACTGGCTGTGAGCGCATTGCATGACTGAACAGATTCTCGCCATCGTTTGGGCACAGTTCCGCATCACCAGAAATCATCTGCCCCGCACGGGCGTAGGCGGCGTCGTGATGTGGATTATCACGGCACTTTGGTATTCGCTGTTTGTGGCTCTCGCCGGCGTGGCAATCGCGGGCATTCCGGGCATTTCGCTAAGTGTGTTGCGGCAAGCCCTGCCCATCGCGTTGCTCATCCTTTTTCTCTACAATCAAACGATTCCGCTTTTGACGCTCAGCACTGGTTGGTCGTTGCAAATCAATAAGCTTCAGGTTTATCCCATTCCTGACAGCGCTCTGTTTGGGTTAGAGGCGCTGTTGCGCATTACGAGTGCGCCGGAATTCATGATCGTGCTTTTGGGAGGAGTCATCGGGTTGGCGCGCCGCTCCGACGTTCCTCTGCCGGCCGCACTCTGCCTGCTGCTCTTTATTCCGCTCAATCTCTTTTTGCAACTAGCCGTGCGCGATTTTGTGGTCCACGCCTTTGAGCGCAATCGTTTCCGCGAAATCATCACCATCTTTATCGTGAGCATCGGCGTCGTGCCGCAGTTTTTGTTGCGCACCGGATTAGCCATTGAGCTTAAGCCCTATTTTCTTCTTTTCGCCAATGGCGTGGGGACACCTTGGCACACGGCGGCCGCTCTCAGTCTGGGCCGGCTATCGCTCTTTAATTTTGCGGCGCTGGCTGCTTGGACGGCGCTCACATTCTGGCTCGCGCGTTGGCAGTTTGCCCGCGGACTTGTGCAGGACGACGCCTTTCGCGGCGGCTCTCCCGCCGGTGCATCGAAGAAGGACGCCTCTTCGCCCTTGTTGGATTCGTTCAGCAATCTTTTTCAAGATCCCGCCGCCGCTATCATTCAGAAGGAATTTCACTCTCTCCTCCGCATGCCGCGTTTCCGCGTTATGCTCGGCATGGCGTGTATCTTCAGCACTCTGATCTTCCTGCCGATACGCATGGGCGAAGATGCCAGAGGTCCTGGTTTCTTTTCGCACAATTACTTCGTGGCGGTTAATCTTTATGGCCTTCTCTTTATGGCCGATTTGCTGCTGCTGAACATCTTCGGCGCGGATCGCGGCGCCGCGCAAATTTATTTCATCTCACCCGTCCCCTTGGGCGCGGTCATCAAAGCCAAGAACCTCGCCGCCTGCGCCTTCATCCTCTTGCAGAATCTGCTCGTCGTCATTCTGACGCTCATTTTCGGCCACGTTTCAGCGATCGGCATTGTTTCCGGGGTCGCCGCCTCTGCTGTCGCGACTGTCAACTTGATGTGGGCCGGCAATCTGTTGTCTGTCATGATGCCCCGTCCCGTCGATCCCAGCGCGACGATGAAGAGGCAAGCCAACGCCAAAGTGCAGTTGTGGGTTCTGCTATGCACCATCGGCATGGCGGTGCTGGTGGGTTTCGCCTACTTGGCACGCTGGGCATTGGATTCCGACTGGGCGTTGCTAGGTGTGCTGCTGTTTGAGTTCGCCATTGGCGGCGTTGTTTACAAGGTGGCGCTTGATTCCGCCGTGGAGCGCGGCATGCGCGATCGCGAACGATTGATCGACGAGTTATCGAAGACTTCTTCGCCGGTTGGCGGCAGCCTGGGTTTGAGTTAGCACTGGCGTGTGCACTAATCACGTGTGTTCTAATCAAGCGATCATGAGACACACAAACTTACTACTTGCGATGTCGGCCATGGCCATGTTGCTGCGGGCGCAAACGCCACTCTATCCAAATTATCCGAGTGAAATACCGGCCAAAATCCAACCGTCCACCAGCAGCTTTGATTATGTAAAGCGCGACGTGATGATTCCCATGCGCGATGGCGTGAAATTGCACGCCGTAATCCTGATTCCGAAAGGCGCCACGAATGCGCCGATTCTGCTAACGCGCACGCCCTACAACGCGACCGAACTCACAAGCCATGCCGTGAGCCCCCACCTGGGGCCAATTCTGCAAGGGTATGACAATGCGGTGGACGTAATCGTAGAGGGCGGCTACATTCGCGTACTGGAGGATGTGCGCGGCAAATATGGCTCTGAGGGCGATTACGTGATGAACCGGCCTTTAAGCGGCCCCCAGAATCCAACTCCCGTGGATCATTCCACAGACACCTACGACACCATCGATTGGCTGGTGAAGAACACTCCCGAGAGCAACGGGAAAGTGGGAATTCTCGGAATTTCATACGACGGATTTACGCCACTGATGGCGCTGGTGAACCCGCATCCGGCGTTGAAAGTTTCCGTCCCCATGAACCCGATGGTTGATGGGTGGATGGGCGACGATTGGTTTCACAACGGAGCTTTTCGTGAGATCGGCTTGTCGTACATCTATGAGCAGCAGGCCACGCGCAACAACTCGGAGAAGTGGTGGACCGGACATTTCGACGACTATGACGTTTACATGGAGGCGGGTTCGGCGGGAGAGTTGGCGCAGCGGCACGGCATGGAGCAGATCGGATTCTGGCGGAAGATTCTGGCTCATCCCAGCTACGATGCGTTCTGGCGCGACCAGGCTATGGACAAAATTCTGGCCGCGCAACCGCTGAAGGTTCCGGTCTTGCTGGTAGCCAGCTTGTGGGATCAGGAAGACATCTACGGCGCGCTGGCCGTTTACAAAGCGATTAAGCCCAAGGATACGGCCAACGATAAAGTTTTCCTGGTTATGGGCCCGTGGTTTCACGGGCAAGAGATTGGGGATGGCAGTTCGCTCGGCTCGTTGAAGTTCCACAGCGACACAGCCTATTATTTTCGCCAGAATGTGCTGCGGCCGTTCCTGGATCATTACTTGAAAGACCAGGTCACAGAGATTGGGGTGTCGCCCGTGACTGCATATGAGACGGGCACCAACAAATGGTTGAATCTGCCTTCGTGGCCTGCCGGTTGTGTGAGTGGCTGCGCTGTGAAACCAACCCCTTTCTATCTGACGGCGGGCGGTTACGCGGGCTTCGCGCCTCCCAAAGCGGGCGATGCGGCCTATGACGAGTATGTGTCCGATCCGGCCAAGCCAGTGCCGTTTCGGAGGAGGCCGGATCCTGGAACCGCATCCACCTGGCAGAACTGGTTAGTGAGTGACCAGAGAGAACCCTCAGGCAGACCGGACGTTGCGGTTTTTGTCTCCGACGCGTTACGCGAGCCGGTGAAGATCAGCGGCCAGCCCGTTGTGAATCTCGTTGCCTCCACTAGCGGAACCGACTCGGACTGGGTGGTGAAAGTGATCGACGTCTATCCGGATGAAGTGGCCGGCGATGCGGAGATGGGAGGTTATCAACTCATGGTTTCGGCCGATATTTTCCGCGGGCGTTATCGCGAGAGCCTGGAAAATCCAAAGGCGATCGAAGCGGGGAAGCCGCTGTTGTACAAGTTTGCGCTGCCCACAGCCAATCACGTGTTTCTGCCTGGACACCGCATGATGGTGCAGGTGCAATCCAGCTGGTTTCCTCTTTACGACCGCAACCCGCAGACTTTTGTGCAGAACATTTTCTGGGCGAAGCCGCAGGATTTTCAAAAAGCGACCCAGCGCGTGTTTCATAGCGAGGATCAGGCGAGTTTTGTAGAGTTGCCGCTAGTTGTAAAGTAGTCTTGAATCTAATTCAATGCGACATACTTTTTACCTTGCTATGGCGGCTTTATGCTGCTTGGCCTTATCGAAGCCGGGCACAGCGGCGGAAGCATATGTGCGGGTGAGCCAAGTGGGATACGAGGCCGGACATGCACCGTATCGCGCGTATCTCATGTCAACCGCGCCCGCGACGGGCTCTTCTTTTCGCGTAGTGAACGACAAAGGAGAAGTTGCCTATTCCGCCGGGATCGGCGCGTTGCTCGGCACTTGGAGCAACAGCGCGACGCTGACCTATCAAGTGTACGCCCTCGACTTCAACGTCCCAGAAGGTCCACGGTATTCCATCGCAGTTTCCGGCCCGTTGAAGGCGCAATCTCCAAGCTTCGCCGTCGCCTCACCAGAAGTGCTGTATTCTGGGCTGCTGCTCAATTCGAAGTTCTTCTACGAAACCGAGCGCGATGGCCCCAATTACATCAAGAACAGCCTGCGCAGCGCACCTGGACACTTGAACGATGCCCACGCCGCCGTCTACAAAACTCCGCCATTGGACGTCAACGACATGATTTCCACCACGGGCAAACCACTCCATGCGACCGGCGCTGTCATTGACGCCGCAGGCGGATGGTGGGACGCCGGCGATTACATGAAGTATGTGGAAACCACCAGCTACGCGCTGGCTCTTCAGGAAATCGGCGTCCGTGACTTTCCTAAGCAGATGGGGCCTCGCGCTCCGTTTCATCCGCCCGCACCGCCCAATGCTATTTCGTTTTCGGGCAATACGCCCGGTGCGCCATCCTCTGCCGACTTCACTTCAGAGACCGAGTTCGGCATCGATTTCCTTTTGAAGATGTGGGATGACAAATCGAAGACTCTTTACTATCAGGTGGGGAACAGCCAGGATTGGGACAACTTCGATTTCTTGAGCGACTACGATATCTGGCGCCTCCCACAAGCCGACGATGACTGGACAGGCTGTCCGGAAAACAGCACCTACATATGCCACCGCCCGGTATTTCAGGCGGCTCCGGCGGGATCGAAAATCAGTCCTAACTTAGCCGGGCGTTTAGCGGCGGATTTTGCACTCTGCTATCAGAACAACCAAACCGCCAACCCAGCACTTGCGGCGCAATGCCTCAAGAACGCGGAGGATATCTTCGATCTGGCCGACATTACGCTTAGCGATCCCGCGAATTCCGTAGACTCAGGCTCTTGCACATCCGGCTGCTTACTCACCATCATTCCCTTTGACGGCTATCCTGAAACAGTCTGGAGCGACGATATGGAACTCGGAGCCACTGAGTTGTATTTCGCGCTACAGTCTGCCCAAGCGTCGGGGAAAGTGCCTGCCGGTCTGCGCTATAGCGATCCCGCGATTTATCTGGCGCAAGCCGCGAGGTTCGCGCAAGCCTACATCGCCAATATCTACTCCAACGGGGAAACGGACACTCTCAATCTTTACGATGTCAGCGGCTTGGCACATTTCGAATTATATCGAGCCTTTCGCCTGGCTGGCAATCCCCAAGGCTTGGCGATTGACGAATCCGCAATCCGCGCACAATTTCTAAAGCAGGTGGATGATGCGATTATTCAGGCGAGCGAAGACGCTTGGGGATTTGGCGACGTATGGAATAGCGACACAACATCGCATGGCGGAGGACTCTCCGTCATGGCTAGTCAAGCTTATTATTTGACCGGCAATCCCAAATACAATCTCTACGCGCAAAGGTGGATGGCAAATGTCTTGGGTGCAAATCCGTGGGGATCTTCGTTCATTGTTGGGGAAGGGAGCGCTACCTTTCCGAACTGCATTCAGCATCAAGTCGCGAATTTGGGGGGCGCATTGAACGGAACTTCCGGCGGGACGCCTGTTCTGTGGGGCGCCGCTAGCGAAGGACCCGCTTATGCGGCCACGTCAGGAGTGGTCGACGGCATGATTCTTTGCCCCGCGAACGGCGTAGATACTTTCGCGCAGTTCAACGGAAACGACGGCGCTTACAACGCTGGGGCCGTCGCCGTATATCAAGACAATATGCAGTCTTACAGCACAACCGAACCAGCCATCGATCTGACGGCAACCACTTTCCTGATGTGGTCGTGGAGAATCGCTGGCCGGGTCGACTGATTTTTTCAGAGCGGCTGCTAACACAACGCGCGTCGCTTTCGTCTATCCTCAGAGGAAGGAAGCTACCAATGAAGCATTATTTCGCCGCTTTCTTGTTCAGCGCCCTGGTCGCCGCTGCGCCGGTTTACGGCCAGGAATTCAAAGTCGGTTCTACCGTGGCCGACTTTTCCATCACGAAACTGGACGGATCTCCGGCACAGTTCTCGAACCTGAAAGGGGATGTCACCCTAGTCATGTTTATCTCCGTGCAGTGTCCCGTCTCCAACGCTTATGACGATCGAATGAACGCGCTTTATCAGGATTATGCCGCGAAGGGCGTAAAGTTCATTGTCATCAACGCGAATCGCACCGAGCCGGCTGCGGCGGTACAGGAACACGCGCGCCAACACAATTTCCAATTCGCCGTCTACAAAGACGAAAATAACGCCGTCGCAGATAAGTTCGGCGCGACAGTCACGCCGGAGACCTACGTTATCGATTCCGCGGGGGTCATCTGTTATCACGGCTCGATAGACGATTCGCAGAATCTCGCCAGGGTCACAACGCAACGGCTGCGTCTGGCATTGGATGCGGTTCTGGCCGGTAAGGAACCGCCGCAAACGGAGACGAAGGCGTTTGGCTGTTCTATTAAGCGAGTGGCCAAGGGCACATGAACCGGCGAAGCTGGCTCGCCGCGCTGGGCGCGTTGCTTTGGACGAAGCCAAGAGCCCTCGCCGCTGGCCCTCTGATTCCGTTGGATGAAACCGCATTCCGCCAAATGGTTGCGGCGCATCGCGGTAAAGTGCTTTTAGTCGATTTCTGGGCAACTTGGTGCTCGCCTTGCCGTGAAGAAATGCCAAAACTAATCGCCTTATCCGGCGCCCAAAAGCATAAGGGTTTCGATCTGGTGACGATCTCCTGCGATGAGCCAGAGCAGGAGTTAGCGGCGGCGCAGTTTGTCGACCGGCAAGGCGCTCCCGCACCGCACTATGTCAGGCATGCGAAGAGCGACGACGATTTTATCAACGCCATCGACGCGAAATGGAGCGGTGCGCTCCCGGCTTTATTTCTGTTCAACCGCGAGGGCAATCAGGTCCAAGAGTTTATCGGCGAGACCGATGAGAAGGTCTTGGAAACCGCCATCAACAAAGTCTTATCCGTCTGAATCGCGCGCCGGGCGGATGCGATAATCGAAATTAAATCGCACTTTGCTCGAAAGCGTAATTCAACTGGGAGTCTATCCGCCGCCGCACGGAGGCGTTCAGACGAATGTGGTAGCCATTCACGAGCGCTTGCAAGACCGAGGCCTTCGCAGCAACGTGATTAGCTTATCCAGGCACCGCCACGCCGGGATTCCCAACGTATTCTTTCCAAACACAGCGCTGGAAGTCGGCAGACTGCTGCTTACGCTCCCGGCTAACCTCGTCCATTTTCACGTTGGCGGCGATATCACCAACCGGCTGGTGGCGCTAGCCGCGCTCATCAACT
>Ga0302325_10009917_pt1 | contig 20722 bp, 10 predicted proteins | sample Palsa_T0_2_FD_201948 | JGI IMG/M metagenome (GOLD analysis project Ga0302325, IMG submission 201948) | Peat permafrost microbial communities from Stordalen Mire near Abisko, Sweden - Palsa_T0_2 | ecosystem: Environmental > Terrestrial > Soil > Palsa > Peat permafrost | place: Sweden: Abisko...
ACGTTGCCCCGGCGAACTTCACCTGGCGCCGATTGTTTGAGGTGTTTTTTCCCTTCACGGCAAAGCTCACCGTGCATTACCCGCACGGCAAACTGCTCGTTCTCAATGCGGCCAGTCCAATCTCGGCCAAGGAGGCGCGGGTCTTCGTTCCGATCTGCCGCAATTTCAACAAATCCGCGCTGCTCGATGAAACCATGGACTTCAATCATCAGGTCTTTGCCGAGGACAAGGAGCTTGTTGAGAGCCAGTGTCCCGAGGAGCTGCCCATCGACTTGCAGGCCGAGGTCCATATCCGAGCCGACAAGAGCTCGATAGCTTACCGACAGGGCCTTGCGCGCTTGGGCCTCGGTCGCACGTATAGCGCCTGACTGGTGATTTCCGCTCCTGAATCCCTCGACGTCGCCAAAGAGCCCATTATTCCGAGGCCGTGCGATCTGCCGCTGCCGCGGGATTGCAGATTCGCCGACCGGGTTCCGATGCCGCGTGATATGACCGGTTAGTCCGGGTCAGGCGCCTGCAAATGGAAACGCGCCTCGGCGCGCCCATTCGCCCCCAGCAGAATTGTCCTCCCTGCGATGGAGTTCTGCGCTCATCGCGGGATCACAGCCATAACATCCGCAATCGGAGTGTCTTGGGACGCTCCCGCACCGCTTTGGCAATACCTTGGACACCCTATATAAAAAGGGGAGGCCGTGTCCTACAATCACAACCACACGTATCGAATGGCGGCCAAAAAAAGGCGTTCCCACCCCAACAAACGCAGGACGATGCGGCCAAGAAACGAGGGCCGCGAGGCCTTCGCAGAGCCTTATTGCGCGACGAATTCCCGCGATGTGGAAGATGTTCAAGCCCGGCCGAATACGCCGAGATTCACCTTCGCGCCGTCCCGGCGGCCCGATACCAAGCGCGTCTGGATATCCGCACGTGCGGACATCGGCCTAAAGTGGGTTTTCTGGTTTCTGGGCTTCCTGGGCGTGACGGCGGCCTTTGGTCCCGCACTCCTGGCGCTCGACCCAGGCAAGTCGGTTTTCCAGTTCAACTGCCAGAATTGGGCACGCTCCAGCGGGCTGCCCGCCAAGGAGATCAACGCCATAGCGCAGAGCAGCGACGGGTACATATGGCTCGCCGGCCAGATCGGATTGATCCGTTTCGACGGAAAGGACTTCAAGGCGTTCCGGATCGGCGCGGACCGGTCCGGAGGACTTCCGGTCAACGCCATCTCATCCGCGAAGGATGGGAGGCTCTGGGTTTCGTTTTCAGAAGGCGGCGTCGGGAGCTTCAATGGCACAACATTCAATGCCGCAAATGACGTCTACGGGAATGGGTCGGGCACCCGTGCCAACTTAGTCCTCGCCGCCAGCGACGGAGCCATCTGGACCGGAGCGCCAGCCGGCTGGGGCCGCTGGATGGAAGGAAAACCTGCCGATACCTTTTTCCGGGGGACCCGCCAATCCGTGACGAGCCTTTCCGAGGATGCCACGGGACGGATCTGGATCGGAACGGCGGGCGACGGCCTTTCCTATTGGGCCGGCGGGGAACTGCGGTCCTTCCCAGATCGGGCGCCGCAGGAAGCCAGTGCATTGTCAGTCGTCACGGATCTGAAAGGCGACATATGGGTCGCGACCACACGGGGCCTGTACCGATACGATTCCCGCTTTGGCCGAAAGGACGTCCTGCTCACCGGATCGCGAGTCAACGCCCTTCTCGTCGATTCGCATGGCTCCGTTTGGATCGGCACCGACGAAATGGGTCTGGGTAGGTACCAGGACGGCAAGCTCACGCTGCTCCGCAAGAGCGACGGCCTCGGGAGCGACAGCGTCACCGCGATCATTGAAGACACCGAGGGCAGCCTGTGGATCGGCACCCGCGAGGGGCTCAGCCAGCTGACGGACCTGAAATTTCCAATCTTCTCGGGAAAGGAGGGATTCATTCCCGCCTCCGCGCTCGCCGTCTCCGCCTCCGTCAATGGCGACCTTTGGATAGCAACCACCCGCGGCGCCACCCGCTTCGATGGGCACACTGCAACCAATTTCTATGATTCCGCCCTGTTGCCGAACAACTTCCTGCGGCGTGTCTTCGCGGCTAAAAACGGCGACGCCTATTTCTCCGACGCAGCGCGAAACATCAGCGTCCTTTCGGGCAATCGTCCGGCGACCGTGTATTCCAATTTCAACTGGACGGAAGCCTTCGCGGAGGACGAAACGAGCGTTCTCGTGGGCATCGGGCCCCGCCTCGAGCGTTTCGAAGACGGCCAAATCAAGCCTTATCAATTTGCAGGCGACGCGCCCGTGCTCGATTGGATCAACTCGCTGTTCGTCTCGAGCACGGGTGCAATCTGGGCGGGCACGAACCACGGGCTCGTTTGGATAAAGGATGGAAAGTTCCGGCAGTGGACGACCTCGGAGGGGCTCACGTCCGATCGCGTGGATGCCGTCACGGAAGACAGCGACGGCAGCATCTGGGCCGTCCTGCCGATGGGTCTGGTCAGGCTCAAGGATAACAAGCTCACGCCGATCGGCGAGGGAGACGGCCTTTCGGACGCCCGGATTTTTGCCGTCATTCCGGACAATCGCGGCTACCTGTGGGTGGATTCCTCTCACGGGTTACTGCGGATCTCTCGCCAAAGCGTAAACGATTTCGCAGACGGGAAGACCAGGCGCGTCGATTGCCAGATATTCGACGACGTCGAATCGATCAAGTTCACCGACAGGGACGACCAGGCCCTCTCGGGATGCAGGACGACGGACGGACGGATCTGGTTTCCGGGTCCGCACGGGGTCATCATGGTCGATCCGCCAAACTATTTTAGGAACCGGGTGCCTCCCCGCGTCGCGATCAACAGGATCATGGCGGCCGGCGAGGAACTGACCGACCGGCACAATTCGGAGGTTCGGGCGGATGACCGAGGTGTTGAGTTTTTCTTTTCCGCCCTGAGCTATATTGCGCCAAAGAAGGTGAGGGTCCGCTACCAGCTTGAGAACTTCGATACGACATGGATCGAGGCGGGTCCGAACCGGTCCGTGACCTACAGCCATCTCAAGCCCGGGCCCTATGTTTTTCGGGTCCAGGCCGCGAACGGCGACGGGGTCTGGAATATGGCGGGGGACACCTTCAATCTCGAGCTGTCTCCGCCGATCTACCAGCGTCTCTGGTTCTACGCCCTTTGTGCCGTTCTCGCTGCAGCGGCGGCCTTTCGTCTGTACGGCTGGAAGGCGCGCCAACTGCGCGCCCGCCAAAAGGAACTCCAGTCCCAGAACAACCTCCTGGAGGCGAAGGTGGCACAGCGCACGGACGAACTCGCCCGGTCGCTTTCGCTACTCAATGCGACCCTTGAGTCAACGCCCGACGGCATCCTTGCGATCCAGATGTCCGACGATGCCGCGAGCTGGAACAGCCAGTTTGTCGAGATGTGGGGTATTCCGGAGCCCATTTTGAGAAGAAAGGCCGGAGCCCCGATCATTGCCTTCATGGCCGAGCGCGTGCGCGACAAGGCCGGTTTCGTCCGTCGAATCGAGGCCAGCCAGGCCGCCCCTGATGTCGAATCCTTCGACGCCGTCGAGCTCAAGGACCGCAGGAAACTGGAGGGATTCTGCAAACCGCAGCATCTCGAAGGCCGGAGCACCGGGATCGTCCTGCATTTTCGCGACGTCACTGAGCGCAGGAAAATTGAGGATGCCCTGAGCGCGAGCGAGCAGCGCTTCAAGGCCATGTTCGAGCAGGCGGCGGTCGGAGTCGCGCAGATCGACGTCGAGACCGGCCTGTTCGCGCAGATCAACGCGCATTTCTGCGAGATCATGGGGCGCACGCAGCACGAGATGGAGCAACTCCGGCTGGTCGACATCATTCACCCGCAGGACATCGCGTTCTATGTCGCGAAGCTGAAGAGGATCAGGTCAGGCGCCTCCCGTGAGTCCACCCAGGAGGGCCGTTACTTGCGCAAGGACGGATCCGAGGTGTGGGTGAGCATGACCGTGTCGGCGATGTGGCGAGCGGGTGAGAAGCCAAGCTTCGTCATCGCGGTCGCCCAGGACATCTCCGGTCGAAAGCAGTTGGAGGAGCAGCTTCGCCAATCGCAGAAAATGGATGCGATTGGCACGCTCGCGGGGGGGATTGCCCACGACTTCAACAACATCCTGACGATGATCAACGGCTACACGGAGCTCGCACAGCTCGAGCTGAACGGGAATCCCGAGGTGAGGGAGTACCTGGGGGAAGTGCGGGTGGCAGCGAGCCGGGCGACCGACCTCGTTCGACAGATCCTCACATTTAGCCGCCAGCAGCCCCTTGAGCGCAGGCCGATTTCGCTGCTGCCGGTCGTGACCGAGACTCTCAAGCTTCTGCGCGCGACCATACCCTCTACGATCGAGTTCAAGCAGACATTCGCAAGCGATGTGCCGACGGTTCTCGCGGACGCGACCCAGATACATCAAATCGTGATGAACCTAGGGACCAACGCCTGGTACGCGATGAAGGACCGGGCGGGCAGCCTCGAGGTGAGGCTCGACCGGTGCGTTGTCGACGCTGCTTACGCGTCGATGCAGCCGCGCCTGCAGCCCGGCGTCTACGCGCGCATGTGCGTCGGCGATACCGGCTGCGGAATGGACGCGGCGACGCTCGGACGCATTTTTGAGCCCTTCTTCACGACGAAGCCTCCGGGAGAGGGGACGGGGCTCGGGCTTGCGGTTGTGCATGGGATCATGGACAACCACGACGGCGTGATCACCGCTGTCAGCCAACCCAACAAGGGGACAGTATTTCAGCTCTATTTTCCCGAATATGTTGGCGAAGCGGTGGGGGACGCCGGACACGAGACGTCGGTGCCGCACGGTCACGGCGAGCGAATTCTGCTGGTCGATGATGAGGAGCTGCTGGTCAAGCTGGGCCGGCTCGCTCTCATCAAACTCGGCTATGAGGTTGAAACGGCGACCCGGCCCGAGGCCGCGCTCGAGATGGTCCGCGCTGATGGCCCGCGCTTTGCGCTCGTGATCACGGATCAGACAATGCCGGGGATGACGGGCGTCGCCCTTGCGCGGCAGCTGAAGGAAATCCGACCCGACTTGCCGATCCTCCTCATGACGGGCAACAACCTCTCGCTGAGGTCCGAGACGGTCAAAGCGGCGGGCATCTCTCAGGTTCTGATCAAACCCACCTCTCTTTACGCGCTCGGATCCGCGACCAGGGAGGCGCTGGACCTGGCGCGAGCCCGGTCGCGAGGAATTTTGGCGGGCGACGCGCCGGAGGCGCCGCCGTCCCCTGGCCAGGGTGCATCGATGCGCGAGCCGCAACCCCATTGAAATATCGTCAAAGGCGAGAGTATCTGGTGCCCTCGGCAATCGAGCTCGAGTCTCCCTGGGGAGGCCCCCGCTCCGCTCCCGGAAGCACCCATGATCAAGTCCCTCCTCCAAGGCACCCTCCGCCGGCTCGGGCTGTACGACTGGTTCAAGGACAAGACATTCGCCTACGATGTCTACAGCTATTTCAAGGAAGGAAGGCCCCTCGACTGGCGAGCCAGGGAGGTCCGCTTTTTCCGCAGCCTCGTCGGCGGCGGAAAAGGGCCGTTCCTTATTTTTGACGTCGGCGCGAACTGCGGAAAGAAGACCGACGTCTTCCTCAAGCTGGGAGCGCACGTCGTCGCCGTCGATCCCGATGACGCCAACCTGCGGATCCTTTCCCGAAAGTATGGCCGCCGCTTCCGGAAGCGGCCCGTGACGATCATCGGAAAGGCGGTGAGCGACTCCGAGAGAACCGAGACGCTGTGGATCACCTCGCCCGGCGACGGCCTCAATACCCTCAGTGGAAAATGGGTCCGGGCCCTCAAGGCGAACCCCGGGAAGTTCGGGGTGCCTGTTGAATTCCCGGGGCGGCAGGACGTGGAGACAACGACGCTCGCGTCGCTGATGCAGTCCCATGGAATCCCCCACTACATCAAGATTGACGTCGAGGGCCATGAGGCGCCCGTGCTGCGCGGCCTGCCCCACCCCGTGCCGGCGGTCTCATTCGAGGTCAATCTACCGGAATTCGGTCCCGAGGCGTCTGAATGCGTCGAGATCCTGGGCCACCTCTCCCCGAACGGGCAGTTCAACCTGACATCCTGCGACACCTACAGGGGATTCACCCTCAACGCGTGGAAGACGGGCGCCGAGATCATCCCAATCCTTGGCACCCTCGGCGAGACGACCGTCGAGATCTACTGGAAATGTGACCCCCGCATCTAGGGATCCCGGCGCGGTGCCGCGTTCGGAAACGTTCCGGCAGGGCGGGAGAGCAGGAGCGCCGCAAGGGCCGCCCCGCTCAGCAGGCTAATCCAAAGGCCGGCGGCGAGGAATCGCGGGTGAAATGAGAAGATGACCTCGCTGTCCCCCTGGGGAATGGCGATGCCCCGCATCCAGCCGTTGACGGGATAGACCACCGCGTGGCCGCCGCCGATTGTCGCGCGCCAGCCGGGATACCATGCCTCGCCAAGGACGAGAACGCCCGGGCCCTGGGCTCGGGCCCGAAGAACGATCCGTTCGGGCCCAAACCCGGTGATCTCCGCTCTTCCCGCGCGCGGGCCGGGACCCGGCGTGAACGCCGGGAGGGTGCCGGGCTCGAGAAGCGCCCTTTCGTGGAAGTCGAATCCCGAGGCCATCCTCTCCTCCGCGGCGAGCCAGTCAGGGACGTTCTCGGTGCCGAATGAGACGTAGGCCCTCGGGTCCGTTGCGGGATGGATTGAAAGCGACAGGTTCCCTCGGTCAAGGTCGGCGACCAAGTTGAGCGAATCCAGGCGGTCCGCCCGGTCGTCGATCTCCTGGGGAAGGCGAATGAAATCCGCCGCCGACTCGGGCACGCCGGTGGCGACATGCAGGTAGGTCCAGACGCGGCTCAGCGAGGGGTTGGCGTAGCTGTTGTACGTGCTGAACCCCTCGCTCATCCCTGCGTTCTCACAGAGGTTGACGGGATTGAATGAAATGCGGGGCGGAGCGGCGCCGGGCCGAAGCAGCCCCCCGCCTTCGAGACCTGAGCGGACGGCCTTTTCCTCGGTCCTGTATCCGTAGAGGGAATAGACCGGGGCCATCAGGTGGATCGCCCAGAGCCAGTCGCAGGCGCAGAACACGCCCAGCGCGCAGCCGATGACGCCGGCGCCCCGCGGCCAGCGATCCCGGCAGTGCCACGATCCCACGGCCAAGGCGGCCGCGCCCAATGCGGCAATGTGCGCCGCATAGTAGGGGGCGGCGGCGCCATGGCTCCCAACCACGTACGGCTTGAGCCAGATTATCCATGACGCGCCCACGACAAAGCAGGCCAGGGCGGCCAGAAGCGGCCGGGACGCGCTCCGGGACAGCGACACGGCGGCCAGACCCAGAAGCGAAGTCGCGAACAGGATCCCGTAACGCGAGGGAATGCGCAGAGCCGAGGCGCCCGGCAGGACGTGGACGATCCATCCCAGGAACGGCGCCCTGTTCCCCGCAGCAAGGAGCGCCCCGGCCAGACCCAGCCCAATCAGGCCGCGCACATTGCGGTCCCGCCAGAGGAAGATTCCCCCGGCCGCGGCGAACAGCGGAACGAGGCCGCAGTACAGGTCGTACTCCCAGTTGGGGCCGAACGCGGCCGACGTGGGAAAAATGAGGGACAGCCAGCTCGCCGGCGGCATTCCGTTGGCAACGGCAAAGGCCGCCGCATGCAGGGGGCGGTTTCCCTGGCCGACCAGTTCGGCAAAGGGAAGGAGCTGAGCGCCGGCGAGGCCGGCGCCGATGATCGCGGCCATGGCCAGTCCGGCGTGGTTCCCCAGATGGGTCCGCCAGTCAGTTCCCTTCCAGTCGAGCCGGCACAGCAGGAACGCGAGCAGCCCGACGAATTCGACGAAGAGGATCGGCGGATTGCCGGCAAGGATCGCCAGGGCCAGGACGGCGGCGAATCCGCCCGCGGTCCGGGGGTGCCACGCGTCCTGAAGGCTGGCACCAAGCCAGAGAAGGGCGGGCCACCAGCACAGGGAGAAATAGACGGGCAGCGCGCCGGAGGCCAGGCGCGCCGTGAACGGGCTGGCAAGGGCTATGCCGGCCCCGACAACGAGGCTCGGCCCCGCGCCGGCGCCCAGCTTGCGGCCCAGGCGAACGCCGCAAAAGAAAGCCGTCGCCTGGTGCAGCACCAGCAGGACCGCCGTGCCGCCGTACACGCCCAGCGGCAGCAGGAGCAGGTTTGGCGGATAGAGCGTCCCTGTCTCGATGTCGGCAAGGAAGGGCCGCCCCAGGCCGACAAAAGGGTTCCACAGCGGGAGGCGGCCCGCGAGCAACGCTTCCCGGTAGTACGCCCTGTAGTAGGCGTGCATGCGGACAAAGTCATATCCCGAAAAGAAGTTCGGGCTCTGCAGGAGCATCCAGGCGGTCGAGAAGGAGCCGAAAAGCAGCGCCCCGACACAGAGGGCAAAGCGCGGACTTCGAACCGAGAGCCGGCGGACGGATGATTTCTCCCACGCGTTGAGCGGGCTCATCTGTCCTCAAACGACCCAAGGGTTGCGCACGCATCCCAATATTCAGAATCACGGGTCGGCGTCAACGGCGCCCGGGCAGACTGGCCGCGACCGGCCCTCTTGCATCGCGGGACGCGATGGGATCATAGTTTTCCCGCATCTCTCGACAGGGAATCCCCGTCCCCCTCCGTTGCCCCCGATACGCCCCGAAGTCATGCAGCACAAATCCCTCCGCTTGCTCGGATTCCTTGCCCTGGCGGCAGCCGTCGCCCCCGGAATGCCTGCCGCGCCGCGTCCGCTGCCCTTCGTCAGTCCGCTGTTTGGCGACAACATGGTCCTCGAGCGCAACAAGACCAACCGGATCTGGGGATGGACGCAACCCGGGCAGACCGTCAGCGTGGAGATCGCGGGCCGCAGGGCGGTCGCCGTCGCCGGCGGAGATGGCCGGTGGGAGGCGCGGATCGAGCCGCCGCCCGCAGGCGGCCCCTACACGGTGGCGATCACCGGAACCGAGAGCGTCGAGCTGCACGAAGTCCTGGTCGGCGATGTCTGGCTCTGCGGCGGACAGTCCAACATGAACCTCGGGCTCGGCCTGGTGCGCAACGGAGCCGATGAAATCAAGGCTGCGGACCATCCCGAGTTGCGCCTGTTCATGGTGGAGAAGCATCCGTCCTATTCGCGGACGGCCGTGCCGCAGGGTTCATGGAAGATCTGCTCGCCCAAGACGGCGGCCGAAGGGGGCGCCGGGGGCTTTTCGGCGGTCGCCTACTTCTTCGCCCGCAGGCTGCAGGAAACGCTCCACGTCCCGATCGGCCTCATACAGGATTCTGTCGGCGGCACTCCCGCCGAGACATGGATGAGCGCCGAGAGCCTCGCAGGGATGAAGGAATTCTCCGGGCAATTGAAGGAAATGGACCGCTTGAGGGCCTTGGGCGGGCCGGAGTACGGCAACTACATCATGCACTGGTACGACCAGTACGATGCGGGCTCGAAGGGTGATGCTTGGGCGGCGCCCGATCTTGACGACTCCGGCTGGAAGAGCGTCCCGGTTCCCGGCGGGTTCAGGGAACTGGGAGTGCCCGACACACCGAGCGTCTGCTGGTTTCGCAGGGAAGTCACGCTTCCCGATCCCCTGCCGGCCGGAAAATCCACCCTCTTTCTCGGGGTAATCGAAAAGATGGACACCGCCTACATCAATGGGACCTGGGTCGGCGCCAGCTCGTGGGTCGAAAACCCGCGGGCCTACTCCATCAACGCAGGCGTTCTGAGGGCGGGCCGGAACGTCCTGACGCTTCGCGTTTTCAAGGTGAAGCCCGACGGCGGGTTCCTCGCCAAGCGTGGCGATCTGCGCCTCGAGCTGGGCGACAAGAGCGTCATTCCGCTGGCGGGCGAATGGAAGGCGGCGCTGAGCGTCGACGCGCGGCCGCCGCACCCGATGCCGCTCGGGTTTGAAAACTACCCGACGATGCCGACGGTCCTCTACCAGGGAATGATCGAGCCGATCGCACCGCTGGCGATCACGGGCGCGATCTGGTACCAGGGCGAGGCGAACGCCGAGAGGGCCCACCAGTACCGCGTTCTCCTGCCGTCCCTGATCGGCGACTGGCGCAGGGTGTTCGGCCAGGGTGACTTCCCGTTCTATATCGTCAGTCTCCCCGCTTTCATGCACCGGCGCGATGTGCCGGGCGACGACGCGTGGGCCGAGCTGCGCGAAGCGCAGGCAATGACCGCCCGCAGCGTCGCCCATTCGGGAATCGCCGTCACCATCGACACCGGCGACCCGGACAACATCCATCCGAAGGACAAGAAGGCCGTCGGCGAGCGCCTGGCGCTTTGCGCATTGGCGGGCACGTACGGCGAGAAGGTCGTGTTTGCGGGTCCCACCTTCACCTCGGCCGAGGCGTCAAAGGGGGCGATCCGGCTGCATTTCAGCGGCACCGACGGCGGCCTGGTCGCCAGGGGCGGCATTGCGGGCGAATTCTCGGTGGCGGGCGCGGATCGAAAGTGGGTGTGGGCCGACGCGAGAATAGAAGGGGATGCGGTGATCGTCTCGTCGTCGGCGGTGCCCGATCCAAAGGCGGCACGCTATGCGTGGCAGTCCAATCCCTCCGCAACGCTCTTCAACGGGGCCGGCCTGCCCGCCCTGCCCTTCCGCACGGACGTCTGGCCCGGCATCACCGAGAAGTAGGGGCTAAATCCTCGGCTTGGCCGCGGGGGCCCCCTTCCGAGTCCTGTCGCCGCTGCGCGCCGGGCAAGTCGCCCCGTCGAACCACGTGCCATCCACGAAGGTCGTGGTCGGAATCTCGGGCACACCAAACTTGTTGTGCTGCAGGTGGCCGGCAAGAAGTTCCACGGCCGCGGCACCCACCTCCTCGTGATTCTGCCGGACGCCGGCGGTCGTTCCCCCAAGATCCTCCAGGAACACGTCCACGAAAGCGACGTCCTGAGGCACGCGAATCCCCATTTTTCTCAGGAGGGGAAGCACGAATGACCCCTTGCTGACGATGACTTCGGGCCGGTGCCTTTCCATCCATTCCTTGAAAGGCCCGAAGTCGGCCTCGACGGGAGCGTTGCCCTCATTCAACCACGGCTCGACGGGTTCGGGCCCGGGAAATATGTGCGCCGGCAGCCGCTCGCCTCTGCGGAGGTGCTGCTGCTCGCAAAGGTAGCCCGCCGTCCAGAGGTTGTCGACCGCGTGATCCCATCCCCGGTGCATCACAAAGCCGATGCGCCTGTAGCCGGCGGCAGACACCTTCTGCATCGCAAGCCGGATCGTGTCGCACTGGTTGTTCGTGACATTGTGGAGCACGGGCTGGTGGGGAAAGTAGTCGATCTTGACGGCGCTGAAAGAGCGCCAGTCGAACTGGAGCGCGTCTCCCATCTCCCGGCCGTGCGACGCGAGGATCACGCCCGCGATGCCTCGGGCGACCAGAACGGCGCTCAGGCGGCCGTGGCTCAGTCCCGGCTCCCGCATCCAGAAATGTTCCAGCCGGTAGCCGAGCTGGTGGGCCATGCGCTCGGCGCCCGAGAAGAAGCCGGGATGGGCGGTGACGTGCTTCCAGCCGAAGCGCGTGTTCCAGTTCGTCACATAGGCGAGCGTCGGCTCGTTGCGGCGCGCCATCGCGTGTCCTCGGTAGACGATCAGCGCCCTGAGGACCGGATCGGGCCGGTAGCCCATCTTCTGGGCCAACCTCTGAATCCGCCGGCGGGTCGTCTCCGGGAGTCTCGGATGGTTGCGCATCGCGAGGGAGACCGTCGTCACGTGGACTCCGGCGGTTTTCGCGATCTCCGCCATGGTCACCCGGCGTTGGTTCATGGTCTTCCCATCTCGGGGGACCGCGCCGGGCCTCTCAAGTCTATAATTAGAGCAGGGGCGCCCTTGCGCGGCGGTGATTATTTCTGATTGTGCCGCTTGGGCATAAGTCGGCACCCCCACGTCCCCGCCGCACCGGAGCCCCGATGTCCACCCACACCCCTTGAGGGCCCGGCAGCTGACCCTTCCTTCTTAGCACGACACACACCATGGTGGCCCACTTCCCATTCCAGGATCCCGATCTTCAGCTGGACCGACGCGTCGAGGACCTCGCGGGCCGGCTCACCCTCGAGGAAAAAATCGGCCAGATGCTCCACGAGAGCAGGGCCGTCGACCGCCTGGGCGTGCCCGCCTACAACTGGTGGAACGAGGCCTGCCACGGGATAGCGCGCAACGGCCGCGCCACGGTCTTCCCGCAAGTGATCGGCCTGGGGGCCACATGGAACCGCGCGCTCGTGCAGCGCGTCGCGGGGATCATCTCGGACGAGGCGCGGGCCAAGCACCATGCCGCGGTCGCCGCGGGTCACCGCGGCCAGTACCAGGGGCTCACCTTCTGGACGCCCAACATCAACATATTCCGGGACCCGAGGTGGGGCCGCGGCCAGGAGACCTTCGGCGAGGATCCCTACCTGATGGGGGAGCTCGGCCTCGCCATGGTGCGCGGCCTGCAGGGGAACCACGCGCACTACATGAAGGCGGCCGGCTGCGCCAAGCACTACGCCGTCCACAGCGGGCCCGAGCGGGAGCGCCACGGCTTCGACGCGAAGCCCACGCAAAAGGACCTGTTCGAGACCTACCTCCCCGCCTTTGAGAAGCTCGTCCGTGGGGGCGTCGAGGCCGTCATGGGCGCCTACAACCGCACGCTCGGGGAGCCCTGCTGCGCCAGCCAGTTCCTGCTGAGGGACGTGCTGCGAGGGCGCTGGGGCTTCAAGGGCCATGTGGTCAGCGATTGCGGCGCGCTCGATGACATCCATATCCACCACAAGGTCACACGGAACGAGGCCGAGTCCGCGGCGCTGGCGGTCCGCAGCAGCTGCGACCTCAACTGCGGCGGGACCTATGCCTACCTCCTGGCCGCCGTGAAGGAAGGCCTCATCGCCGAGGGGGACATCGACGCATCGGTAAGAAGGCTGCTGGCGACCAAGTTCAGGCTCGGCCTTCTGGACCCGCAGGAAAGGGTGCCGTGGTCGGCGACGCCCGTCTCCATCATCGACTGCGACGCCCACCGCGCGGTGTCCCGGCAGGCCGCCGTCGAGTCGATCGTGCTCCTAAAGAACAACGGGATCCTCCCGCTTCGCCGCGACCATGAAAGCGTGCTTGTCACGGGCCCTACCGCGGCCAACACCTGCGCCCTGCTGGGCGACTATTTCGGAATCTCCCCGCGCCTCGTCACGCTCATGGAGGGAATCACCGAGGCCGTCGATGAAGGCTGCCGGATCGTTTTCCGCACCGGTTGCCCCCTTCTCGGCGAGGCGGCGCCGGGCGTGAACTACACCTTCGGGACGGCCGCCGAGAACGAGGTCACGATCGCCGTGCTCGGCCTTGATCCCTCCCTCGAGGGGGAGGAGGGCGATGCGGTCGCCTCGCCGACCGATGGCGACCGCGACGCCATAGAGCTGCCCCCGGTCCAGCTCGCCTTCCTGCTCGAGCTCCGCAAACACGCGAGAAAACTCGTGGTGGTCCTCACCGGCGGCAGCGCGCTCGCGGTGCCCGAGGCCCAGGAGCTCGCCGATGCCGTCCTGCAGGTCTGGTACCCTGGATGCGAAGGGGGGCGCGCCGTCGCCGACGTGCTCTTCGGCACGCATTCGCCGTCGGGAAGGATGCCGGTCACCGTCCCGTACCGCACCGCGGACCTTCCGGCGTTCAACGACTACGCCATGCGGGGCCGCACCTACCGCTTTTCGCAGGTTGAGCCCCTCTACCCCTTTGGGTTCGGCCTCGGGTACGGAAAGCCGGAATACGGCGAACTCAAGCTCGACTCCTCCACGCTGTCGGCGGGCCGCGCCGTCACGGTGAGCACAATCATCAGGAACAGGGGCGCCAAGGCCATAGCGGAGGCGGTTCAATGCTACGTCGAGCCTCCCCGCGGCTGGCCGGACGCCCCGCTCGCCACGCTCGTCGACTTCAAGAAGATCCCCGTGCCCGCCGGCGCGATGGCCGAGGTCGAGTTCAGGATCCCCTCGGGCGCGTTCGCTCAGTTCGACAAGTCAGGCGGAAAGGTCCACTTTCCGGGCCGCTACGGGATCGTCGTCGGGTCCGCCTGCCCGGGCGCCCGCGCCCGGGCCCTCGGCGCTCCCGCCCCGGCCCGGGCGGAAATCAATCTGGTCTAGCGCTGGCCCCCACGCCCTGCGCCGGGCCCACCCCCCAACCCCATGAACGAAACCACCACCGAGAAGCCCTCCTTCGGCGAGAAGCTCGGCTACAGCTGCGGCGACGCGGCCGCCAACTTCGTCTTCATGACGATGGTGCTGTTCCAGTCCAATTTCTACACCGACGTCTTCGGGCTGGCCGCGGCGACCGCGGGAACCATCATACTCGTGGCCCGGCTCTGGGATGCATTCTTTGACCCGCTCATGGGGGTGCTGGCCGACCGGACGCACACCCGCTGGGGCCGGTTCCGCCCCTGGGTGCTTTTTACCGCCGTGCCGTGGGCCGTCGTCATGTACCTCGCCTACAGGACGCCCTCGGGCTGGAGCCCGTCGGGCATGGTGGCCTACGCCCTTTTCACGAACATCCTGCTGATGACGTTGTACTCGATGAACAACATGCCGTACTCGGCCCTTGGCGGCGTGATGACGGGGGACGTGCACGCGCGCGCGTCGCTCAACTCGTTCCGCTTTGCCGCGGCGACGATCGCCCAGTTCATCGTGGGGGGGCTCACGCTGCCGCTGGTGGCCAAGTTCGCCGGCGCAGCGCACAACAAACAGCGCGGATGGGCCATGACGATGGGCCTCTGGGCGGTGCTGTGCCTCGTCCTCTTCCTCATCACGTTCCTGACGACGCGGGAGCGCATCCACCCGGAGCCGCGGCAGAAATCCACGCCCAGGCAGGATTTTGGGGACCTCCTCTCGAACGGCCCGTGGATAGCGATGTTCCTTCTGACGTTCGTGCAGTTCGCGATCATCTCGATGCGGGGCGGGGCGATGTACAACTACTTCCATTCCTACGTGGACAAGGGCGCCATGTACGACTGGCTGGAGTCGGTCCACCTGACCGCCGCTCCCCTGGCCGCGGGCGCGCCCGCGCCCGGCGGCATCCTCGAATGGCTGGGCTACATCGTGCACGCCGACAGGTCGGACCTCGCGTCCTCGAACGTGGCGGATGTCTTCAACAGCATCGTCAACATGATCGGCACCGCGGTGATCATCATCGTCATCCTCCTCTCCCCCTCCCTGGCGAGGAAGCTGGGGAAAAAGACCGTGGCCGTCGTCGGGTTCGCCCTCACGGCCATCGCCTCGGCCGCCTTCTACCTTCCCGGCCCGACGAACATCGGCGCCATGATCCTGCTTTCCGTGGCGTGGTCAGTATGCTACGCCCCGACGATTCCCCTGTGCTGGGCGATGTTCGCCGACGTGGCGGACTATTCCGAATGGAAGAACAACCGCCGCGCCACGGGGATCATCTTCGCCACCATCGGATTCGCCCTCAAGGCGGGCCTGAGCATCGGCTCGGCCTCGTTCCTCTGGCTGATGAGCATGTACGGCTATGCCCCGAACCAGCCGCAGACGCCCCGCACGATCGAGGGCATCCGGATGTGCTCAAGCATCGACGTCGGCATACTGTTCGCCGTGTGCACGGGGTTCGTCCTCGCGTACAAGATCAACAAGCGGATGACCTTCCAGATCGCCGACGAACTCGCCGAGCGCAGGAGGAAGTTCGCGGCCGCCTGAAACGCCGGCATGCAGGTAAGACCCGCAATGCGCGTCCTTGGCATCCTTCCCATGCTCCTCGCACTGGGGGCGCCCTGCAATGGCGCCCCCGTGCTGCCCGGAGCAGGGGGTCACTGCCGCGACCTCTTCCGGGAGCTGCTCGGCAGGAACGACGCCGAAGTCGACGCCAAAATTTCGGCCGCATGGAATCAGTTCTTCCATGGCGATGCCGAGACCCAGCGCCTCTTCTATCCCGTCGACGGGGCGATGGCCTATGTCCCCGACATCGCGAACCACGACGTGCGAACCGAGGGACTGTCCTACGGCATGATGATCTGCGTGCAGCTCGACCGGCAGGCCGAATTCGACCAGATCTGGAAGTGGGCGAAGACCCACCTGTGCCACCCGAGCGGCCCGATGCAGGGATACTTCGCGTGGCACGCGGACTTTGAGGGCAGGCAGCTGGATCCGGGACCCGCCTGCGACGGGGAGGAATGGTTCGTGGCCGCCCTCTTCTTTGCGGCGCACCGCTGGGGGAGCGGCGAGGGCATCTTTGACTATGAAAGGCAGGCCCAGGACCTCCTTCGCACGATGCTGCACAAGGGCGAGGAAACCGGGCATGGGGACTACGCGGACATGTTCGATCCGGTGGCAAAGGAGGTTGTTTTCGTGCCGCACGGGGACGGCGCCCTTTTCTCGGACCCCTCGTACCACCTTCCCGCGTTCTACGAGCTCTGGGCCCTCTGGGCGGAGGCGCCGGCGGACCGCGCATTCCTGGCCGCCGCCGCCGCCAGGAGCCGCGACCTGTTCCGGCGGGCAGCGGATCCCGCCACCGGGCTCATGCCCGACTACTGCGAATTTGACGGGCGGCCGCACGCCCGGAGGGGGCACGAGGATTTCCGCTTCGACGCTTGGCGGACACTATCGAACCCGGCGTTGGACTATTCGTGGTTTGCCGCCGACCCTCTTGAGGTCGAGCAGAGCAACCGCGTGCTCAGGTTCCTTTCGGCGCCGGGCCGCCTTGAGCACGACCGGTTCAAGCTCGATGGCACGCCCGTGGGGAACGACCCCGATTCGCCGGGGCTGGTGGCCATGGCCGCCACGGCGGCCCTCGCGGCCGACCCTGCCGTTTCCAGGCCCTTCGTCGGCATGCTGTGGAAGATGGAAGCGCCCTCCGGGCATTACCGCTACTACAACGGACTCCTCTACATGCTGGCCCTGCTCGAAGTCGGGGGACGCTTCAGGGTCTATTTCCCGGCGGCCCCCCACTGATGTCGATGACGTCCCGCTCCCTGCCGCCCCGCCGCGCACGCGTGCGCCCAAGCCCCCTTGCTGCGCTTGTACTTCTCGCGGCCCTGTCCGTTTGCCGCTCACGGGCCGAGGACGGGTACCGCCTCTGGCTGCGCTACGACCGCATCGACGACGCAGGCTTGCGCGCCGGCTACCTTGCGGCCGCAAGCCGAATAGTCCTCTCGACCCCGCGCGGGTCCGAATCGCCGGTTATTTCCGCCGCGCGCCTTGAGCTCATGGACGGGCTGGGCGGATTGCTGGGCGCGTCGGTGGCGGTGGAACTCGAAAAATCTCCCGGGGCGGCCTCCTCCCTCGGCGACGAGGGCTACACGCTCACCCGGCGCGGCGACGGCGCCATCGTAATCGCCGCCAACCAGGATATCGGCACCCTTTACGGCTCGTTCGCGCTGCTTCGCCAGTTGCAGACACGCAGGCCGATTGCGGGGCTCCACGTCGCGAGTACGCCGCGGATCGCGCGGCGCATTCTGGACCATTGGGACAACATCAATCGCACCGTCGAGCGCGGCTACGCGGGCGCGTCGCTGTGGGAGTGGTTCGTGCTGCCCGAATACCGGGATCCCAGGTACCGCGACTACGCCCGGGCCTGCGCCTCGGTCGGCATAAACGGCGCCGTGCTGACAAATGTGAACGCGGACACGCTCGCACTCACGCCCCCTTACCTGGAGAAGGTCGCGGCGTTGGCCGCGGAGTTCCGGCCGTATGGGATACGCGTGTACCTGTCCGCCCGGTTCAGCGCCCCGATTGAGCTCGGCCGGCTTCCGACCGCCGACCCGCTTGATCCGGGTGTCATCGCATGGTGGCACGCAAAGGCGGATGAGATCTACCGTTACATCCCCGATTTCGGGGGGTTTCTCGTGAAGGCCAATTCCGAGGGCGAGCCCGGGCCCCAGGACTACGGGCGCACGCATGCCGACGGGGCGAACCTCATCGCCGACGCGCTCGCCCCGCACGGGGGGATAGTGATGTGGCGCGCTTTCGTCTACGGGGTGCAGCCGAAGGTCGACCGCGTGAACCAGGCCTACAACGAGTTCAAGCCGCTCGACGGGAAGTTCCACTCCAACGTGGTCGTCCAGATCAAGAACGGGCCGCTCGACTTCCAGCCGCGCGAGCCGTTCCACCCGCTCTTCGGCTCCATGCCGCACACGCAGCTCGCGCTCGAGCTACAGATCACCCAGGAATACCTCGGGGCGTCCATCCAGCTCGCCTACCTGGGGCCGCTGTTCCAGGAGGCATTGCGGTCCGAGACATTTTCGGCGGGCCCGGGATCCACGGTGGCGCGCGTCGTCGACGGCAGCCTCAGGAGCGGCGGCCTCTCCGTCATCGCGGGCGTCGCCAACACCGGCACGGACCGCGACTGGACCGGCCATCCCCTCGCCGCCGCCAACTGGTATGCCTTCGGCCGGCTCGCATGGGACCATACGCTCGATGCGGCGGACATTGCCGACGAATGGACGCGCATGTCGTTCTCCAACGACCCGCGGGTGGTCGAGACGCTGGGGCGGATGCTGGCCTCCTCGCGCGAGATTGTCGTCAATTACTCGATGCCGCTGGGTCTCCACCACATCATGGCCACGGACCACCACTATGGTCCCGGACCGTGGGCGAGCGCCGGGCGGCCCGACTGGACCCCGGCCTACTACCATCGCGCGGACGCCGTCGGCCTGGGCGCCGACCGAACAGCCCAGGGCACGAATGCGCTGGCGCAGTACGCCCCGGAGATCGCGACCGCCTGGGCCGACGAGGACACGTGTCCCGAGAACCTCATCCTCTGGTTCCATCACTTGCCCTGGGATCACAGGATGAAGTCCGGACGGACCCTGTGGGTTGAGCTGTGCCTGCGCTACCAGCAGGGCGTCGACGGGGTGCGCCAGCTGGAGCGCGACTGGGATTCGCTCGCCGGGCTGGTCGACGCGGAGCGGTTCGCACACGTGAATGCGCTGCTCGGCCAGCAGGAAAGGGACGCCTGCGCCTGGCGCGACGCGTGCACGCTCTATTTCCAGCAGTTCTCCAAGCAGCCGATACCTGCGGGCGTCGAGCCGGCGGAACACCCGCTGGCATACTACGAGGCCGTCCAGCTCCATTACTTCCCCGGTACGCCGAGCGGAAAGTAGGCGACAGGGAACCCCACCCGGATCGAGCGGCGGATTCGGCGGCGCCGGGGCCGGCCCGTGAGCCGATCAGAAGCCAATGCTGATTCCGCCGTCGACCGGCAGGATAACGCCGGTCACGAACGCCGCAGCGGGCGATGTCAGATAGACGGCCGCCCAGCCGATGTCGTCGGGCTGGCCGAGCTTGCCCATGGGCGTGCGTCCCAGAATCTTGTCGCGGCGGGCCGGATCCCCCGCGAGCGCCTTGCGGGACATATCCGTCTCGATCCAGCCCGGCGCAACCGCGTTGACGCGAACACCGTGCGGAGAAAATTCGGTGGCATATGTTCTGACCATGCCGACGTAGGCGGACTTCGCGGCCGCATAGGCTATCACGAGAGGAAGGCCGAAAAGCGACGCCATCGACGCGGTGAAGAGAATGCTGCCTCGCTTCCGGGCGATCATCGAGGGCACGACGGCGCGGGTCAGGGCATGCGCACCGAAAACGTGCGTCCGGAGCACCTGCTCAAATTCCTCGGACGTCGTGTCGACGGCGGGTTTTTTCAGGTGGATGCCCGCGTTGTTCACCAGGCAGGTGATCGGGCCGACCGCCGCATTTATCCGCCCTATCAGGGAGGGAGCCTCCCCGAGCTGCGTCACGTCATGGACGAAATAGCTCGAGCGGGGCCCTATTTCGCCGACGGCGGCCGCGAGCTCCGCCTCGCGGCGTCCAGCCAGGACCACCCGCGCGCCCGCCGACGCCATCGCTCGCGCGATGGCGAGCCCGATGCCGGTGCCCCCGCCGGTAATGACCGCAATTTCTTGCTCCAGGGAAAACGCCGCGGGGAACGAGGGATTTTTCATCAAATTCCGGCTGATTTCATCGCTGATTTCATGTAGCCCATGGCGAAGGCCATCCCCGAATGCCAAGGGGCGGCGCACGACATCTGGGGAGTATGGTCCGGGACGAGGACGCCGTCGAAGTCGTTTTTCCTCAGGATCCCTAGCACGCGGTGCATGTCCACGTCGCCGTCATCGATAAAGGTCTCCCTGTACGTGGGCACCTTGCCGATGACATTCCTAAAATGCACGTAGCCCAGCCGCTGCTGCCTGCTGTAGCGGTCGACCACGTCGTAGATGTCTCCCTCCGTCATCTCCGCGAGAGAGCCGATGCAGAATTCAAGGGTATTGGCCGGGCTGGGGTTCAGGTCGATCAGCCTCTGGTAAAAGCGGGGCTGGTAGACGAGCCGGGGCTGGCCGCGAATGAATTCCATCGGGGGATCATCCGGATGGGCCGCAAGCCTTACGCCCACCTCCTCGGCCACCGGAAGAACCTCGCGAAGAAATCCCTCCAGCCTCCGCCACAGTTCATCGTGGGTGATGCCGGGCACGGTGCCGGCAGGAGCCGCCTGATCATAAACCATGTTCCAGACCATGCCGTTGGACATGGGCGTGTCGTAGGGGCCCTCCATTCCGACGGAGGGGGCGCCCCCGCGCGCGTAGTTGCCGGTGGTGCGGCCCGCCACCCCTGCGATGCTGAAGTTGTAGCCCATGATGGGTATCCCCGCCTTTCCCATCCTGCGAATGATCGTCTTGACGTTCTCAATGTGCTGGGCGCGCTTGGGACCGTCCAGCAGCACGTCGTGCCAGTGCGCGGGATCAAAGTTCTCGATGGCCTCGAGCCTGAGCCCGGCCG
>Ga0302325_10009918_pt1 | contig 20718 bp, 21 predicted proteins | sample Palsa_T0_2_FD_201948 | JGI IMG/M metagenome (GOLD analysis project Ga0302325, IMG submission 201948) | Peat permafrost microbial communities from Stordalen Mire near Abisko, Sweden - Palsa_T0_2 | ecosystem: Environmental > Terrestrial > Soil > Palsa > Peat permafrost | place: Sweden: Abisko...
CGAAATGGAGTACTTGAAGCGCCGCGACGACGCCAACCGGCTGCTGCGATCTTCCCTGCGCGTAGCGGTACCGTGGGCGCGATCGGTCATCGTGTGTGCCGCCAATTACAACGCCGACGCACCTAAATCCATCGACCCAGCCTCGGCGGAGAGCGGGTGGATCGCCCGTTATGCCTGGACCGGCTATGACGGTCAGCCGAGCGACTACCACGACGTTCTGTTACGCCGCCTACAGTCGCTGGAGCAGAATCTGCAACAGAGGCTGGGTCCATTTCAAGCCCGCTGTTATGTGGATACCGGCCCACTCGTAGAGCGGGTTTACGCCAAGTACGCCGCCATTGGCTGGATCGGAAAGAACACCTGCATCCTCAACCAGGAGCTCGGATCATGGCTTTTTCTAGGCGTGATTCTCACCGGACTGGAGCTGCCGCCGGCGACGCCGATCCGGGTGGCCGAAGACCGCTGTGGCAGTTGCACACGATGCATCGATGCCTGTCCCACCGGCGCCCTGGTCGCGCCCTACCAGATGGACGCGAGCCTCTGCATCTCCTACCTGACGATAGAAAAGCGGGGAGCCATTGCTGAGCCGCTGCGCGCGCACATGGGTCGTCAGGTCTTTGGCTGCGACATATGCCAGGATGTGTGCCCCTGGAATCGGCGCGCGCCGGTGAGCGAGGATGCGGAGCTCTCGGTTCGTTCAGAACTGGTCAACCCAGCGCTTGCCTGGCTCGCGGAGCTGGATACGGACAGCTTTCGTGGCCTGTTCCGGCATTCTCCCGTGCAACGCGCCAAGTTGAGCGGCTTGTTGCGCAATGTAGCCATCGCCATGGGCAATAGCGGCTTGGCGAGCTACGTACCCAAGCTACAGGAGTGGGCGGCCGGTCCGGAACCGGTGCTTGCGGAAGCGGCGCAATGGGCTCTTGCCCGCTGCCGGCAGTAAAAAAAATCAGGCGCTACGCACAACGTTGGCGGCGTTGAGTCCCTTGGGGCCTTGCTGGCATTCGAACTCCACCGCATCGCCCTCGTTCAGGGTCTTGTATCCGTTCTCCTGGATAGCAGAAAAATGAACGAAGACATCTTCTCCCGTGGAACGCTGGATAAATCCGTATCCTTTGGCTCCGTTGAACCATTTCACTACGCCATTTTCCTTCAAGCGAACACCCTTTCCAGACTTTATTAACTATCTCCAGCGCCCCTCGGGGACACCACGAGCGACCGTTGAAAGAGCGACGGCGAATCCTGGGTCACCTGGAATGCTTGCGGAGCGGGAAACAATTACACCAATTGGCCTTCCGAGCGTTTCGAACCATGAATTTTTGTTCGAGCTTGATGATGTTATGGCAGGAATTGGAATCCAGTGCAAGCAAAATTTGCCTGACGGCACCATACGGCACTAGCCGGCGATCTCACGAAACTCGATGGTTCGCAGTCCCGTAAACGGAAGGTTGTAGTGATCGGCGTCATGCGGGTCATTTCGAGCCCGAGCCCATACTGGTAGCATGGAAGCCTATGAGGCTCGGCATGCAAGCCATCCCGCCAGTTTTGGCTACGCCTGAAGAGGACGTCCTGGCCGCTGTTCCCGCGCAACCGCGGCCGCCGGCAAGATTAGCCAGGAATGCAGGCTTGGTGGACGAGATCGTTAGCCTGGTCCGCTACATGTCGCAGACCGAAGTGCACACCTACGCCTTCAGTGTTGCTGCCAATGCCATCCTTTCCCTGTTTCCGTTCATCGTCATGATGTTCACGATTGCGCGCCTGGTCCCTCATTCCGCCGCCATGGAGAGCGCGATCGCGGACATGATCCGTTACTTTCTCCCCAGCGGTCAACAATTTGTAACCAAGAACATGGAGATTGTGGCCCACGCGCACAGTGGGGTACAGGTCGCGTCGGTAGTTATGCTGCTGATTTCTTCCACCGGTGTCTTCCTGCCGCTCGAAGTGGCGTTGAACCGGGTCTGGGGCGTAACCAAAAATCGCTCGTACGTCAGGAACCAGCTGGTTTCTCTTTGCCTGGCGGCAGGCATTGGCACCCTGGCCTTGGCCAGCGTCGCCGTCACCGCGGCCCAGCGATCGCTCTTGCAACTCTTGTTTCTCGGCCACACAAATAACGTAGTCTTCACCTTTCTCTCCCACTGGCTGTTGCAGATTTCGGCGGCCGTCGCCAGTGTCCTGCTCTTCTTCCTCGTATATTGGATCCTTCCCAACCGCAAGCTGCCCATCCGCGCAGTGCTGCCGACCGCCATTGTGATAGGGCTATCGTGGGAACTGGCCAAGATGTTGTACGTGGGGGCCCTGCCCTGGATGGACCTGCAAAAGGTCTACGGCCCGTTCTCTGTTTCCGTGAGCTTGATGTTGTGGGCGTTTGTGACCGGCCTGCTGCTACTTGCGGGGGCCCACTATTCGGCTTCACGCCACGCCCTGCGCCTCGCGTACCTGGCAGACCTGGAACGCGCCAAAGCGGAAAAGGCGACAGCCTAGAAAGAGTCTGTCCTCCGGGCTTTCGATTTATCCCTTGAAAGTTAAGGATTAAGGTTTGTGGTATCCCACATCCCGCGAAAAACGAGCGAGATGCCCGGATTTTCTGTACACGGACCCAGGAGACGGCCACGTGTGCGGTCCCGGCTGGCCGGGACCGCATGAGGTGCATCAGCGCCACTAGACTTCGCAGGAAATCCGGGGGGCCACCCTGCCGCTCTGGTGCTTTGTATCAGGGCACGGCTTTAGCCGGGCCGTATCGAACGCCACCGATGAGGGCTTTAGCCCCTGGGCTTTTTCCTTGTAGATCGACGAGCCTTGGTTCGCCCGCCCACAACGCAGAATTTTCTTCAGACAAACGACGTGCGGGCTGCTCCAAGCAGGGGCTGAAGCCCAATTCTTTTTCCGGCCTTTTACGGCCCGACTAAAGTCGTGCCCTGATACAAAGCCAAAAACGCAGCATCCTTCATCCACTAGCGAATCAGGAAGGCCTTTACCACGATGTCGTTGGGGGACCGGCCGGCGGGGAATAAAGTGAGCAGGGAAGCGGTGTTGGCGTCGAGGCGCACGGCTGCTATATCGCCTGATTGCGCATTCGCCACCAGGAGCAGCCGTCCTGATGCGGAGAAGGCCAAAGCATCGGGACCCTCGCCAACGCCGACCGGGGGAAACAGCTTGCCATCATCAATGCTGTAAATCACCACTCTCCCCGCGCTGAAATCGCTCACATATAAGAGAGAGTTGTCCGCGCTTACCAGCCCACGTACCGGGTGCGCGCCCACCAGGTATGCGCCTCCTACTTCATTGGAGGAGGTCGTGAGCTCGGAAATGGTGTCGCTATCGTAATTGGAGACGAATGCCTCTCCACCATCCGGCTTCAGGGCGATATGCATCGGTGTCTTGCCCACATCGAGAAAGGTGAGCAGAACGTCGCTAAGCAACGGGCTGCTGCCAGTGGCATGAGCCAGCCCGATCACCATGATCTGGTGCCCTCCGGAGCAGGCGATGAAAGCCTTGGAGGAGTCGGGCACGATCATGACATCGGTTGCGCCGGGGCAGTGATCGAAGCTGCTTCGCACTTTGAAGGTGCGAGCATCGGCGACGCTGACGCTGCCGCTGGCACGGTTGGAAATCACCAGCGTCGTGCCGTTGTTCGCGATACGAGCGATGCCAGGCGCCTCCCCGGCGCCAATCACTCCGATTATGCGGCGATGCGCCAGGTCGAGCACGGAGACATTGTTGGAACCGGAGTTGGCGACGTAAGCCCGCTCGCCCTGGGCATCCACGTCAATAAAGTAGGGTTGCTTTTGGACCCGTATGGTTGCGGCAACGGTGTTGCTCTCGGCATTGATCACGGTCACTGTACCGCTGCCGGAATTCACCACGTAAACCTCGTTCCGGCGAGGGTTGACCGCCAGGCCTGAAGGACCGGCGCCGACTGCGATGACCCGGTCTTGCCGCATGTTGACCAGGTCGAGCACAGTTACGGTATTGCTGCGGCCATTGCTGATGTAAGCGTACTCGCGATAATTCGCTGGGTAGGCGACATCGCGTTGGCATCCGGCTGCGCCGAACGTGATCAGAACCAGCCATAGGGGCAACCCAGTTAGTCGCACTAAGGTCTTCAACCCCTCGTGGAAGGGATGGGCTCGGCGATCTTGATTCCACGGGGCAGAGACCGGTGGACGGCGTCGGCGATAAGGGAGATTTCGTCCATGAGCTCTACAAACTGGTCGGGATAGAGCGATTGTGCACCGTCGGAGAGGGCTTTATCGGGTTGGTGGTGCACTTCGACGATCAGGCCATCGGCGCCGACTGCAGCCGCGGCCCGAGCCAGGGGCAGAACCATATTGCGCTTGCCGGTGCCATGGCTCGGATCCACAATGATGGGCAGATGGCTGGCCCGCTGCACTGCGGGAACGATGCTGAGGTCAAGTGTATTGCGCGTGTGATCGGCGAAGGTGCGTACTCCGCGCTCGCACAGAATTACCTGGTAGTTGCCTTCGCTCATGACGTACTCGGCAGCCATGAGCAGTTCGTCCAGGGTGGCGGACATACCGCGCTTGACCATCACCGGCTTGCGTGTCCGCCCGGCCCGCTTGAGCAAGGAGAAATTCTGCATATTGCGGGCTCCGATTTGAATCACATCGGCGTACTCCGCAACCAGGTCGAGGCTCTCGTTGTCCAGGGCCTCGGTAACAATCCTAAAGCCGAACCGGTCGCGAATTTCAGCCATGATCTTCAGCCCGTCTTCGCCCATGCCCTGAAAAGCATAGGGGGAAGTGCGCGGTTTATAGGCGCCTCCACGAAAGAACTGGGCTCCCGCGCGAGCGACCTGCTCGGCGATTGCGAAGGCCTGTTCCCGGGATTCGATGGAGCAAGGTCCGGCGATCATTGCCAGATGCCGGCCGCCAATGGTCGCATTGGTGCCGGGGAAGGCAATCACCGTGTCCTCTTGCTTGACATCGCGGCTGACCAGCTTGTAGGGCTTCGAGACTCTGATCACCTCGGCTACGCCGGAGAGGTCCTCGAGGTCGCCTTGATCCACGGCGCCACTGTTGCCGGTGATGCCGATGGCGGTGCGTTGCGCGCCAGGCATGGGATGAGCACGGAAGCCCATGAGTTGAATTTGTTCGCAGACAGCCTGAATTTCTTCCGCGGTAGCCTGCGGTTTCATGACCACGAGCATGGGTTATGCAACCTTTCCTAGCACACTAAGTGTACTGGCTGCAGTGAGCTGCGGCAAACATCGGCGGTGCAGGTTTATGCTCCGCCGGGAGTTCTGGATGGCGGTTTTAGTTGATGGACTTTGGCGGTTCCGGAAAAAGTCGACATTGGGTAGGTCCGGGCTTTAGCCCGGACATCCAAACCTCAAAACCGATCGGCCTTTAGGCCCTGAGGTACGCTTTTCTCTCCATGCCTCTCCGGAAATTCAACGAAATCCATACCTCAGGGCCTAAAGGCCAAAGAAGTTTGCCCCGGTGATGTCCGGGCTAAAGCCCGGACCTACCCAACAACAACTTTTTCCGCGGCCTCTGAAGCCGGTAACTGTTACGAGGCAGAGTTTTTCCGCAGACGGTTCAGTCCTGATATACCTGAGCAGATGGATCACGCACGAAGGCTCCGCTCGTTGCGCCGGCAGATGAAGCAACGGGGCATTGACAGCTTGCTGGTCACGCACCTTCCCGACGTGCGTTATCTTTGCGGATTTACCGGCTCCAACGCTTGTCTCGCCATTACCGCCAGCCGGGCCGCCATGTTCACCGACGGCCGGTATACGACGCAGGCGCGGCAGGAGACGAGCGCAGCGCGGGTGATGATTGCCAAGTCAGCCCGCGATGAGGCGTGCCGTTGGCTGGCCTCAAGTGGGGTCAAGCACTGTGCCTTCGATCCAGCATCTACCACGGTTACCGAGCTGGCACTCTATCGCAAGGCCTTGCCTTCCGGGCATCGTGGATTCTTCCGGCCTCTGACCGAATCGCTGGTCCCCCAACTGCGCCTGGTTAAGGACCAGGAGGAACTCCGGCTCATGAAGCAGGCCGCTCATTTGGGCGTGAAACTCTTTCATGAGCTCCTGGAGCACCTGGAGCCGGGAGTTTCTGAGACAACGGTTGCGGCACAGCTCGAGCACAACGCCCGGCTGCAGGGAGCCGAGGCCATGTCCTTCGAGACCATCGTCGCCAGCGGCGCACGCTCGGCGTTGCCCCATGGCCGGGCGACCGCTCAGAGGCTGCCGCGTAAAGGGTTCGTAACGCTCGACTTCGGTGTTATCCTCAAGGGTTATTGTTCTGACATGACACGCACCGTCTTCCTGGGCCAGCCAACACGCCGGGAGCGCTTCACGTATGATGCTGTGCGGGAGGCGCAACTGGCTGCCGTGGCAGCGGTCAAGCCCGGGGCTTCCTGTGGAGAGGTAGACGAAGCAGCGCGCAGCGTCCTTCGCAAAGCCGGTTTGGCTGAGTACTTTACGCACTCCACCGGCCACGGCGTTGGACTGGAAATTCATGAAGCACCCCGCATTGCCGCGGATCAGTCGCAGTCCCTTTTACCGGGGATGGTAGTCACCATCGAGCCCGGCGTCTACATTGCAGGTCACTTTGGAGTGCGCATCGAGGATATGGTTGCCGTTACGCAGGAGGGTGGGCAGGTTCTGACACCGGCACCCACCGGTTGGACGCAACTCTGAGCCAGAGTATTCAGCAGACGAGAGATTCATGACGCCTGACGAAATTAAAGAGTTAAAGGAACTGATCGAGTTCCTAAAAGAAAACGACATCGGCGAGTTCGACCTCGAACGTGGCGACCTCAAGGTACGCATAAAGTTTGGGCATCCCGCGCATGGAACGCCGGCTTCGGCTCTCGATATGGCCCGGCTCGGCCAGCTTTTGGCTCCTGGGCAACACGCGCCGGCTGTCCCCGCGCAAGGCATACACGCGGTGGCGGCCCCTTCGCCGGCTTCCGCCACGGATGCCCAAGCCGAGGAGGCACTGCATATCGTAAAGTCGCCCATCGTGGGCACGTTCTACGAGTCTTCTTCTCCCGGCGCCGCTGCCTTCGTGAAGATTGGGGACGAGATTGAGAGCGGGCAGGTGCTCTGCATCGTCGAGGCCATGAAACTGATGAACGAGATCGAATCAGACGCCGCTGGAGAAGTGGTCAAGCGTCTGGTCACCAATGGCCAGCCGGTGGAATACGGCCAGCCGCTCTTCGCCTTACGGCTCCACTGAGCATGCTCACGGTCTCCGATTGAAACCTATGTTTCGAAAATTGCTCATCGCCAATCGTGGCGAAATCGCGCTTCGCGTCATCTGCGCGGCAAAGGAACTCGGCATCCGTACGGTCGCGATCTACAGCGAGGCCGACCGGAATTCGCTGCACGTCCGTTTTGCTGATGAAGCGATTTGCATCGGGCCGCCACGCTCGGCAGAAAGCTATCTGAACGTGCCCGCCGTCATTTCCGCGGCGGAGATCGCTGATGTCGACGCCATTCATCCCGGCTATGGGCTGCTGAGCGAAAATGCAAACTTCGCCGAAGTCTGCCGCGCATCGAACATCAAATTTATAGGGCCCACTCCTGAGGCCACGCGGCTGATGGGCGAGAAGGAAAAAGCTCGCCAGGCGATGAAGAAGGCAAAAGTGCCCATCCTGCCCGGCTCAGAGGGTGTGCTGCAGAATGAGGAAGAGGCGTTGGAATGGGCCCGGTCGGTTGGCTTTCCTGTCATCCTCAAAGCCTCTGCGGGCGGTGGCGGGCGCGGCATGCGCGTCGTTCGCTCCGCGGAGGAACTGCCTCAGCTCTTTCAGGCCGCGCATACCGAGGCATCGAACGCCTTCGGCAACGGCGACCTGTATATGGAGAAATTCATTGAGCGTCCCAGGCACATCGAATTCCAGATCCTGGCCGATGAGCACGGCAACGTTGTATCGCTGGGCGAGCGGGAGTGCTCCATCCAGCGTCGCCACCAGAAGCTGATTGAAGAGGCACCCTCGCTTCAGGTCACGCCCAGGATGCGTGAAGACATCGCCAAGACACTTAAGAGATGTCTGACTGCCATCGGCTACCACAACGCCGGCACGGTTGAGTTCCTGATGGACGAGGACGGCAAGCTCTACTTTATCGAGATGAACACGCGCATCCAGGTGGAGCATCCGGTCACCGAAGCAGTGACGGGCATCGACCTGGTGAAAGCGCAACTGCGCATTGCCGCCGGTGAGCAGCTGAGCAGCATCCTTCCTGAGGTGGTGCCCATTCGCGGCCACGCTATCGAGTGCCGGGTCAACGCCGAGCATCCGGAGAAGTTCACGCCTTCCGCCGGCCGCATCACCGCCTTCAATGTGCCCGGTGGCAATGGGGTGCGGGTAGATACGGCGCAATACGCCGAAGGGATTGTGCCTCCTTATTATGATTCACTGATCGCCAAGCTCATCGTCCACGGCAAAGACCGGGCGGAGGCGATGGCGCGCATGTCCCGTGCGCTCGAGATGTTCGTCGTAGAGGGCATCTACACCACTATCCCGTTGCATCGCCGCATCCTGGAAGATCAGGAATTCCGCGACGGGTCCTTCGACACCAAGTTCATGGAGCGCTTCTTCGAGCGCGAGAAAGTCCGCCGCGAACAGCTGCTTGCCGGGGGATAACCATGGCCCGGCTTGTTCTGCCCCGCTTTTATCCCATTCTGGATGCGGGTCTTCTATTGAAGACCGGCCTCTCGATTGAGGGGTTCGCCCGCGAACTGCGTGCTGCCGGCATCCGCTTCCTGCAATACCGGGATAAAGAGGCAGCGGATGAGCTCTTGCTCGAGCGAGCAGCGGTTCTGCGCCACATCTTTCCTTCATCGGATAGCTGTCTCATCTTGAACGACCGCGTCTCCCTGGTTCGAACTGCGGGCTACGACGGAGTGCATGTGGGCCAGGAGGATCTTTCTCCAGCCGACGCACGAGCCATGCTGGGGTCCGGAGTTGTGGTCGGAATTTCGACCCACGGAGAGCGCCAGCTGCGCGATGCGGCCGATAGTCCGGTCGACTACGTGGCTATTGGGCCAGTCTTCGCGACTTCTTCGAAGCAGGTTCCCGATCCGGTTGTTGGTCTGGAAGGGGTCCGGGCGGCGCGCGCCCTTACGGATAAACCGCTGGTTGCCATTGGCGGCATCTCCCGGGTCAATTGCGCCTCCGTCGTCGAGGCCGGAGCCGACTCGGTTGCGGTCATCTCCGACCTGTTGCCGACCCCGGGCAAGAGCGTAGAGGAATTCTTCGCGCAATTGGGCGGCGGCGTGGGGTGAAATCCTTGCTGGACATGGGTACGGGAAAACGGTATAGAACATACAACCAACGATGCCTAGACTGCTGGCAACTAAGCCCCTCTCGACGCTTACCAAAGAGGCCAACGAGGTAGGGGAGAATACCCTCCGTCGCTCGCTCGGCCCGGTCAACCTGATCACGCTCGGCATCGGCGCCATTATCGGCGCGGGGATCTTCGTGCTGACTGGGCAGGCGGCCGCGCTCCACGCCGGTCCAGCGGTGGCCCTCAGCTTCGTCTTTGCCGGCATCACCTGCGCCTTTGCCGGGCTGTGCTACTCGGAGTTTGCCTCCATCATCCCCATCGCCGGCTCCGCTTACACCTACGGCTATGCCACCCTGGGGGAGCTGGTGGCTTGGATCATCGGCTGGGACCTGGTCCTGGAATACGCCTTCGGCGCCGCCACGGTGGCCTCCGGCTGGTCCGGATACTTCGTGAGCCTGCTGCAGCAATTGCACATTCACCTGCCGCCGCAGTTCACCACCACCTACGGGAACGTGCTTTATCTCTACGCCGATAAGTGGCAACCCGCGATGTCGCTTCCCTCTGGTGTCAACGCTGCGGCTCTGCCCCACGTTGCCGGCCTGTTCAACTTTGTCGCTTTCTTTGCCATCCTGATCGTTACCGCGGTCCTGGTCATCGGCATCAAGGAATCCGCCAATCTGAACTCCGCTATCGTGATCGTCAAGCTTACGATTGTGACCATCTTTCTTTTTCTGGGCGGGGCGTTCCTGCTTCACCATCCTGAAGTAGCCCGGCTCAACTGGCATCCCTTCATTCCTCCATCGCAGGGGCCGGGGATTTATGGATTTGGGGGGATCACGGCCGGCGCGGCTTCGGTCTTCTTTGCCTATATCGGCTTCGATGCTGTTTCCACAGCGGCGCAGGAGGCAAGGAACCCGCAGCGCGATATGCCCATCGGCATCCTCGGTTCGCTGGTGGTCTGCACCCTGCTTTACATCCTGGTCTCCACCGTGCTGACCGGCCTGGTCAACTATCGCAGCCTGGATGTGAGCGACCCGGTGGCTGTAGGCATCGATGTTACCGGCGTCACCTGGGGTAGCTTGCTGGTGAAGATCGGAGCCGTCTTTGGCCTGGGTACCGTGATGCTGGTGATGCTGCTGGGCCAGTCGCGCGTCTTCTATTCCATGTCCAAGGACGGCCTATTATGGAAGTGGGCTTCGGCGGTCCATCCCAAATTTCGCACGCCCTGGATATCGAACATAGTCGTAGGCACGATTGTTGCGTTTCTTCCCGCACTGCTGCCCATCGATAAGCTGGCAGCTTTGGTCAATATGGGCACGCTGCTCGCCTTCACCATCGTGTGTGCCGGCGTCTGGATCTTGCGCCGGCGTCATCCGCACATGGAGCGGCCGTTTCGGACGCCGCTGGTTCCGCTGGTTCCCATCCTCGGCATCTGTAGCGCCTTCTATCTCATGATCAAGCTCCCGCTGCTCACCTGGGAGGTGCTGGTGATCTGGCTGGTCATCGGCCTGGGGATCTATTTCGGATACAGCGTCAAGCACAGCAAGGTGCAGGCCATGAGTCCGGCGGAGACCACTGGCCGTACCCGCTAAAATCTCTTCCGAATATTCGTATTAACAAATCAAAGAATGGCCGTATACTTTCTGGGCCACGAGCATTCTCCTGTAGCTACGCGCTGGAGAAAGAGCGTTAACTCAGCTTTTCCGTCAGGAAAAGCTGCCCCCACCGTTCGTGGAAAGGGCCTCGCAGCAGAGAATGCATCAAGAGGAGGCGTCCATGAATAAATATTTTGCGGAACTGGTCGGTACGTTTGTCCTGGTTTTCGGGGGTGTCGGCAGTGCGGTGCTCGCCGGAAGCCATATCGGCTTTGCCGGCGTTGCCGCGGCCTTCGGGCTTTCGCTGCTCGCCATGGTCTACACCATCGGGCCTATTTCCGGCTGCCACGTGAATCCGGCAGTCACCCTTGGAGTTTTTCTCGCCAGGAAAATTAGTGCCAAGGATGCAGGCGCCTACATGGTGGCGCAGGTCATCGGCGCGGTCATTGCTTCCGCAGTCATCCTATTCATCGCCAACGGCGTTCAAGGCGGCTATAGCGCTTCTGTCAGCGGATTGGGGGCGGACGGGTACGGCCTGCACTCTCCCGATCACTACTCTTTGGCTGCCGGCTTCGCCGCGGAAGTCGTGCTCACCATGTTTCTTGTCCTCACTGTGCTGGGGGCGACCGACATCAGCGCCCCGGTTGGTTTTGCGGGCTTGGCCATCGGCTTGGTTCTGACTCTGATTCACCTGGTCGGTATTCCGATAACCAATACCTCGGTAAACCCTGCACGGAGCATAGGTCCGGCGATCTTCGTTGGCGGTTGGGCGCTGCAGCAGTTGTGGCTGTTTATTGTCGCGCCGTTTGTGGGCGCAATCGTAGCGGCGGTTGTCTATGCCGCCCTCGGCCACCCGGCCATCCTGATCACCACGCGGAAGGCAGAGCAAGCGCTTCCCGGGGAGCAGATCGACAGGATTGCCTGAGACCCAAGGGTCCGCAGCCGGCCATAGAAGGCCGGCCGCGGACTGCAGTGGTTACTTTTCTCTAAATGAATCTTCTTGCCAGGCGGCGAACCAGCTCCGTGGTGACGCCGTAGATTGCGTGCGTCACCAATTCGCTGGCATGCTCACGTGCAGGTTGATTTTCCGGGCTTTCAGTCAAGCCCATCATGGGCAATGCGGATGCATGCGTGATCCCGCAAAGGGTCAAGCCGAAGTTGGCCCCCAGGCGCCCGGTGACCATCGGCTGATACTCCGCCAGCGCTCCGTATACGCCCCCTACCAAAGCCCCGAAGCCCCAGTGGATGGCCTGCACGGAGACTTCCTCTTCCGTCTCGGTGAGGGTACGCCCGGCCACGCGATTGGCCAGCACCGCAGGCGGAGGGATTTGCCCTAGGGTGCGCGGCGGATAGACTGCTTCGCCTGCAGCCTTGGCGGCTGCTCCCACCAAGCCCCCGATGGCTCCGGCGAGAAACCCCTTCAACAGCGATCGCTTGCGGCGAGGAGACGCAGTTTCTTCGGTTGTCATAGTTAGATTTTATAGATGCCTGGCTGACTTCAAGGTGGTAAGGATCGACGCGCGCGGTACGCGTGTGTAGGCGGGCCCTGTCCTGCTAACCTATAACGTCACCGTAGGCAATGCAAGGCTGGAGAGACATGGCCATCAACAGACAATGGACGGAATGGCATCTGACCCCGGCTGGTTGGGTTTCCGGATCAAGCCGGCGCGACGGAGAAGGGAACGTCTGGCGCGATGAGCCCGGGGACCGGGTGGTCACGTTTGTCTACCAGGAGCAGATCGATAAGGCTCATCCGACTCCGCATGCCACGGTGCAGGAATCCTGGCGCTCGAAGGCCGCAGGGGCCGCGGCCATGGTAGAGGCTTTACTCGCCCAGCACGGTGCTTGTCCGCACAGGCTTTAATGCTTCTTGGCTAGGGAAGGCTGAAGTCTTCGCCGGACAGGAAAGCAATACCTCAGGGGCTAAAGCCCTCATGCTGTGGCTTTTTACGGCCCGACTAAAGTCGTGCCCCTGATACAAAACTTTTCCGCAGCCTGCTTAGCCCCTGCGCTTTTTCTTTGCGAGGCAAGCGTAACAGGGGCTAAGCCCAATTCTCTTTCCCTGCCTCTGGCCCGACTGAAGTCGGACCCTGATACAAAACTGCAGCGCGGTGATTACCAGAAAACTTACCCTGAGTGATTATGCAGTCGTTTTGCTGCACAGCTCATTCATGGCCCGAGTCAGTTCCTGGGCGATCATCGGAGCGGTCGCGGTCTCGATGGCAGAGCGCTGCATCAGGTAAACCAGCTTGCCATCTCGCAAGAAAGCAATGGCGGGTGAGGTCGGAGGATGACCTTCGAAGTAGGAGCGGGCGCGCTCCGTCGCTTCGCGATCTTGCCCGGCAAACACGGTGATCGACTGGTCGGGCAGGACCTTGTTCTGGAGTGCCATCCGGACGCCCGGGCGCATCTTGCCCGCAGCGCAGCCACAGATCGAGTTGACCACCAACATCGTGGTGCCCGGCGTTGCCAAGGCGGCGTCGACCGCCTCGGCGGTCCGCGCTTCTTTGATACCCGCGCGGGTAAGCTCTTCGCGCATCGGTATAACCATAATCTCGGGGTACATGCTTGCTCCTCCAGTACTCTGCTGTGTTGCAGGTTTTGACACTCCCTGGAACACTCCCCTGATTGTAAAGATTCAACCAGGGTTTCGCCAGTGATATACCCTGATTGCAAAATGCAGTTCCTTGAGGAAGTACCGCTCGCGCCATATACAACCTTTCAAATTGGCGGGCCCGCTCGCTGGTTTGCCCAAGCGGCGAGCGAAGACGATATCGCTACCGGCGTTGCTTTCGCCGCAGAGCGCAAGTTGCCCCTCTTCATTCTTGGCGGCGGCAGCAACCTGTTGGTTTCCGACGCCGGGTTCCCCGGTCTTGTCCTTCGCATCGCTCTGCACGGGATCGAATCCGCCGGGGAGAACGGCCGTTCGATCCTCTCCGCGGCAGGCGGAGAAGACTGGGATGGGCTTGTCTCGTTCGCTGTCGCTGCAGGCTTGGCGGGGGTTGAGTGCCTTTCCGGCATCCCGGGCACGGTGGGCGGCACGCCAGTGCAGAATGTGGGCGCCTATGGGCAGGAGGTTTCGCAAACTATCGTAACGGTACGGGCGTTCGACCGGGAGATGAGGCAATTTGTGGATTTGCCTGCCTCGGCATGCGGGTTCTCCTATCGCCGCAGCATCTTCAACAGCAGCCAGCGAGAGCGATACGTAGTGAGCCGGGTCGACTATGCGCTGCGTAAAGATGCACCCGCCAACTTTGTGTACGCCGACGTTGCCCGGTACTTCGCCGCGCGCAACGTGACTGCGCCGACTCTGGCTGAGGTTCGCGAGGCGGTGCGCTCGATACGCGCACAGAAGGGGATGCTGCTGATGCCCGGGGATGCCGACTGCCGGAGTGCCGGTAGCTTCTTCAAGAACCCGGTTGTGCCTGCATCGGCGCTGGATTCGCTAGCGCTGGAACTAGGGGTCGAAAAGCAGAGCATCCCGGCATATCCGGCATCGAAGGGAGAGGTCAAGCTCTCCGCTGCGTGGCTGATCGAGCGGGCTGGGTTTGCCAAGGGTTATGCACTGGGCAACGCCGGCATTTCCAGCCGCCATACGCTGGCTCTCATCAATCGTGGGGGCGCCAAGGCAGCTGAGGTGACTGCCCTGCGCGATAAGGTCATCGCCGCAGTGGCATCGCGGTTTGCCGTGCGCCTGGATCCTGAACCCGTCTGGCTGGCTTAAGGCATTTTCACTTCTACGCTGTACGGTCGAGCTCAGCGAAGTGCGGCTTTTCCTGAGGAAAAGCCACGTTGGGAGTGGTTGATTTGTATGCACCAGAAGTGAAAATGCAGTTCGCCAGTCAGGTGAAGAGAGTGGCATAAACCTAGCTCGCGCCCAGCTGTCGCAGTAATTGCTGCCGGCGGGCGGCCAGGACCACTGGTGCTGGGCCATGAGCCTGGATCTTGCCGCGTTCGATGACCATCACGTCCGCCGCCGTCTGGAAGGCTTCCCCTACATCATGCGAGACGTAGAGTGCCGGGATTTTCCGCTCGGCGAGCCATGCCGTCAGCGGCTCCAGGATGGAAACCTTCAGATCCGCGTCGAGGCCAGTGAATGGTTCGTCCAGCAGGAGTAGGCGCGGCCCGGGAGCGAGAGCGCGCGCCAGCGCCACGCGCTGCTTCTCTCCTCCAGAAAGATCGGCCGGGCGTCGCCGGGCAAGATGGCCGGCTTGAAAGAGTTGAAGCATTTCGCCCACCCGTTCTCCACTTGAGCGCCGGTCGAGCCGGGAAAGACCGAAGGCAACGTTGCCGGTTACATCCATGTGGGGAAACAGAGCCGGTTGCTGAGTGACAAAGCCGATGCCTCGCTCCGCAGGGGGAACCCATGCTCGTCCTTCCGTTTCCACCAGAATTCTTCCGTCGAGTACCACCCGGCCACGCTCCGGCCTGGTCAGGCCCCCGAGAATGCGCAGCATGGAGGTCTTGCCCGCACCCGAGGGGCCGAAGAGCACCGTCCACGGGGCCGACAGCGCGCACGAGAGGCGCAGCGACAGATCGCCCAGCGTATGCTCGATGTCCGCCTGCAGATAGACGCTAGACACCGGCTCTCCCCCGGCGTCCGTAGATGATCAGCAGCGCCAGGAAGGAGAGGCTCAGCAGCAGCAGAGCCGTATGGTTGGCCTGCGCATAAGCAAAGTCCTGAACCTGATCGTAAATAGAGATGGACAGAGTTTTCGTCACTCCCGGAATTCCTCCGCCAATCATCAGCACCACCCCAAACTCCCCCACGGTGTGGGTGAATGCCAGCACGGCAGCGGTGAGCAGGAAAGGCCGGACCAACGGCAGCAAGACCCGGGTCAGAATCCTGCCCGGGCGAGCGGACAGAAGCTCGGCTGCTTCCAGGATCTCTCGGTCGACCGAGCGGAAGCCCGACGTCATCGGCTGGACAGCAAAGGGGAGGCTGAAAATGACGGATCCGACGAGTAGGCCGGCGAACGAGAAGGCCAGGGGATGACCAAAGACCGCGGCTAGCACTCTACCGGCCGCAGTGCGGGGACCCATAAGAACCAGCAGGTAGAAACCGAGAACCGTCGGCGGGAGCACCAGCGGCAGTGCGACTGCAGCCTCGACCAGCGGCCTCCAGCGTGCCCGCCCGTAGGCCAGCCAATATCCCAGGGGGATCGCAACAGCGAGCAGGATCAACGTGGTCAGGGTGGCCAGGCGAAGGGTGAGGAAGATAGCTTGCCGATCCATAGGAGATGAGGGGAAGGTTGTTACGGCGCTTTCAAGCCCCGCTCAGACAACTCTTTTCTGACCGGCGGCGAAAGCAAAAAGTCGAGAAATTGGTGGGCCTCCGCAGCCTGGGCTCCATTTTTCAGCACAACGGCGCCCTGCAAGATCGGAGGGTAGTCATCCTGGGGAATCTCGACGTATTTCCCGGAGGAACTCAGTCGCGGCGTCAGCGCCGAGGTGAGCGAAATGAAGCCTACATCCGCGTTGCCCGAATCGGCATATTGGGCTGCCTGGGCTATGTTTTCCGCGATTACCAGCTTGCTCTTCAAGGTATCGGTCAATCCCATCTTTTCCACGGCGGCCTTGGCCGCGCGCCCGTACGGTGCGTGTTCCGCATTTGCAACTGCGACGGTTCGCAGCGACGGGCCGCGTAGCGAGTCGAGGCTGAGCGGCTGGAGCGGGGAGTCGTTTCGCGCCCAGAGCACGAGCGTTCCGCGGGCGTAGGGAACCGGCGCAGTGCTGTCCGCCAGACCTGCGTCGACTACCTTCTGGGGGAAGGATAGATCAGCCGACAGGAAGAGAGAGAAAGGACCGCCATTCAGAATTTGCGTGGCCAGGGTGGCCGAGGATGCGTAGGAAGCGTCCACTTTCTTGCTCGTCTGCTTCTCAAATTGAACGATGAGCGCGGGTAGGACTGGCTGCAGGTCGGCGGCTGCAGCTATCTTGAGCGAGCTGTTTTCCTGAGCGAAGCAGCTCGGAACGGCCAAAAGCAGAAGGATCAGAAAGCGTCTAAACACGCAGCACCATCACTTCCGTCGATTTGATGAGAGCGGCTGCGGTCTCTCCCACCTGGAGGCGCATTTCCCGGGCCGCCTCGGCGGTGATGATCGAGGTAATAATCTGGCCGCCGATGGAAAGTTTGACCTGGGCCAATAACCCGTCAATCTTCAGATCGACAATGCGGCCGGTGAGCTGATTGCGCCCGCTCAGCGAGCGCAGCATCTCTCGCTTCGGCGTATCAGGGCGTTTCGCCTGGTGGAGTAAGCTGTCCAGCTCCGCCTCGGGAATGCGGTAGTGGCCGCCGGGAGTCTTTACCGCCTTCAGCTTGCCGCGATAGAGCCACTGCTTGATAGTGGCGTAGGAAATCCCCAATCGCTGAGCGGCCTCGCGGGGTGAAAGCAACATGGCGAAAGTATACGATGCGGCGCGACGCGCTATACGAATTTAAACGAAATGGAAGCGCAATTCGCTTCCTTCAGGGTTTTGAAGCCCTCCTCTTTGGGTGCTGTGTTTTGGTGTTGTATCAGGCACGACTTTAGTCGGGCCTAAAGGTTGAAAGAGAACTGGGCTTCAGCCTCTGCTACGCCTACCCGAGCCCAGGGGCTAAAGCCCAGTTCATAGTTGGGCCGCAACGGCCCGACTGAAGTCGTGCCCTGATACAAAGCATCAGAGCCGCGAATACCGGAAAACTCGCGCATTTCGCAGATTTGGATCTATCCATCGTGAGTCCTAGCCCCTGCATTCGCGAATTCATGAAACGCGATGCTAGGCTAGGCTTAAAGCATGCTCGAAGCTTCTCATCAACTGCGCTGCGTCGGTTGTGGCGCCGTGATCCCCCCGGATACCGTAGAAAAAGACTTTCGTTGCGTCGATTGTGGCGAGCTTCTCGAGGTGGAATATCCCTCGTGGAGCGAGGCCGGCGCGCCTTTTTCCAGCCCGCGCCGTATGCCCAACCCGGGCGCCTTGCGCTGGCTATGGCAGGAGAGGCTGCAGTCCAGATTACCCATCGATCAGAGCGGAGTGTGGCGCTTTCGTGAGTTGCTGCCTATTCTGCTCCACCCCGAACAGGCGGTCACGCTGCGCGAAGGCAACACCCCACTCTACCGCCTCCTGCAAAGCGCCGAAGAGCTCGGTCTGGAGCAGCTCTACGCCAAACATCAGGGCATGAACCCCACCGGTTCTTTCAAGGACACCGGCATGACGGCCGCTCTCTCGCAGGCACGCGAGCAAGGCTTCCAATGGGTGGCTTGCGCTTCAACCGGCAACACCTCGGCTGCGATGGCTGCTTACGCCGCCCGGGCGCGCATGAACAGCCTGGTCTTGCTGCCCGAAGGAAAGATTTCCTGGTCCAAGCTCTCCCAGGCGATCGACTACGGCGCCGTCACCTGCCAGTTGAACACCGACTTCGACGGTTGCGTGCGGGTGCTGGCGGAAGTGGTGCGACGCGCTCCGGTGTATCTACTGAACTCCGTCAACCCCTACCGGTTGGAAGGGCAAAAGACCCCGGCACTCGAGATTGCTGAGGAGTTCGACTGGCAGGTTCCTGACCACGTCATCGTCCCCGGGGGAAATCTGGCCAACGGTTCGGCCCTGGGCAAGGGCTTTTTGGAAATGATGCATTTAGGACTCACCAGCAAAGTGCCGAAAATTACCGTGGTGCAAGCCGAAGGTGCAAACCCACTCTACCGTAGCTTGCTTGATCACGATGGGAGCGAGATTCACCCGGTGCAGGCCAACACCCGAGCGACCGCCATCCGCATCGGAAACCCGGCTTCCTGGCGTAAGGCGGCCCGCGTCATTCACCAGACCGGCGGCTACTGCGAGCAGGTCAGCGAAGCCGAGATTGCCCTAGCCAAAGCCGAGATTGGGCAGGAAGGTATCGGTTGCGAACCGGCATCCGCCGTAACCCTGGGCGGTCTTAAGAAGCTGGTGCGCAGGGGCAAGATCCATAGCGCCGAATTAGTGGTGCTCCTGCTCACCGGGCACACGCTCAAGGATTCTGAATACACCATCGATTTTCATCGCGAGAAGTTGTTGACCGCAGAAGAAAGTGCCGGGTTGGAACGGGAACTCGCTGAGAAGCGCCGGGCTACGCTCTCGCTCGACGCCTCTGCCGATGCCGTGCTTCGTGTTCTTGAGGCGGCCATTCAAGCATGAAGACCGTTCGCCTGCGGCTTCCTGCCACCTCAGCCAACTTGGGTCCGGGCTTTGACGCCATGGCTCTCGCCCTGGAGCTGTACCTGGAGATCGAGGCCACGCCCGCATCCCGGTTTTCCATCACTGCCAGTGGGCGCAACGAGAATATCTGCTCCGGACTGACGAGAAACCTGCTGATCCAGACCTACGAGTCGGTTCTAGCGGCCCAGGATCGCCCGGTTGTGCCCCTGGCCATTCGCATGCGCAACGGCATTCCTGTGGGTATGGGCTGCGGTTCCTCGGCGGCGGTGCGGTTGGCCGCAGTCGCACTGGCCTCGGCTTTCGGGGATCTCGATTGGGACGCGGCGACGATCGTTGACCAGGCGGTGCGGATCGAGGGGCATCCGGACAATGTGGCGGCTTGTTGGCATGGCGGCCTGACGATTGCGGCCAATGCGCAGGAGCTCGCCATCGTCTCCATTCCACCGCCCGAACAGTGGCGCGCGCTCCTGGTTCTTCCTGAGACTCCAGTGGCCACCGCCCAGGCACGCGGGATGCTGCCGGAGAGCTACGTGCGGCAAGACGTAGTTGCGAACCTGCAATGCGCTGCTTTGCTCGCTGCTGCCTTCGCTTTAGGCCGAGCGGATTTGATGCGGTTAGCCACGCAAGATCGCCTGCATCAGCCCTATCGTATGCAGCTCTGCCCCTTGCTGCCGGCTCTGCTGCCCCTGGCCGGAAGCCATGGCGTCATGTCGGTTACGCTAAGCGGTGCGGGCCCGGCAGTGTTGCTGTTGACGCAGCAGCCGGAAGCAGCAGGAACGCTGGAGGCAGCCCTGAAGGCGGCAATTCTGGAGTTGGCGCGACCTGTGTGCCCGGTGGAGATTCTGACCGCACATCTATGCCATGGGGGCGCCGTGGTAAGCCTTGGCGGGTAAGCCCATGATAATCAAAAGGTAATCCTCTTGATTCCTCATTTGTTACCTTCTTGTTACCTAAGTTTTGTTTACAAGCCTTGTGGCTAAGCCCTATGTTCGCGTCGTGGGCAGTTCTGGGGGAGGGCTGCTCTAGCGCCTGTGGCCGCGAGGCCCAGGCGCTTTTGACTTTTATGCGGTCTGCACCTTTTGCCCCCCGTCCGCATCAATAGATGAGTGCTGAAGCTGGCGTGGGTGCTATGCTCAGCCAGGAAGTGAAGGAGGAACATGGCAGGACCAGGGGTCTTCGAAGTAAACGATGCGACATTTGAGCAGGAGGTGCTGCAATCGGAGCAGCCTGTTCTGGTCGATTTTTGGGCCGCCTGGTGCGGGCCGTGCAGAGCGTTAGCCCCCGTCGTGGACGAGGTAGCAGCGCAGTACAGCGGCAAGCTAAAGGTGATGAAGATGGATGTGGATCGGAATTCGGCCACGCCGATGCGCTACGGCATCCGCGGCATTCCGGCCCTGCTGCTCTTCAAGGGTGGCAAGGTAGCTGAGCAGATTGTTGGGTTTGTTCCCAAAGATAAAATCGACCAGAGCATCACTAAGCTGATCGATCAGCCAGCTGATCGCAGCGTACGCGCCTGATCTGCTGCTAAGAAGAGAGAGCCCCGGTGGCAAAGCCGGGGCTCTTTTTGTGTCCTAAGCGTAACGGCGGAGCACACCAAGAACCCGTCCCTGAATCGCGATTTGCGAAAGCGGAACGTAGATCGGTTCCATCTCAGTATTTGAGGGCTGCAACCGGACCATGGTTCCCTCAATGTAGTAG
>Ga0302325_10009919_pt1 | contig 20718 bp, 14 predicted proteins | sample Palsa_T0_2_FD_201948 | JGI IMG/M metagenome (GOLD analysis project Ga0302325, IMG submission 201948) | Peat permafrost microbial communities from Stordalen Mire near Abisko, Sweden - Palsa_T0_2 | ecosystem: Environmental > Terrestrial > Soil > Palsa > Peat permafrost | place: Sweden: Abisko...
CAATGGATGACGGGAGATTGCCCTGGCTATCCGGAACGCCGCTGGCTCCCGCGGCCGGCCCGAGCCCGCTGCCGAAGATGGCCACGATTTCTCCGGGAGAGACGGCGGTAACCGGGTTACTGACATTAATAACCGAGTTATACCCCGCGGCGTTCAGCACGCAACCCGTATCGATCACCGGGCCAGCGGGCGAAGCGGTGGTTAGATCCAGTACGGCGACATTGACGAAGCTCCCGACGTTCGGATTGGGGGTGCCGAAGCTCGTTTGCAATGCGCCACTCGCCAACGGCAGATTCACCGGTCCCGGTCCGGCGGAGATATAGACATGCTGCGCGTCGGTCACGGCCATGGCTTCGATATAGGGGCTATAGACGTAGCCGTGGAATAGTGTGGAGTAAGCGAGCGCGCCAACCGGGCTTAGTTCCATCAGGAAACTCCCCTGGCCAGTCCCGTTGCAGTGAAGAAGAGCGTCCGGGGTGATGGGGAAGCCGGCGAAAGCAAACGTATTGCCGTAGATGAAAGCATTACCGCTGGCATCCACCGCGATTCCAGTCGCTTCGTTTTCGCCAGCGCCTCCGGCATAGGTCGAATAGGCGAGCGCAGTGCCTTGGGCATTGATTTTTGTGACAAAAACATTGTCACAGGGAACAGGTCCGCCGTGCGGCGTGTAACAGATTCCCCCTCCCGGTTTACTTTGAAAAGCGTTCAACACGGGGAAATTCGCTGAATCCGTGTATCCGGCAACATAAACGTTGTGTTGCGAGTCCACGGCGATGGCGCTGGCCGCGTCCGTCCCCGCTCCTCCGAGCAGAGTCGAGTACACGATCGCGGTCCCCGTGGGGTTGACCTTCATCACGAAAGCGTCTGAGCAGGCCGGCGGTTCGATGGTGGCACTGACCGGGCAGGGTCCGCCGCCCGGCACGGATTGAATGGCATTCACGAGTGGAAAATCCGGCGAAAGCGTGAACCCGGCGAGATAGGCGTTGCCGGCGGCGTCGGTAGCTACGCCGTTGGCCGCATCGTCGCTGCTGCCGCCGAGAAACGTGGAGTATTTGAGCGTCATATCCGGGAGATGCCACTGCATGAGGAAGGCATAGCTGCAAATCGGTCCGCCGCCATTGTAATAGGTGAGAGGGTTGCAATCGCCCTTATTGAATTGCGATTGCAGCGCGTTAACCACGGGGAATTGCGCGTCTCTGGTTGTTCCCGCCACATACAGAACACCGGAGGACGAAGCCGCCAGGCCACTGACCTGATCGGCGCTGTTGCCAAGGTAGGTCGAGTAAAGCAGTTTCGAGCCGGATGGGTCGAGTTGAAACAGAAAGTTGGTTAGTTGTGGATTAGTCTGTTGGAGTGCGCCGGGTGTGATGGGGAAGTCGGTCGAATACGTCGTTCCCGTTACATACGCGTTGCCCTGGCTATCCACGGCTATCGCGCTGGCTTGGTCGCCGACGCCGCTGTCATTGCCGGATCCTCCCACATAAGTGGAATAGATCAGGGCAGTGCCGGTAGGGTTCAGCTTAGTTACGAAGACATTAGAGCAATAGGTGTCGAACGTGCCGAACGGAGGCTCGGAGACCGGGCACGGGCCTCCCACGTATTGTGTATTGTAGGCGCCGCTGGTAACTGGGAAGTCCGTCGCGTTTGTATAGCCGGTGAGATAGATATTGCCGGCGCTGTCCAGAGTCATGCTAGTAAGAGCACCGCCCCGCGAGCCGCTGACGTACGTCACTTGAGTGACGACTGGATCTATCACCAGAGCCTGCGTGCGATCGTAAGCGCCGATCTCGAAACCAAATTCTCCATGCGGACGTTTGACGTAACGGCCCGCTACGGTCGTCGCCCCCTGATAGACGTGCGGCGCGTGCTGCCGCCATTCGCGATCGCCATCCGAAAGCACCAGGTCGCCATTCGGCTCGATGCGCGCGGCGTAAACGGGGTCGAACGCCAGGCGAATGCGCGCGGGATCGGCGCCGGGCAGCACTTGAAAATCGTACTCAAAGCGGCCCGCCGTACCGTGGCAGATCAGGTCGATGCCGCGATAAAGCTGTTTGTAACGCACGCGCGCGTAAGTCGAGACTCCTGTGATCCAGCGTTTGGGATCGCGCCCGGAAATGTAATTGTGCATGCCCGGCAACGGATCGAGAGCCTCCAACGCAGCCGCGGGGTTGGCATGGGCGAACCGGATCCGGAGTGAGCCGCTGCCCGATTGCAGGCGAATGGCCCGCTGCGAGAGCGAAACAGTGTGACTGCCGGCACGAGCATAGAAGTGCTGTACATTACGCTCGAAGCTGAGCGGCAGGTCGGGGACCGCCGTTCCGGCGGCCAGGATCGAGACAGACCCTAACACAAGGAGTAAGCGCATGAGTAACCGCCAAGCACGCTACGGGCCTATCGGAACGTCCGCAGTCCCGGTTCGCCCAAATGTGGAATCCCGTTGAAACTGAATAACATCAGGTCGTCGCCGCGCAGGCGCAGCGTGCTGACCGCCGAGTTATACATGACTCCCGCGAGCCGCATGATGTGGCAATCCGACACGCCCAGGGCCGCAGCCACCCAGATCGAAATGGGTGTGGCGGACGTGAAAATGGCCACCGCATCGCCGGACCCATACGCGCCCAGCGCTGCGCGGGTGCTCAATACGCGCTGGCGGAACGCCACCCACGATTCCGTGCGCGACGGAAAGCGCCCCTCCATCCAGGCGCGCATGGCCTGTGTATCGCAATCCGTCCAGGCGTGTTGGATCGGCGAATCCTTATCCTCCAGCTTTCGCAAGAGTTCCTCGTAATCCTGTTTGAACCCCGGATCGGCCTCCGCCAGCAGGGGCGCGAATTCACTGAAGACGGCGGTCATATCGAACTCGTTCCAGGCGGGTTCGGACAGGATATCCGGAACCGCCACGCCCGCTTCACGATAAGCCCGCCAAACTTGCGCGGCGGTCTGCTGCTGGCGATTCCGGCATCCGGCGATGAACGCCTTGAATTGCACGTTCTGCCCGGCTAGATGTTGTCCCAGCAAGTAAGCCTGCCGGTGGCCCAGATCGGAGAGCGCGTCGTAATTCCCGCGCGTGCCGGCCTGGCCGTGGCGAATCAGGTAGAGCGAACTCAACCGGCCTTCTCCGCGACGGCGGCTGCCACCTCCACGAGCCCGCGCACGCGCGCGTCGAAGTTGCGAAAACGTTCGTCCCGCGTCTGCCCGCGGCGGTACCGGAAATAGATCTGCTGAAGCACCACGGCGATTTTGAAAATCCCGAACACTTCATAATAGCCGAGGCCGGAAACGTCGCGCCCGGTGACGCGCGCATAGCGTTCCACGATCTGCGCGCGCGTGAACCAGCCCGGCAGCGTGGTGATGCTGCTGAGTGCCTCCCGCCGCACGGGCGGATCGCCGGCCTCCGGCCAGTAACACATCACGCAGCCGAGATCCACCAGCGGATCGCCGGCCGTGGCCATCTCCCAATCGAGCACAGCTTCCACGCGGCCGGGGTTGGCGGCATCCAGCATCAGGTTGTCGAGCTTGTAATCGTTGTGCACCAGCGTGGGGGCAGGCGATTCCGGCAGCCGGTCTGTGAGCCACTGGATGAGCCGTTCCATTTGCGGCAGCGTTTCGGTTTGCGCGCGCTGCCAGCGCTCCGCCCAGCCGCTCACCTGGCGCTGCAGGAAACCGGCGGGTTTGCCGAGCATCACCTGGCTCACATCCACGGCGTGTAGCGCCGCCAAACAATCCACGAATGCTTCGCTTACGCGGCCGCCGAAGCCCGCTTCGCCCGCATATTGTGGCGGAATTTCGCGCCGCAGCACCAGCCCGTGACGCCGCTCCATCACGAAGAAGACCGCGCCGATCACCGCCGGATCGTCGCACAACAGAAACACGCGCGGCGCTTGCGGAAAAAACGGATGGACCGCCCCCAGCACGGTGTATTCGCGCGCCATGTCATGCGCCTTGGGCGGGACCGGGCCTAGCGGCGGACGGCGCAGCACGTACTCGCGTCCGCCGGTTTCGAGCAGATAAGTGAGGTTGGAGTGTCCGCCTGGAAATTGCCGCACCGTCAGCCCGGACTCGACGCCATCCAGCTTGCCGCGCAGATAGGCGGCCAGCGCTTGCGCGTCGATCTGTTCTCCTTCGCGAACCGGGGCGGCGTCGGGAGACATAGGCTTCATGCGATGGCCAGCGGACGGATAGGAGATCCGGTGCCGCCGCGGATCTTGAGCGGCGTGGCCACGAACAGAAAAGTATAGCGGCAATCGGCGGCCAGTTGCTCCAGGTTCAGGCACTCGATAATGTGGATGCCGCTCTCCACCAGCAGATGGACGTGCACCGGCATGTTGCTGTCCGGCACTTTCTCGAAGGCCACGGTATCGGATCCGGCGGCGAATATGCCGTGGCCGCTGAGCCAGCGCGCGCCCGGCTCGCCCGGTCCGGGCCCGTGTACCTGCGCGATGAAGCGCGCCGCGTCGTCCCAGAAGCGCGCCCATCCGGTGCGCAGCAGCACCACATCGCCCGCACGGATTTCGACTTGCTGCGCGGCTGCCGCGGCTTCGAGATGTTGCGGCGTGATCTCGAAATCGGCCGGCAGCGCCTGCATGCCCGCCTGCCCCGCGATATCCAGCAGCAAGCCGCGGCGCAAAATGGGTGCGATGGTGTCCACCGTATGCCGCTGCAGCCCACTGGCGTAGGTTTGGACATCGGCTGCGGCTTCCCCGCCATGCAGCTTGCCGCCGCACGAAAAATGGCACAGCGCGTCGATATGCGTGCCCACGTGTCCGCCCAGCGTGAGACCTTCCGAGGCCGAGCTTGCGCCATTGCGCGCCACGTAATCGCCGTGCTTCTTGTTCAGCCCGAATAAAAACGGCGGATGGTTGGGATGATGCGGCATGCCCGGATAGTAAGGCTGCGCCAGGTCGTAAACGCGGGCCGCTTGGACGGCCGCCAGCAGTTGTTCCATAAAGGTGCGCGTGTGGCTCTATTGATCTTACTTGGATTACACTCGGGCTTGGAGGCATGTGAAGCCATCCACCGAGCAGGACTATCATGAGCGGATCGTGCGCACGCTGGTGTACATCCAGCAACACCTGGATGACGATCTGGAACTGGAAAAACTGGCGGCGGTCGCGGCGTTTTCCAGTTTTCACTTTCATCGCATCTTCCGCGGTCTGGTTGGCGAGACGGTGAAGGAACACGTGCGGCGATTGCGGCTGGAGCGCGCCGCGCGGAGTTTGAAGCAGTCCGGCGAGCCTATCGTTCAAGTCGCCCTCGACGCTGGATTCGAAACGCACGAATCGTTCACCAGGGCGTTCGGGGATATGTTCGGAGAAGCCCCTTCTGCGTACCGCGCGACAGCCTATAGCCCTCCCACTTACAGCGACATTCCACCGGTCGAGGTGCGGGAACTGGCGCCCATGCGGCTCGTCTTCCTGCGGCACGTGGGGCCGTACGGCAACGTCGGAGTCACGTGGGGCCGCCTGATGGCGTGGGCGGGCATGCGCGGGCTGCTTGGACCGGGCATGACGACGATCGGCATCGTGCACGACGATCCGGATGTGACTCCGGCAGACAAAGTCCGTTACGATGCCGCGGTGACGGTGAGCCGGCCGGTGCAGCCGGAGGGTGAATTTGGCGTGATGGAAATCGCCGGCGGCAGCTATGCCGTAGTCGGGCATAAGGGGCCATACGGGCGCCTGGGAAAGACCTATCAGCGCATCTATGGCGGGTGGCTGCCGAAGAGCGGCTATCAGCTTCGCGATGAGCCGGCCTTCGAGCAGTATCTCAATTCGCCGCGGGATACCAGAAGCGAAGATTTGCTGACCCTGATTCACGTGCCCATATGAAGACGCGAAAAAGCTGGCGGGAGAAGATGGATAATCCGGACCTGCCGAAACTGGTGCCGGTGCTGCCCAATATGCGGAAGCGCTACGGCGCGGGGACCATGGTGATCCCCAGCCCGCGGGAAGTGAATGCGTTCATTCGAACCGTCCCAGAAGGCAGCGTCATTACTATTACCCAGATTCGCGAGTTTCTCGCCGGAAAACACGCGGCCGATGCGACGTGTCCGCTGACGACGGGTATCTTCATCCGCATCGCCGCGGAGGCCGCCGAAGAAGATGCCGCGGCCGGCAAGACGAAAATCACTCCCTACTGGCGGGTCGTGAAGGATGATGGCTCGCTGAATCCGAAATTCCCCGGTGGAGTTGAGAGGCAGGCGGATCGCCTGCGAGCGGAGGGCCACCGGATTGTTCCCGGGAGGGGCAACCGTCCGCCCCGTCTGGCCCCTGTTTAGACGTGGCGCACGCACTTTGCGTGCCGCGATGGCACTCGTGCCATCGCAGGCGGGCTCAGCCCGCCTCAGCCGGGCTACGTCGGCGATCTGCCAATTGGGTCCAAAAGGGCCAACCTCCAGCGGCAGGCATGTGTGCCTGCGCCACGATACAATCGGAGCAAGCGTGAAGATCACCATCTCCAAGGAAAACTATCTCAAGGCCATCGCCGAAGCGGAGTCCGAGGGCGAGACGGTCAAAGCGGCCACGCTGTCCCGCTGGCTGAATGTCACGGCGCCCGCGGTCACCATGGCCATCAAGCGGCTCAAGCGCGACGCCCTGATTCACGTGGACGATGAGGGTCACATCACGCTGACCGCCGCCGGGCGCGAGATCGCCAATCGAATCCTGAACCGGCATCACCTGATCGAGCGCATGCTGACCGAGATCTTCGGCATGGAGTGGTACAAGGTACACGAAGAGGCCGAGCAACTCGAGCACGCCGTTTCGGAGGAATTCGAGCGCAGGCTGATCGAAAAACTGGGCGCCGGAGAGGCCTGCCCGCACGGCAACCGCGTGGGCGTCGATACACCGGCCGACCGGCGCCAGCGCGGGCTGAAGACTCTGGATGAGTATTCCGCCAGTGAACCAGTGGCCGTTTCCAGCGTGTACGAACGCGACCGGCGGCTGCTGGAGTACCTCGAAGGTCTGGGAGTGCGGCCCGGTTCCAAGGTCAAGGTGGAATCCCGAAACGCCGACGATACGCTGACGCTGCGCATCGACAGCCGGTCCGTGCAATTGGGACGCTCGGCCGCACAGAAGGTATGGGTGAAGGCCAGCCGGGCATGAATGGAAACAGATGGCGCGCGGCATCCCGCGGCCGAGCCAAGGGCAACGGTTAGATGGTGCGGCAGCTCGCCGAGGCCCTATCAGCGGTCTTATCGCACCACGAACCCGTTCGGTAGCACGGCCTCTTCCGTCCCGGTCAAAACCACGATAGACGCCGGGTTAGCCGCGACGCCGGCAGCGACCGCGAGTTGGACTGTCAGGTTTGTTCCGCTCGTAACAGTGATGTTAGAAGGGGTCATACCTGCCGGCGCGACTACCTGGGTGGCGTCTTGAACGAAGTGGGTGTTCGCTCCTGTCAGGGTCACTGTCGGCATCTGACCTGGAGTTGCCGAGTTGGGAGCCGCCACAGCGATCGCGGGAGTGCCCGCCGCCAGGAGTTCGTTCAACAAACCAGTCACGATGAAGACCGCCATCTGGCCGCGGGTCAGGGTCTCGTCCGGGCAGTACAGGCCGGGCGCGCAGCCGGCCGTGATTCCGACCTGCGCCATTTTCTGAACGAACGGGAAGAATGGATTCGATGGCGGAACATCGGTGAAATATCGGGTGGAAGGATATGTGTAGGGGGTGGTCTCGTACCGGGAGGCGATGATGAACACGTTCCATCTCGCCGCGGGTGACTGAATCGTCAGGGCAGTAGGTGGTGGCCGTACAGCCGCCGGTGATCCCCAGGTCTTTCAGCTTCTGAATGAACTTGAAGTACGGGTTGCTGGGCGGTACGTCGGTGAAATAAGGCGTGGTGGTGTAGGTGAAGCTGTTTCCGTGCTCGATGGCGGTAATGAGGAACACAGCCATCTCCCCGCGAGAGGTGTCGGAATCCGGGCAATACTCCAGCGGGCTGAGCGAGCATCCGGCGGTGATGTTTGCGGTGTACATCACGTCGGCAAGATCGAAATAATAATCCGGTGGAGTGACATCGGCGAAGATCTCGCCCGTTTCCCGCTGGCTGACCGAGACGGTCTGGTCGCCGATAGTCAAGGCGCCGGTACGGGCGGCGCCGGTGGTGTTACCCTGCACCGAGAAGGTGACGGTCCCGTTGCCTGTCCCGCCAGCGCCCGACAGGACCGAGATCCAGGGCGCCGTAGCTGCCGTCGTCCACGCGCAGGTGGATGCTACCGGGACGACGGACAACGCCGGCCCGGACTGAGCAGTGGAATCAAGGAATACTGCGGCGGGGTTTACGGACAGTCCAGCTACCTTGCGGATCCGGTTATTGAACGTATCCGCAATCAACAGGCCGCACGTTTTGTCCACCGCCACTCCATACGGGAAATACAACTCCGCGGCAACGGCTGGCCCATTATCGCCGGCATAACCGCGCACCCCGTCTCCCGCCACCGTGGCGGAAGTCCCCGACGGCGTCAACTCCTGGATAACCTGATACATTGGAGCAGCGGTGAAGAGATCGCCAAAGGCGTCCGTGGCGACCGCTGCAGGCGAGTCCGGGATATCCGTCCTGCTCATGATGCCTCCCGCGGTGAGTTTCCAGACGGTGCTGCACCCGCTGTCGGCGACCAACAAGTTTCCCTCCCCGTCCAATGCCATGCCGCCTGGATAGGCCATTGCCGGCCCACTGGCTCCGTAGTCGCAGCTCTCAATCCCTGTCCCAGCAATCGTGGCGATGGTGCCGCCAGGAGCCACCATGCGGACAGCGCTGTTGAGGGCATCGGCGATATACACGTTGCCGGTGGTGTCGACAGCCACGCCATCCGGGTAGTGAAGAGCGGCACTCGTGGCCGGTCCATTGTCTCCGTAATAACCGGCTTCTCCATTGCCCGCTATGGTGCTGACGATACCGGCCGGCGTCACCTTGCGTATGACATTGTTACTGGTATCGGCGACAAAAAGGTTGCCGCTTGCATCTGAGGCGACGGCCTGGGGATAATTCAGCGATGCGGCGATGGCGGGTCCATTATCTCCGGAGTAGCCTGGACTGCCGTTGCCGGCAACAGTGCTTATGATACCGTCGATGTCCACCTTGCGGATGCGGTTGTTGTAAGTGTCCGCGATCAGCAAATTGCCCGATGTATCCATGGCTACGCCTATGGGCTGTTGAATCGCTGCGCTTACAGCCAGCCCGCCATCCCCCGCAAATCTATAGCCGCCATTTCCAGCGATGGTATTGATCGTGCCCGCCACCGTCAGTTCGCGAATGCGATCGTTATGGGAGTCCGAGATAAAAAGGTCGCCGGCGGCGTCCAGGAGGACGCTAGATGGGTTGTTGAGAGAGGCCGCAGTCCCCATTCCACCGTCCCCAGTGTAACCGGCGGTTCCATTTCCCGCGATGGTCGTAATGATGCCGCTCGTGTTCACTTTGCGGATCCGCTGGTTTAGAGTATCGGCGATGAACAGGTTGCCGGAGGCATCCACGGACACGCCCTCTGGCTGGTTGAGATAGGCTAACCCGGCCGGCCCGTTGTCTCCCCGATAGCCATTGACCCCGTAACCAGCCACCGTTATGACCGTCCCACCCGGACTCACCTTCCGGATATCGGCGCCTCCAGGATCTGCAACAAGCAGATTGCCTAGGTAGTCCTGCGCCAGGCTCCAAGGTTGGACCAGGTTCCCGTTTCCCACACTCGTCGTAATAATGCCGGCAGCGTCCACTTGGCGGATGCGTCCGTTGTAGGTATCGGCGATGAGCAAATTGCCCGAGGCATCCACCAGGACCCCATGGGGCCCGTTCAGAAGAGCTCCGCTGGCCGGCCCATTGTCGCCGGAATACCCAGGAGTCCCATCTCCCACCACTGTGGTGATCGTGCCGGCGGCTGTCACCTTGCGGATAACGTTATTGTTCGTGTCGGCGATAAACAGGTTGCCCGAACTATCCAGAGCGACACCGGATGGCGCGGATAATTGAGCACTGGTGGCGGGACCGTTATCTCCGGAATAGCCAGGGCTTCCGTTTCCGGCGGTGACGCTCAGCACGCCGGAGGCGGACACCTTGACCACCAGGTTATTGGATGGATCGGCGAGATAGTAGTTGCCTGCCGGATCGAAGACGGCGGACCCAGCCTGCCCCAGCGGCGCCTGGATGGCGGGTAGCGGCGCTGGCGGAAACGTCCAGTTGGTACCCACTACAGTGGAAATGGTCTGGGCGCAGGCGAGCGCCGCGCTCCAGCCGAGCAATACAAAGGTGCTCACACCCCGGATCATGGCATTACTTACTATAGCACCTTAAGAACTGATTATCGATTAGCGACCGGCTGGCCGGCTGGCCCGGGCGTCCCCTCCTATCGGCGGCTCTATTGAATCACGAACCCGTTCGGCAGCACGGCCTCTTCGGTACCCGTGAGAACCACGACCGACGTTGGGTTAGGCACGACGCCCGCGCCGACCGTTAACTGGACTGTCAGGCTCGTCGCACTCAAAACCGCGATGTTGGACGCAGCGACTCCCGCCGGTGCGACTACCTGAGTTGTCCCTTGCGCGAAGTGAGTGTTCACGCCAGTCAGTGTCACCGTCAGTATCTGGCCAGGAGTGGCCGAGTTGGGAGCCGCCGAGGCGATCGCGGGAGTGCCCACCGCCAGGAGTTCGTTCAACAAACCAGTCACGATGAAAACCGCCATCTGGCCGCGGGTGAGGGTCTCGTCCGGACAGTACAGGCCAGGCGCGCAGCCGGCCGTGATTCCAGTCTGGGCCATTTTTTGGATGAACGGGAAGAATGGATTCGATGGCGGAACATCGGTGAAATAGGGGGCAGAGGGATAGGTGTAAGGGGTTGTCTCGTACCGCGATACGATAATGAACACGGCCATCTCGCCGCGGGTGACCGGATCGTCAGGGCAGTAGGTGGTGGCCGTACAGCCGCCGGTGATCCCCAGGTCTTTCAGCTTTTGAATGAACTTGAAGTCCGGGTTGCCGGGCGGCACATCGGTGAAGTAGGGCGTGGTGGTGTAGGTGAAACTGTTTCCGTGCTCGATGGCGGTAATGAGGAACACAGCCATCTCCCCGCGAGAGGTGTCGGAATCCGGGCAATACTCCAGCGGGCTGACCGAACATCCGGCGGTGATATTCGCGGTGTACATCACGTCGGCAAAATCGAAATAATACGCCGGCGGCGGCACGTCGGTGAACACTTCGCTAGTTTCCCGTTGGGTGACGGGAACGCTTTGCCGGCCGATGGTCAGCGTGCCCGTACGGGCGGCTCCGGTGCCATTGGCAGTCACGGTGAAATTCACCGTTCCATTACCTGCGCCGCTGGCTCCCGAAGTGATGCCGATGAAACCTCCGGTGGCTGCCGCGGTCCAGGAATAGCCGGCGCTCGCGGTCACGGTCACGGCGGACGCCTGGCTGGTGGCATCCAGGAATACAGATGAGGGGCTAACGACCACTGGAATGCCCAAAAAGACGTTTACCGTATCCGATTCAGCCAGGATCACGTCCAGCGAGCCATCCCCATTTACGTCTCCGACGGCAATCGCGGACGGCGCCTGGACATCCGAATAATCGACCGGGGCGGCAAAGGTCCCGTCGCCGTTACCGTAAAATATCGCAAATGCCGGCGCCGCCGAACTAAACATGACTACGAGATCCGGGTGGCCGTCGCCATCGATGTCGGCGGCCAGGACTTGCAGCGGAGTGGCGCCCAAAGCAAACGTAATGGGCGGGTTGAATGTACCGTCGCCTTTGCCGAGCAGAATCGTCGCCGTATTGGTCCCAGCCTCAACCATTGCCACATCGAGGTGCCCGTCTCCATTGAAATCCGCGAGCGCCACGGAAACCGGATCTCCGGCGATGGGAAGGAACTGCGGAGCTCCGAACGCACCGTTGCCATTGCCAGGAAGGAAATTCAACTCTCCCGAGCCCGCCGAGCCGGAGGGCCCCGGGATGTAATTCGCAACAATGAGGTCCGGCTTACCGTCCTCGCTAAAATCGCCAGCCGCCACTAAAACCGGGTTCGGCCCAGCCGCGTAACTGACAAGCGTTTGGAACGTTCCGTCCCCAATACCGAGGAGGACGTCGGCCGTGCCCGCTGGATTCGCGATCGCAATATCGGCTTTGCCATCGCCGTTAAAGTCCGCTGTCGCGATGGAGGACCCCGTGCCCATGACAGTCGATTCCACGAAGCCTCCATGCCCGTCACCCTTGGCAAAGATCAATACTCCGTTAATGTATGCAATATCGGTGTTGCCGTCGTTGTTAAAGTCCGCCGTGACAGCCGGCGCACCGCCCGCACTCACTCCCGCGGGCAGTTCCTGAAAGGCTCCCGCGCCGTTCCCCAAAAGGACCCTCAGTCCGTTGCCGACACGCCAAAACGCGAAGTCTTCGATGCCGTCGTTATTAAAGTCGCCGGGGATCAGATTGAGGGGACTATCGAATGGGAACGTTTGCCTGGTCGGTCCGGAAAGGCTTGAGGAGCGCACAGCCGAGACGGCCAAGCCGACCGAACTCGAAAAGCTTGTTCCGTAGCCCGGACCACCGGTAAAGCGCGCCGAAAGGGAATGCACGCCGGGCAGGAGGAGAGCGGTGGAGAAGGATGCCGTAGAGTTCACAACCTGTGCTCCACCAATGGGAGTTACTCCATCGTAAAAGGCGACGGAGCCAATGGCCCCGGCCGGAGCGATCGTCGCCTTCAAGGTGACCTTAGCGGACATGGTGGCCGACGAAGGCGAAACTAACAAGGCCGTGGTAGTCGGCTGGCCGTTGATTATGAGGGAGACGGAACTGGCGCCCGGCAGCGTAACGGCGAGATCCATGCGGCCGTCGCCGCTGAATGCCGCCGCCACTACCGAGGCCGCACCGGCATACTGCGTAAACGTTACAGGCGCTCCGAATGTGCCATCTCCGTTCCCGCTGAATACCAGCAGGGCCGACGCCGTGGCGATCGCGAGATCCAGTTTGCTGTCTCCGTTCATGTCGGCCAGGACGGCGGCCGAAGGGGTCGATCCCAACGCATAAGTGGCGGAAGTGCGGAAGGTGCCGTCACCGTTGCTCAGAAGGATCATAACCTGATTCGAAGCGCCATCGACGACCACCAGATCGGTCTTGAAATCGCCGTTCAGATCGCCTGCAACTAGAACGATTGTGTCTGACCCAACCGATGTAGTTATAGGTGGCTTGAACGTGCCATCTCCGTTTCCGAGGAACACCATCACGCTCTTATCGTCCCGGTTGGCTATGGCAAAGTCCGACTTGCCGTCATGATTAAAGTCTCCGGCGACAACCGCAATGGGAAGATTGCCGACAGGCAGGCTCACGGGATTTACGGCACTGCTCAGAATTAGACTTACATTGTTCGAAATGGCATTGGCGGTGACCAAATCGACCTTGCCGTCGCCATCGAAGTCGGCGGCCGCGATGGCGACAGGCTGTTGTCCGACTGGAACATTGCCGATGTCATACCCAAACATATGGACGGCGTTACCGGCAGGGTCCGTCACTGAGTAGGTTGCATAGGGATAGTAAAATCCGGTGGCAACGATGGCGCCTGGGACAAAACCCAGCGGCATCGCTGCCGGGCTCTGGAATATGCCTTGGCCGGCGTTCAAGAGGACGCTCACCTGGCTCTTTCCCGGATCCAGCACGGCAAGATCGGGCAAGCCATCGCCGTTCAGATCCAGGGCTATGGCCTGGGTTATGCTCGGACTCAGTTCGTAGCTGGGGCCGGCAACCAACACCCCTCCGGGCGTGGCTAGAACATTTTCAACCACGCTGGCGGAGGTAGGGAGGTATCCAAAATATGGCGGAAAGAGAGCAGTCAACTGATGCACACCGGCGGCTAGGGTCGTCGTAAAGGTTGCGGTTTGCGAATACAAGGTTTGCGCGGTAAGGAGCGTGGTCCCGTCAAAGAAGGAAATGACCGCATTTCCCGCATTAATCGGAACAGTGGCGGTCATTGTGATCGGCTGGCCGGGAAGCGCCGGATTTGGGGAGGCGGAAAACAGTAGGGTGCCGATGGATTGTTGAACTTCAAGATAGAGCGGCGGGAGGTTCGTTGGCGCATACTTACTGTCGCCGCTATAAGTAGCATGGATGATGTAAGGCCCAGTGGCAAGTTGGCCCAGGGGCAATGTCGCGCCGCCGTTGACAAGCTGGGCCGTGCCAAGTGGCGTTCCGGTGTTTTCAATGTTTTCGAAGGTCAGCGTACCGGTAGCGTCCAGAAAATTGCAGGTCGCTGTGAGCGTCACGGACTGGCCCAACATGGGCGGATTGGGGCTTGCGGTCAGTGTAAATATTGGCGAAAGCGCCCCCAGCCAGGGTTGGATCGCGGGCGGGGAACCGTTGGCCACGAGATCGGCGATGCCGTCGCGATTCAAATCCCCGGCCACGAGACTTGCGCCAAGGCCGAAGAGCAGAAACTGCAGCGGCGCCTTGAACGTGCCGTCCCCATTGCCCAAGAGAACGAACAGATCGCCATTCGTGTTAGCCGTGATCACATCCGCGTTGCCATCGCCGTCAAAATCGTACGGAGGGATAGGGTAAGTGCCAATGGTTTGAGGCGGCCCTTCATAGGTTGAGACGCTATGTGGCGGGCCAAATGTCCCGTCCCCGTTTCCCAGCAGAAGGTCGAAGGTGGCGGTCTCGCTGCCTACAACGAGGTCCAGTTTGCCGTCGTTGTTGAGGTCTCCCACATTTAATGTTGAGGCGCCATACGAGGTATAAGCCACAGGAGCGCTGAACGTGCCCGGGCCAGTGCCGAGAAAAACGGTAACGTTGTTCGAGCCGGGGAGAGCCAGGGCCAGATCGGGAATGCCATCGCCATTGAAATCGGCTACCAACAAATCCGTGGGAGGGCTGGACAACGGCAGCATCACGGGGGCATTGGTCTGAAATGTGCCGTCGCCGTTTCCGAATAGAATTTCGACAGCCGGCGATGTGCTTCGCAGAAGCAGCACGTCGGGTTTGCCGTCGGCGTTGATATCGGCCACACGAACCACATAGAGGTCGGTAGCGTCGAGAATGGTCGATCCGGTGGTGAACGTGCCATCGCCTTTGCCGATCAGCGAGGTCAAGCCGGCGGGCCCGGTGACCAGGAGATCCGGATTACCGTCCATATCGATGTCCGCAACCGCCGCCATGAAACTGGAAGTATTAGGGAAATACGACTGGGCGGCGCGGAATGTACCGTCTCCATTACCCAGATAAACCCACACGCTGCCAGGATTATAGCCACTCGACCCGGTGGCAACTAAATCGGCGTTTCCATCGTGGTTCAGGTCCGCGAGAGGGGCGAGTGCCAGGCTCGAGTCCATGTATGCAGTGCCCGTCCCCGACACTAAAGTTCCTCCCGCTTTGGTGACGATATGCTCGGCGAACGGTGGCGAAAGGCTGCCCGCGTGGTTGCTGTCGCCGCCATATCGCGCAGTGAGCGGACGGTTCCCGTAACCGACGCCTATAGTGACGAGACTGGCCGAGCCGTTGGATATGTGCGCAACGCCTAGAATAGCTGCGCCATCGTAAAACGTGATTGTTCCGCTAGCGTTGGATGGGCTTACGGCCGCAGTCAGCGTAACGGCCTGCCCGAGGTTGGCTGATGGCGGCGCGGCCGACAGGGAGGTGACAGTCTGGTTCTGGCCTTGTGCGCTCGTGGCGGCGATAGAGAGAAGAATCAGCAGTAAAGTCCAGGATTGCATGGTTTCGGCACCTGTGTGGCTCTAGGTCTTCCGGATACCATCAATTATACGGCCATTCCGAGTAGTTTAGGAGCTGTTTATCCCTAGTTTGGTCTCGCCGCCATACGCGCAGCCGGTTCCGCCTGCGATCCTACGCTCCCGCGGGCTTCTGCGGATTACGCGACTTCGAAATCGCGGGCGTTTCCGGAGTCTCCGGCTGCAAATGAGTCAACAGGTGCTCCTTGAGTATGGCGAACGCAGTCTCGGGATCGTCCGCATAGCGGAACAGGTCCAAGTCCGAGGCGCTGATGGTGCCGTGCCGCACCAGTGCATCGAAATTGACGATCTCTTTCCAGTAACTCGACCCATACAGCACTATCGCGATCTTCTTGGCCAGCTTCTGCGTCTGGGTGAGCGTGAGAACTTCCATCATCTCGTCCAGCGTGCCGAAGCCGCCCGGAAACACGATCAGGGCCTTCGCCAGATAGGCGAACCACAGCTTGCGCATGAAAAAGTAATGAAACTCGAAGCTCAGCTCCGGCGAGATATACGGGTTGGGCAACTGTTCGAACGGCAGGCCGATGTTCAACCCGATGGTCTTGGCCCCCGCATCCGCCGCGCCGCGATTGGCCGCTTCCATAATGCCCGGCCCGCCGCCCGAACAGACCACGAAGCGATGCGTGCCGTGATCGGTGAACTGCACGGCCCACTCGGCTATCATGCGGGCCAGCGTGCGCGCATCGTGATAGTACTGCGCCAGCGGGCCTTCGTCGCGCAACCGGGCGGAGCCGAAGAACACCACCGTGTCCCGGATCCTCTGGTGGCGGAAGACGGCCAGCGGCTCCAGATACTCCGCCAGCAGCCGGATCGCCCGCGCGTCCGGGCTGTTCAGGAAATCCTGATTCAGGTATGCCACCGGCTTGCGGCCGTCAGGCATTTTGTCGTTTGCCATTTTCCAGTTGCTCGATTCGTTTTTTCATCTCGCGCACGGTCTTCAGCAGCTCCGGCAGCTTGGGAAAGGCGGTGATGGCGCGCAGCCATTCGTTGGCGGCGAAGGCTGGAGAGCCGGAGATGCGCGCGCCGGCCGGCACGTCGCCGCCGATGCCGCTCTGGGCATAGACAATGACGTCGTCATGTATCGTCAGATGCCCGGAGACGCCCACTTGCCCCGCCAGTAACACGTTGCGCTCCAGGATCGAACTGCCGGCGAGTCCCGTCTGCGCGCAAATGATGTTGTCTTCGCCCACCACGCAGGCATGCCCGATCTGCACCAAGCTGTCGATCTTGGCGCCGCGTTTCACGCGGGTTTCGCCGACGGTGGCGCGGTCCAACGAAGTGAGGCTTTGCACCTCCACGTCGTCCTCAATCACAGTGACGCCGGATTGTACGATCTTGCAGTGCGTGCCGTCGGCGCGCTTGGCGAAACCAAAACCGTCGCCGCCCACCACCACGCCGTTTTGCAGGATCACGCGGTCGCCGATGCGGCAGAACTCGCGCACCACGGCGTGCGAATGGGCCAGAAAATCGTCGCCGATGTGGGCCCCTTCGTAGACCACCGCGTGCGGATGGAGCACGGCATTCCGTCCGATGCGTACGCGTTCGCCGACCACCGCGAACGGTCCGATGGATGCGCCTTCGCCAACGGTGGCCGTGTCCGCGACATACGCCAGCGGGTGAATGCCGGGGGCCGGCCGCGGCGGCTGGTAGAACAACTCCAGCGCGCGGGCAAAATCGAGGTAAGGATTCGACGAGACCAGGCTGGCCACCGCCGCATCCCGCAAAGGCTCCGCAACCAGGATGGCGCTGGCCCGCGTATGCTTCACTTTGTGCGCGTATTTGGGGTTTGCCAGGAAGGTTAGTTCGCCGGGCGCGGCGTGCTCCATGCCGGCCACGCCCGTGATTTCGATGTCGCCTTCGCCCGATAACTCGCAACCCAGCCGGGCGGCGATTTCGCGTAGTTTCATGCCAAGCTACAGGTTAGCGTATCAGGCTGTCGAACGCGTCCGGCGGCAGGTCGGCCAACGAACCCACTGCGATGTCGGCCGGAAGCTGCATCCCGTCGCGTCGCGCGCCGATGCTGCGCATTCCCGCGCGGCGGGCGGCTTCGACACCGGCGGGGGCATCCTCCACCACGATGGCACGCGCGGGCGGCACACCCAGGCGCGATGCGGCCACCAGGAAAACCTGCGGATCGGGCTTGCCCCTCTCCACGTCTTCGGAGGCCGCCGTGGCTTGGAACTGGTCCGCCAAGCCGATAGCCTGCATCACCACCTCGATGTTCAATCGCGGCGCCGAAGAAGCCACCGCCTGCGCCCAGCCTTCCGCATGCAGCCGCCGGACCCATTCGGCGGCGCCGGGCAGTGGAACCAAGCCTCCGGCCCGTAACAGGTTGCGATAGGCCTCTTCCTTGGCATCCGCGATACGTTCCATGCGCAGCGGATCTACGTCGCTACCCAGCCACTGCCGCAGAATAGCGTCGTTACGCCAGCCGAAGGTGGCGCGGAACTGTTCGAAGGTCAGCGGGACGCCTTCGGCGGCCATGGTGTCGCGCCAGGCGCGCCAGTGGTACTCCTCCGAGTCCACCAGGGTTCCGTCGAGATCCCACAGCACGGCGCGTAAGGTCACGCGCGCCATTCTAACATTTGGCGCGCGCCCGCAAGAAAAGGCCGGGTTCTGCCGATAAGGTATCTGGGTGAGTATGGCAAAACGCGGCCAGGCGGTGGTGGAGGTTACATTGCTCGTCCCGTGGATCGTGTTCTCGTTTGTCGCCGCGTTTAACTTCGGGATCTTCGCTTATGCGCTGATCTCCACGCAGAATGCCGCGCGCACGGCCGCTACTTATGCCTCGCAATCGCTGGCCGTCGCGCAGGGTGGCAGCATCGTGACCTTGGTTTGTCCTTATGTGCTGGGCGAGTTGGGGGATGCGCCGGGAGTAGGTTCGGGAGTAACCACCTGCACGAGCACGCCCGTCACGGTCACGGTGACCGCGGAAACGCCGGGCAGCGGCAACATGAACACAGTCAAGGTATCGGTCACTTACAATACGATGCAACTCATTCCACTCCCAGGCCTGATGGCTGGATCGTTGGCCATTACGCGGACGGTAGAGATGCCCATTCGGAACTGATATGCACAGGCGCAAAGGCAATGCACTCATCGAGTTCACCCTGGTGGCGATCCCGCTGATCTTCATCCAGATCTCGATCGTCGAGATCTGCCGGGCGATGTGGGATTATCACAGCCTGGCGCAAGCGGTTAAAGCGGCGTCCCGGTCGGTGGCCACGCGCGGCGCCGGTTGTGCGGGCAACGGCTGCGCCATCACCGTAGGCCAGATTGCCACCACTATCTCGGCCTACGCGGTGGGCATGCCCTCGTCCTCACTGAATGTCACTTTGACTTCCAACGCGGGCAATGTAACCTGCAATCCCTTAAGCAGTTGCAGCAGAAGCAGCACGGTGTGGCCGCCGGCGGGCGGCAACTCTGTGGGATCGGACATTATCATCTCCGGATCGTACAACTTCACGTCTATGTTGATGATGTTCGTACCGGGCACCAACGGCATGCAATTCTCGGGTGTAACCCTTACCGCAGAATCGCGGCAGGTACTCTTATTCTGATATGCGGAAATCAACTCACGCGCGACGCGGACAAGCGGCCTTGATGATGACGCTGTCTCTTACGGTGATCCTGGGGATGCTGGGGCTAGCCGTGGATCTGGGCTGGGCTTACTACCGGCAACAAGCCGCGCAGTCGGCTGCGGACGCCGCCGCCATCGCAGCCGTGCGTGCGGCGGTGACCAGCGATCCGAGCGGCCCGGCGTGCGCCAACGCGGTGTGGTGCGGCGCAGCCACGAACTGTCCGGCGACCGCGCCCAGTTCGCCATCCTCCAGCTTCGATAATGCCTGCATGCTAGCCTCGGCCAACGGCTTCACTACGTCGGGGATCGACACGGTCAGCGTGCAGGCGGGCATCTCAAACCCAGTACCCGGGGTCTCCGGGCCAACGGCGGCTTACTGGGCGACCGCACGCGTCACGGAGGTCCTGCCAGCGCTGTTTGGAGCGGCTTTCGCGCGGGGCGGCTTCAGCCCCGGCGCCATCGCCACCGCGGCAGCCATCGGCAGCGCGGGCGCGGGTTCGTGCATCTATGTGCTCGATCCCAGCGCGGCCGACGCTTTTGAGGCGGCCAATGGCGCTTCGGTGCAACTTAGCTGCGGCATCTACGTCGATTCGAATAATTCCACGGCGGCCATGTACGTGACCGGAGGAGCGACGGTCCAAGCCACAACCATCAGCGTGGTGGGCGCTTTCAAGAAAGACAACGGCGGCAGCACCAGCGTAACGCCCACCACCGGATCTGCCTCGGTGGTCGACCCATTTGCCAGTCTGCCATCGCCGACCCCCGCCGGAAGCTGCCAATCGGGCAATTTCACGGCCTGGCAGGCGACTCCCTACACGCCCGCGCCGGGCACGTATTGCGGCTTTTCGTTGGCGAATGGCATGGCGCTGCAGATGAGTCCTGGAACATATATCGTTAATGGAGGCACGTTCAGTATTCAAGGCGGATCGACCGTGACTACCTCGGGCGGGGTGCTCATCTACCTGACCGGCGGCGCTACGGTGAACATCGCCAATGGGTCTAGCGTAACGTTATCGGCCCAGACATCGGGCCCCTATCAGGGCGTGCTCTTCTACCAGGACCGCACCATAGCGTCGCCCGGGGCCAGCACCTTCGCCGGAGGCGCAACCATGAGCCTGACCGGATCGCTCTATCTTCCGCACGCCACGCTTAATGTGAACAACGGCTCCGGCACTTCCGGGACGGCCATGGCCATCGTCACCGACATGGTCAATTTCCAGGGCGGCGCGCACATGCTGGCGGATGCCGGCGGCACCAAGACGGGGCTCACCGGGGGGTATACGGTGTCGATGATTCAGTGAAGCGATTCTGCACAAATAGATCGGGTCGGGTGACGGGGATTGCGACCCGTCACCCTCCCACACCACCGGACGTGCGGTTTTCCGCATCCGGCGGTTGAAACCAGCTCGTACATCGCTGTCTGTCA
>Ga0302325_10009922_pt1 | contig 20716 bp, 18 predicted proteins | sample Palsa_T0_2_FD_201948 | JGI IMG/M metagenome (GOLD analysis project Ga0302325, IMG submission 201948) | Peat permafrost microbial communities from Stordalen Mire near Abisko, Sweden - Palsa_T0_2 | ecosystem: Environmental > Terrestrial > Soil > Palsa > Peat permafrost | place: Sweden: Abisko...
ACTGCCTCATGGCCATCAGAACACGGGCGGGCCGCCCGTGCCACTACCCCGCCGGGCCATCCGGTCCGTCGTTGCGTTCGAGCTCGACGTAGTAGCCTTTCACATCCTTCGGATCGACCGGTCTCATCGGCCCATCGCCCAGATCGCCCAGGGTGCCGGCGTGGAATCCCTTGATCATGCGATCCAGTTGCGGCTCCATTTCCCTGAAAATCGTCTGCACGGCTTGCTGGGTGCTGATGTCGTGCTGCCATAGAACACGCGTCGCGACATTCCACTTGCCCTTGCGGATGGCTTCCACTTCTTTCTTGGCGGCCCAATACATCGCCTTTTCCAATTCGGGAAAATCGGCCTGCCAGAGGATCTCACAGACCTTGCCCTTCTTTGGATGATAGATGCCCATCACCGCCGCATGCGTCGGTTTGCCCGGCATATTCTTTGGCCAGTCGGCGAGATTGCCGGATGCCTCGAATTGAATTCCGTTGGACATGTACTGCTCGGTTAAGCGCCGCGTTTTACGCTCCCTGCCGGGTCACGATCTTGTAATTTTCGCGCTCGCCCACGCCGCGCAAAGGATAGTCTTTTCGCAGAGCGTGACTGCCGTATCCGTTCCACGTGAGGATGCGGCGCAGGTCTGGATGTCCGACGAAGATAATCCCGAACATGTCGTAGATTTCGCGTTCCATCCATTCCGCGCCGGGCCAGACGCCGGTGACGCTGTCGAGCTTCAGACCCGGGTCGCCGTTTTCGATCTGGTCTTCATCGCGAATGCCCGTTCCCGGGGCGGTGTCCAGAGCAGGATCGAGAAAAACCTTTAGCCACAGACGGTTGCCGTGCGGAATTGACGTTAGACCGTAGTTCACGCCGAAGCGATGGCGTGCGCCTGGGTAATTGAGGTAATCGACGCCATTGGCTTCGGCGAGCATGTCGTAGCGCAGGCTTGGCTCATCGCGCAACCAGGTGGCAACCTTCAAAATGTCTTCCCGTGGAACGACAACGGTGACCATGTCACGGAATTCGCCGACGAAAAACTTGGCTTCGGGAAATTTTGCTTTGAGCGCCGCGAGGGCCGGATGCTGGATCGTTGGGGGCATGCCCGGATTGTTCCGAAGCACCTCTGCCACGTCAAAGCGTTCGGGAGCGCGCTTTGTGCCCGCATCTCCGGGAGCGCCGGGAAGAGAAGCGGAATGATCGTTTGCCATGGGACATCCTTCAAGTTGAAAAACAGGTCTCAGTTTATCTTGGGGTCTCGGGCTTCTCAGCGCGATGCGCCTTACAACGAACAGGCGATGATCGGATCCTCTTCGTCCGCTCCGCCGGCATGGGCCCAGCGGCGACCATCGTTTTCGATGAGCTGCTGCGCCCGTTTTGGACCCCACGTGCCCGGCGCGTACGCCTCGGGCTTTTTGCCGGAATCGCGCCAGCCAATTTCGATTGGATCGATCACGGCCCACGCGGCCTCAGCCTCATCGCCGCGGATGAAAAGGGTCTGATCGCCCACCATCGCATCGTGAATCAGCCGCTCATAAGCCTCGGGCGGTTCCACGTTGAAAGTCGTCTTGTATTCGAAATCCAGGCGAACCGGCTTGATTTGTAATGACCCGCCGGGAACTTTCCCATTCATCCGCAGGCCGATGCCTTCTTCAGGCTGCACGCGAATGACCAGGTCATTGGGAAAGACCGGCGATTCACACTGCTTCTGGAAAAGCGTCATCGGCGGTGATCGGAACCGCACGACGATCTCGCTCAATTTCTCCGGTAGGAATTTCCCGGTTCGCAGATAAAACGGTGTTCCGCTCCAGCGCCAGTTGTCGATGTACAGCTTCATCGCGACGAACGTCTCAGTCGTCGAATCAGGGGGCACATCCTTTTCCTTCAGATATCCCGGTGTTTTCTCGCCGTTGGCTTCGCCAGCGGAATATTGACCCCGCACGGTAAAGTCATCCGCCGCGCTGGGCCGCAGCGGTCGAACCGAACGGAAGACCTTCACCTTTTCATCGCGGATGCTAATCGCATCCAGCGCGGTGGGCGGCTCCATGGCGCACAGCGCCATGAGCTGGAACATGTGATTCTGCACCATATCGCGGGTCGCGCCGCTCTTGTCGTAATAGCCGCCGCGCGTGCCCACACCCAGCGTTTCGCTCACCGTGATCTGTACGTGATCGATATATTTGTAATTCCAGATCGGCTCAAAGATCGCGTTGGCGAAGCGCATCACCATGAGGTTTTGCACGGTTTCCTTGCCTAGATAGTGATCGATGCGAAAAACTCGCTCTTCGGCGAAGGAATTGTGCAGAAGCGCGTTCAGATTCCGGGCGCTGGCCAAATCCCGGCCGAAGGGCTTTTCGATGATGATTCGCTGCCACCCGTTGCCCATGATTTTTTTGCTGTCGCCCAGACATTTGATGATGGGCTCGAAAGTATTGGGAGGCGTGGAGAGATAGAAAAGTCGATTGCCTCCCGTTCCGTGCTTCCCGTCGATCTCGTCCAGTTTCTTCGCCAGCGCCTGGTGGCTCGCCTGATCGCCGTAATCGCCGGCATGGTAATAAAGCGCCGATTCCAGCCGTTTGAGTACCTCCTGATTGATCGGCTTGGTGCGGGCAAACTTTTCGACAGCACTGCGGCAATCCTTCCGATATTGCTCATCGTCCATCTCCGTGCGCGCATAGCCGACCAGCGCAAACTGCTCGGGCAGCAATTTCTCAAGGGCCATTTCGTAGAGCGCCGGGATGATCTTTCTCTTGGCCAGATCGCCGCTGGCGCCGAAGAGAACGACCGCACAAGGTGGAACTGAAGGCATGCGAAACCTCTGTGATAGCGGACGCGGGCCTGATAACCTAAGGCAGAGATAAATGGGCGGGTGAGGAAATGCAACTTTGGAAGACGCCGACAACGCAGGAGGATGAGGAAGTTGGCATCATCCGTCCAGCCGCGCGTAGCCCCGCATGTACATGCGGGGCCTCTTCGGATCGCGCAAGCGAATCACGCAAAGAGTGAAACGGTCAATGTGCAACCCCGCGCCCCACCGTGCGGTTGCTTCGACCGCCGCCAGCGTCCTGGACCGGAACGCTCGTTTCCTCTTTGTGACGCCCCGCATTGGATCGTTCGGAGCGTGAGGAATCGGCACCTTCGGTCATCCCGAGATAGAGCTCGTAGAGCACATAACCCAGCAGCGAATACGCAAGCAGTTTCACAAGTCGCATGGTTCACTCCGTTAATATCGTACTTGCCCCCATATTAGGCGTTTGGACACGATGCGCCAGCCGCAAAAATTCTTTTAAGCGGTCGGGGGTAGTGATGGTGAGCCAGACGGAAGGTTTCGAATCGAGTTGAAGGCGCGCCGGCCGCGTGTAGAATCGCGCTCATGCGTGATCTCCGAATGGAAAAACTCGCCGACGTGCTGGTGAATTACAGTGTCGGCGTAAAGCCCGGGCAGCTTGTTCGCATCAGCGGACCGCCAATTTCGCAATCGCTGGTCGTTGAGCTGTATCGCAAAGTGGTCGCCGCCGGCGGGCATCCGACGGTTCGAATGGTACCCGAGGAGCTCAACGAGATTTTTCTAAAGACTGCCAGTGATGAGCAATTGCAGTTTCTCAATCCAGTGAACCTTTACGAGTATCAGCAAATCGATTGCTCGATCGGCATCTGGGCGGAAGAAAACACCAAGGCGCTGACCAACTGTGACCCCAAGAAGATCGGCCTGACGCAGGCGGCGCGCAAGCCGCTGATGGACACATTCATGAAGCGAGCCGCCGACGGCGCGCTGCACTGGGTGGGCACGCAGTATCCCTGCCAGGCTCCGGCACAGGATGCGGAGATGAGCCTGGAGGAATACGAAGACTTCGTCTTCCACGCCGGCCTGCTCGATCAGCCCGATCCGGTGCTGGCGTGGCGACGAATCAGCGAACGGCAAAAGCGGCTCGTCCATTTTCTCAACGGCAAAACCGACTACCACGTCGTCTCCGCCAACGGCACGAATGTGCGCATGAGCCTGGCCGGCAGCACATGGATCAACTGCGATGGGCACGAGAATTTCCCCGATGGCGAGGTGTTCACAGGCCCCTTGCTCGACAGCGTGAATGGTCAGATCAATTTCAGTTTCCCAGCCGTTCACCATGGCCGTGAGGTGCAGGATGTGAAGCTGACTTTCAAGAACGGCAAAGTGATCGACGCCAGCGCCAGCAAGGGCGAAGATTTTCTCCTCAGCATGCTCGACATGGATGGCGGCAGCCGATTCATCGGCGAGTGCGCGATCGGCACCAATTACGACATCCAGCGATACACCCGCAACACCCTCTTCGATGAGAAAATCGGCGGGACCGTCCATTTCGCGCTTGGAGCCGGATATCCCGAAAGCGGCAACACCAACCAAAGCGGTCTGCATTGGGACATGGTCGTCGATCTTCGCAAAGGTGGTTTTGTCGAGATCGATGGGGTGAAAATCAACGTGGATGGGAAATTCACTCGCGAGGGATTTCCCAACGCCGCGACATGACTACTACCGACAAGCCGGGACAAAGCGTACTCGCGCCGTCCCGGATGGAATGCACGATTAAATCGATCCGGGGCGGCGCGGGTACGCTTTGCCCCGGCGTGTCCGGCCATTTCAACCGCAGGCCCACCACTACCACAGCCCAATTGCCAGCCGAGCCACCCCAACCTTGCGAGCCCTCCAGACCAGAGTTAGCCTGACCGCGCCATGGATTGTGCGATTCTATCCAAAAAACAGTTGCCCGAAGTGATCCAGCTTCGGCATCAGATGCATCGCATCCCCGAGCTCGCCTACGAGGAATTCAAGACCGCGGCCTTGATCCGTGAACAATTGCAGCGACTGGGCCTACAGTTCGTGGCAGGCGTTGCCAACGCGCCCACGGCAACGATCGCCCACATCGGCAGTACGGGCAAACCGTGCATCGCCCTGCGTGCCGATATCGATGCCCTGCCCATCACCGAACTGACGCGCCTGCCGTATGCCAGCACCCACGCCGGCCGCATGCACGCCTGCGGACACGATGGCCATAGTGCAACACTCCTGGGCGTGGCGGCCGCGCTGAAATCGATCGAGAAGGAACTTCCGGTCTGTGTGAAACTGTTTTGGCAACCGGCCGAGGAAGGCGGCGCTGGCGCCAAGCGGCTGATCGAGGCGGGGTTGCTCGATGGACGGATCGGGCCCAAGGCTTTGGCCGTTTTTGGACTGCACGGCTGGCCGGGCCTGCCGGTCGGCAAGGTCTCCACCAAAGGGGGCGCGCTCCTTGCCGCCACCGACAATTTCATCGTCGAATTCATCGGATCGGGCACGCACGCCGCGTATCCGAACCTGGGCCGCGATCCGATTGTGACGGCATGCGAAGCGGTGCTAAACCTGCAACAGGTCGTGAGCCGGGATTTTGATCCGACCGAGCCGGCGGTGGTAACGGTCGGCAAAATCCACGCGGGGACCGCGACGAATGTCATTCCCGATACGGCGGTACTCGAAGGCACGGTTCGCACCTTGAATGATGTGCATCGCACCATCGCGAGGGAGGCGATGGAGAGGCGTTGTACGGGGATTGCCATCGCCAATGGGTGCAGAGTCAATTTTACGTGGATCGACGGCTATCCGCCGACCATTAACGATCCCAAGAGCGCCGATTTTGTTGCGAAAGTCGCGCGTGAAGCGCTTGGATCGGACGCCTTCATTCCAGCCACGCGCTCCTCCATGGGGGGCGAGGATTTCGCCTATTACCTGGAGAAGGCTCCGGGTTGTTTTTTCTTCGTCGGTACCTGCCCGGTCGATCGACAACAATATCCGCCATTGCACAGCGATCTTTACGATTTCACCGATACGGCGCTGGAAGTGGGGATGCGGATGTTCCTGGAGATCGTGCGGAAGTTTGCCGTCTAGTTTCCGCCAAATTTGCCGAGGTTTTCGGATTTCCAGGAGAGCGATCTTTCGGGTCGTCGCCAATAGATCCGGTTTTATTTGACCGAACTCCATTTTCGTCGGACAATTATGGCGTTCCGCGTCGTGGGACGCCAGGAAATATCCGGCGCTTGAGCCATAGACACGGATGTTCTGCCAAAAAGGAGGATATGCTATTTTGAAGATCCCCAGAATGCGCATCCCGGTGTTCGTATCGGCTCCCAGTCCGGACAATCTTAGCCCTGGACAGAAGCGAGGGGCCGCCATCATTCATAAGCTCGTGTCTCGCTACAAGCTCGAGTGGCGAGCGTTGGGACGAAGTGATTACCCGAACGATCTGCCTTTGAAAGAAGTGCTTAAAATGGTTAAGCATTGTTCGGGCGGAATTATTCTCGGGTTCGAGCAATTTCGTGGCTCCAAAGGAGAATTCAAGCCCGGCAGTCCAAATGCAAAAACGGCCAAAACCACAATATCGTTTCCGACGCCTTGGAATCAACTCGAAGCCGGAATCCTCTTCAGCGCCGGCCTTCCGATGATGATCTTCCGAGAACCTGGCATCTCTGGCGGCGTTTTCGATGTCGGGACCTCGGAGGTCTTTGTTCACCCAATGCCCACGGCAAGCACATCTACCCAATCCCATGATGACTTGGATTCGGTGTTTCAAAATTGGGTGGCGCGAGTACGCAACCACTATTACGGCGAATAAATACGGACCGAAGCCCCTCCGAGTTGACGCAGTTTCTTGGGACGAGCACAATAGCCTTGGTACGCAAGCAGGCGCGGACCTTATGGGCAGGAAGCCACGACAATATTTTACCGAACTTTTGGTACGCGAAACCATTCCTAACACTTTGCTAACAAAGCCGCGCGCGCTATGATCGCTAAATGGCCGTCGCCGAGGCATCAACTCTATTCGCCGATGACGCTCCCCCCGAGCCGCCAACAGGGCCGTTTGCGGGGGTCGCGCTGGAGCAAAGCATCGATCGTGTCCTTGACTATTCCATCCCGAAACGGTTGCTAAACACGCTGCTCGTGGGCCAGCATGTGAAGGTACCGCTCGGGCGGAAGAACCGGCTGGTGCGCGGTTTTGTCGTCTCGATCCATCCGACAACGACTCATCCCAAAGTCAAAGATGTCGCCGCCATTGAAGATGAGCGCGTGCTGGTCGACGAGCGGCTCATGCGGCTGGCGCGATGGATGAGCCGGTATTACTGCACGCCGCTGGGGATGGTCATCGAAACGATCATCCCGGCCGCGGTGAAGAAGCGCATCGGCATCGGCTACGCTCAGCAGGTTCGGCTGGCGAAGGATCGCGCCCAAGTGCAGGCGATCCTGGAGAAGACACGCGCTCCCAAACGCCGCGCGATCCTCGCGCGATTGCTTTTGCTCGAACCCGGCGCGGCAATCGAGCTGACGAGGCTGGCTGGCGAGAGCGGCGCGACAGCGCCGACGGTTCGAAAGCTCGCTCGCCTGGGCCTGATCACAATTCGGCCGCAGGTCGATCTGCCCAAACTGACTGCCATTGAAGCGGAATCCACGGCGGTGTTGGAAGCGGATATACCGCTCAACCAAGACCAGCGCGCCGTCTGCGAGAGACTAATTCCCCGTGTAATGGCTGGTGTGATGGCCGGTGAATTCAGCGTGAACCTGCTGCACGGCGTCACGGGCAGCGGCAAGACCGAAGTCTATCTGCACGCGATTCGCAAGGTGGTCGAGCAAGGCAAACAGGCGATCCTGCTGGTGCCGGAGATCGCGCTGACGCCGCAAACGGTTTGCCGGTTTACCGCGCGCTTCCGGCGGGTGGCGATCCTGCACAGCGGGCTGAGCGCTACCGAGCGGCATCGCTTCTGGCAGCGGATCGCCGAGGGGCGGGCGGATGTGGTAGTAGGTGTGCGATCGGCCGTCTTCGCGCCGGTGCCCAGGCTGGGCATCATCGTCGTCGATGAGGAACACGAGAGCAGCTACAAATCCGACACCGCCCCGCGCTACCACGGCCGCGACGTGGCGATTAAACGCGCACAGCTTGAAGGCGTGGCGGTCGTCCTCGGCAGCGCGACGCCATCGCTGGAAACATACGTACGATCCCGCCGAAGCGCGCCCCCTCGTAACATGGGCGTCTCGCCCTTGCCAGCCACCCAAGCGGGCGCGGCAATCTCCGTCTCAAGAAATGAAACGGGGAGGAATGAAACGGGGACGCAGCTAGTTTCGCGAACCGACGATGTCCCGATCAACTCAACAACAACTATCTTCGTCCCCGTTTCTACTCCAACTCCTCCTCCCGTTTTTCCTGATTATTTTCCCTTGCCCAATCGCGTTCGCGGGCTGGCGATGCCGCATGTCGAGCTGGTGGATATGCGGACCGAAAGCCGCATGCGGAGGGGCATTCATCTGATTTCACAACGCCTGGAATACCTGCTGCGCAATACCATCGAGATGGGCAACCAGGCAATCCTGCTCCTCAATCGGCGGGGATATTCCAATTTCGTCTTCTGCTCCTCCTGCCAGGAACCGTTGCACTGCAAATATTGCGATACGACGATGACGTACCACCGCTCCGCCGGCGCGCACGCGCACGGGGCTACCAACAAGGAGGGCGTTCACACCGGCCAGATGCATTGCCACTATTGCCTGGCCGTCAATCCCCTGCCCGCCAAATGCCCGGCGTGTTCGCATAAGCTGAGCCTGTTCGGACTGGGCACGCAGCGGGTCGAGGAAGAACTGGCGAGAAAATTTCCCGGACTCGCCTTCGCACGCGTCGATAGCGATTCCATGCGCGGCTCCAGGGATTACGAGCGATTGCTGGGCCAATTCGGCAGCGGCGCAATCAAGGTCATGCTCGGGACGCAGATGATCGCCAAGGGATTGGATTATCCGAATGTCACGCTGGTGGGCGTCATCAGCGGCGATACCGCGTTATCGCTTCCCGATTTTCGCGCAGCCGAGAGAACCTTCCAACTGATCACGCAAGTCGCCGGCCGCGCCGGTCGCGGCGATTCGCCGGGGCGTGTCGTGTTGCAGACCTTCATGCCCGATGATCCGACGATTCGCGCCGCGCTCAAACAGGACTACGCCGGTTTCGCCAAGACGGAGCTCGCCGCTCGCCGAGAGTTGAACTATCCGCCTTACAGTCGCATGGTGCGGATCATCCTCCGCGATCAGGAGCTGGAAAAGCTTGGCCAATTGAGCGATGAGCTCGCCGGCGATCTGCGCTTGGCCATCGCCACCCGCCCCATCACGATGCGCGGGCCGATGCCGTGTGCGATCAGCCGGATCGCGGGATATTTCCGAAGCCAGATTTTGATGACCAGCGCTCACGCTTCGATGCTTCAGGATGTTCTGGCCGAGGTTCGACGGAAGGGCGCGCTCGGGAAGACTGATCGAATTGCGGTGGATGTGGATCCGGTTTCGCTCCTGTGAATACGACGTGCGCGCCGATCACTTCCGATAGCCGCACCTGGGTCAAACGTTTAGCCGCGACGCGCAGCGGAGCGCGTCTGGCGGGTCACATCGCTGGAAGCGCTCCGCTTCGCGTCGCGGCTAAACGCTGGTTTGATTGGTGCCGTCCCAAGTTCGCTGGAGGTATCGAGAATTCAAAGAGTCTCTGTACCATCGACACCATTCCCTCTCCCCGCTACCATCCCGCGCGTGCGATGGCTGCTGCATGGCAATTTGACGACCGCGACCGGCGATGCGCTGCGGCGGCATGGACACCAGGTGGTGGATTTGCCGGAAATGGCGGCCGATCCCGCACCCGATCCGACACTGGTGCTGGCGGCGGCGAAGAAGGCGCAGCTCGATGTGCTGACCGCCGATGCGGCGCTGGCGGCGGCGCCGTTTGCGAAGACGGCGGGATTCAATCGATCACTGGTTTTTCTACAACTGGCCGGCGGCGATGTCGAGCAGGACGATGCGATCGATCGGCTCTTCGCCCGGTACAAGCGATTGACGCCAGGGAGGCTGTATACCGTGACGGGAACGCGCGTGAAGGTGCGGCAATTGCCGACAAAATAATAATCGGCTTCTGTTCAATCTTGCCGCTGGAACCGTGTTTACCGCTTGCCCCTTCGCGGATAATCGAGCCGCTGGCCCGCTAAGCTGCGACTCGACTGTCTTCGACCCTGAGGCTCAGACCCGAAGGGAGCTCGTCGAAGTCAAGCGGAAGGAAGATGATAGATTTTTCCCCATTGGAGCATGCATGTCCCTGCTCGTGACCGGTTCGATTGGGATCGATACCGTCGAAACGCCCTTCGGCAAGCGCGACGATGTCATCGGCGGGTCGGCGATCTATTTCGCTTACGCGGCGTCCTTCTTCACGCCGGTACGGTTGGTCGGCGTGGTCGGCGAGGATTGTCCCAGGGAATATTTCAATGTGTTCGACGGGCGGGATGTGGATACCAGCGGGCTGGAGACACGCAAGGGAAGCAAGACGTTTCGCTGGCACGGTTCTTATGTGCAGGATCTCAACCAAGCCGTCACGGTGGAAGTCGATCTGAATGTGCTCGCCGAGCGAGCGCCCAAAATTCCGCAGAACTTTCTCGATAGCCGGTATGTCTTCCTCGCCAACACACACCCGACGCTGCAGCAGCAGATGCTCGGTTCGCTGGCATCGGCCAGGCTTGTGGTCGCCGACACGATGAATTTGTGGATTCAGACGGAGAAGCCGGAGCTGCTAAAGCTATTGAAGAAGATTCACGGTTTGGTTTTGAATGATGGCGAAGCGCGGCTGCTCACGGAAAAGAAAAACCTCATCTCGGCGGCGCGCGAAGTTTTGAAGCTGGGCCCCAAGTTTGTCGTCATTAAGAAAGGCGAGCACGGATGCGTGCTCTGCACCGATCGCGATACTTTTGTGCTGCCGGCGTTTCCGGCCGAGAAGGTGGTCGATCCCACCGGAGCGGGCGATAGCTTTGCGGGCGGAATGATGGGGTATCTTTCGACACAGCATGGCAGCCTCTCTCCCGCCACCATCAAGCGTGCCCTGGCGTTTGGAACGGTCGTGGCGAGCTACACGATCGCCGATTTCTCCCTTGCCGGATTGAAAAGCACGTCCCGTGAGCAGATCGACGAGCGTTGGCATGAATTCAAACAGGCGATGTCATTTTAGTTTTCCAGCCCACGCCCCTTGGCTCCGCGGGGAAGACGGGGCCCGAGCGGATTGATCAATGAGTCGAATCACCATTCCCAAGGCCATCGAATTGGGCACGGGCCACCATCAGGCCGGACGCCTGCAACAGGCGGAATCGATCTATCGACAAGTCCTGGCGCGGGATCCGAACAATCCGGACGCGCTGCATCTGCTTGGGGTGCTGGCGCACCAATGCGGCCATCATCAGACCGCTGTTGAGCTCATCGGCAAATCGATAAAGGCCAATCCGAAAAATGCCTCCGCCCATACCAATGTGGGCGAGGCGCTGCGCCTGTTGGGGCGGCTGGAGGAAGCGCGCGATGCTCTGCTCATGGCGATCGAGTTGAACCCCAAGTCCGCTGAAGCGATGGGCAACCTGGGCCTCGTTTACTGGGGGATGGGAAGACCCGATGAGGCGGTCGAGTGCTATCGCAAATCCTTGGCGCTAAACCCAAACCTCGCACAATCGCACAACAACCTTGGAAATGTGCTGCTTGATAGAAAGGATTCCGAAGGTGCGATGGCCTGCTATGAGCGCGCTCTGGCCATCGATCCAAATTTCGCTGATGCACACAACAATCGCGGAAGTGCACTCGAGATGATGGACCGTTTGGAAGAAGCGATAGCCGAGTACACGCGCGCCTTCGAGCTGCGTTCCAATTTTGCAATCGCCTGCAACAACGCTGGAAACGTCGCCCGCCGCCTGTGCCACTGGGATGATGCGATGGCCTGGTGCAAACGGGCGTTGCAATTCGATCCCCATTTTGAGCCGGCGAGATGGAATGTGGGACTGCTGGAGTTGACGCGCGGCGATTACCCAAATGGCCTCCCAAAATACGAGCTCCGTTTCGTCGCCACGTCGCAGCGATTGCCTCCGGGCATCAATCGTCCGCGATGGGATGGGGCTCCGCTGGGCGGGCGCACCATACTGTTGTACGCGGAGCAGGGTCTGGGTGATGGGTGGCAGGCGGCACGATACGTGCCGATGGTCGCCGCACGCGGTGGAAAGATTGTGATCGAGTGCCACAAGGCGCAAGTGAGTTTGATGCGCGGCCTCCAAGGTGTGGTCGCCACGATTGTCAGCGGCGCACAACGCCCTCCCTACGACTTATTTTCTCCGATGATGAGCCTGCCGTTGCTGTTTGGAACGACCATTAAAAACATTCCGCGCGATGTTCCGTATCTCAAGCCCGATGAAAAGCGCGTCGCGGCCTGGCGGGAGCGATTGTCCGCTTATTCGGGCCTTAAGGTGGGATTGATATGGAATGGGAGCGAAAATCCCGAGCCGTTGCGATCGATCGCGCTTGCGGAGCTGGCCCCACTAGCCTCGCTGAGCGGCGTGCAATATTTCAGCCTTCAATTCGGCGATGCGGCAGCGGAGCTGAAGAAGGCGCCGGCCTGGGTGAACATCGTCGATTTATCTGAAGATGTCGCCGATTTTGGCGAAACGGCGGCGTGCATGATGAATCTCGATCTGGTGCTGACGGTGGACACCGCCGCCGCCCATCTCGCCGGCGCGCTGGGCCGGCCGACGTGGACACTGCTGCCGGTTTCACCGGACTGGCGCTGGCTCCTGGATCGGGAGGATTCGGACTGGTATCCGACGATGCGATTGTTCCGGCAATCCAGACGCAAAGTCTGGACGGATGTGGTGGAGAAGGTGGGGGTGGCAATGAGGGAATTGGTGGGATAATCGGAGGTCGGAGGTCGAGAGTGGGGGCCCTCTCGACCCACGATCCACGATCCACGATCCACGATTCTTCATTTCGTCGCGGTCTGCAGCTCAATAATCCCACCTGCAACCCGCGCTCCGGCATTGCCCGAGGGCTGGCTGCTCAGGTCATCGGCCTTGGCGTGGATGATGACGGCATGGCCGATCACGTCATTTTTCGCTCCGCCCACGGAGATGTCCCAAAGCGTCAGTTCCAGATGTGCCTTCCCAGTCGCATCGGCGTCGAGATTTCCTAAATCGCCGGCATGAACCGGGCTGGTGCTGGGGCCGCCGTGGATATGGTGATCGGGATTCCAGTGTCCACCGGCGCTCAAGAGGCCGGGATCGGAAAGATCGCCCTTTTCATGAATGTGGATGCCATGCCTCGTATTGGGCTCCAGTCCGGAAATATCAGCGACAACGAGCACCTTGTCGCCTTCTTCCGTGAAGGTAACCGTGCCGGCCACGTTGTTGTTGATGGGCATTGTCGTGGCCGATTTGGACGGCGTCATGTGAGCGATGGCGACCAGCATTGGCGCTGTATCTGCGACAGCCGTGGCCGGCACGGCGGCGACGGGGGCCTGGGTTGTCTGATTCTCCTGATGACAGCCAAAAAGAAGCAGCGAAGCGACGCCGCCAAAAACGAGAAATCGCAATAGCGACATGGCAATCCTCCGCGAGCACAAACGCCAAACTCCCAGGCGGCACCGCCAATCCGGAAGCGGCGGAAATGAATTGTAATCGGATTTACACTCGATGAGTCAAAACAATGCGGGCGTCGCGCTTGTTGAGACTGCGGCAGGTCAGGCTCACAATGTCTGCAACCAATCGCATTGGCCGGCGTGATAGGTAGCGACAGCGACGGGGCCGTTAAACTTCTGTTCCTCCAGAAGGTATTGTATGGGGAGACAAGATAGGGGCGCGTGCCTATGCAGATTGAAGATTTTAAGAGATGGCACTGGGTACTGATCGGCCTGGCTGCGGGGCTGATCTTCGCCTTCGCATGGCAGGATCACGACGTGGTCGGGGACAAGAATTACGAGCTTGCCGAGGTCAAGCAGAATAACTTCGAGCGGGAAGCGCTCAGCAAAACTCGGGAACAGCCCGGGTCGGTGCGGGCGGTTTTGCAGGAGGTGCGCGTCGAACCGCCCGTGCGGGATTATCAGAACAACGTCCGACAGATCGTGACCGGTAAACGCATCCTCTTCAATACAAAGGACCAGAAGTGGTATCCAGTTCGGTTTTATTATTACGCATCGGTGCCTTACGTGCCGCATTTGATTCCGCCGTTGGCAGCCAAGGACGGAAAAGAGCCAACGGTCATGGATTTCCTGGCTGCGGCTCAAAAAACTAACCCGCTCTTGCACTATCGATATGCGTGGGAAATGGAGAGCAATTGGTCTTTCGTACTGTGGGCCATCGGCGGCGTGGTTGTCGTTGGCGGAATCTGGCCCACCGTTTTGAACGTTCTGCTGGGCGCGGGTCTTGGCCGACCTCCGAAAACCGCGGCCGAGACGGAGAATGAGGAATACCTCAAGCGCTTCGGCAGGGGCAAGACAAAGAAGCCCAAACCCGTTCTGGCCTTCAAAGGGCCAACAGACGCGGATCTCAAGCAGTTGGATAGCATGAACGCGGCGCTGGAAAGCGAGCTCGCGGGCGCGGGAATGTCTCTCACCCCCGCCGCACCGGCGGTTTCGGAAGAGGCGGGGGACCATGCCGCGCCGCAAACCGTAGTCCCGCTCAATGCCGCGCCCGCCCAACCGGCACCACACGAGCGTCAGCACGGAGAAACCGAAGAAGAGTTCCGCGCGAGATTTTCCGGCGGCGTCTTTTATCCCGTGTCCCGCGGAAAAAAAAAGGAATGACCAGCCTGGGAACCGTAACCATTTTGTGTGGTCCGACCGGGCTTGCCGCTTCAGCGGCAAGCGCCAGCCGCGAAAGCGGCTGCTAGGGCCGGTATGAAATTGGCGCGCCCTATTGATAGCCGGAGGTCAACGACCTCCGGCACTGACGGTTGTTAACCGCCGGCTACGAAAAGATGCGCTAACTTAGCCCAGCGAGCAGTAGCCCAGCGGATGAATCGTCTAAAATATCGTCACACCCCCCTCACGCCCCGGCGCGGGCACACCGGAGACTCGCTTTTCGTTCGTGGATCGGTATACTTCCGCTCCCCTGCCAGCAACCGGCAGGACCGTCTGGCATGCCTCAAGACCATGCCGAGCGGATCACGCGTGTAAGACGAGCGGGCTCTTTTATCGAGCTTTCATCCGCTTGCGACGCATGTCCTGAGACGAGCCGCCTGCGCTCGTGAAAGTGAATCGCACATGGGCCGTTACCTCGGACCGAAACTGAAATTGTCCCGCCGCGTCGGCGTACCGATTGCCGACATCCCCAAACATACCGCCAAAGAACTCGAACTCCCCGGCATGCACGGCTACCGCGGCCGGCGCGTCACCGAATATGGCGTTCGTCTGACCGAAAAACAAAAGCTCCGCTACCACTATGGCGTGCAGGAACGCCAGTTCCGCCTGTATATGGACATGGCCAAGAAGTCCAAGGGGAACACCGCCAACTCGATGATGCAGATTCTCGAGCAGCGGCTCGATAACGTGCTGCGCCGCCTGGGCGTGGGCCGCACCATTTGGGCCACCCGGCAGATAGTCGCCCACGGCCACGTGAAGGTGGATGGCGTGAAAACCGACATCGCCAGTTTTCTGGTGAAGCCTGGCCAGACGATCACCTTCAAGGAAGGCATTCACAAGGTGCTTCGCGACAACATGGAACAAGGCGCCGGCCACAACGTGCCTGGCTGGCTCGAATGGAACCCCGCCGCCCTCACCGCCAAGATCAACGCCCTCCCGACGCCGGAAGATGTTCCGTTTGAAGTGAACATGAACCTGATAATCGAATTTTACCGGTGATTGGCCGGCCAGATTTCAGAACGTTTTCGCCCCGTGGTCTCGCCGTCCACGGGGCGATTTTGTTTCAGTGGGAACTCACCGCGCGGCGACACGGCGACGGCGGCGAGCCAACGCGCCCACGAATCCAATTGCGAGCAGCCCGCAGCTTGTGGGTTCGGGCACGTCGGGTGCCTCCAACGCGGTGCCTGCCGCAGTGAGATCCCAGCCAACAGCATCAAGTGCAGTCACCTCGTTGGGACCAAGGTTTGCGAAAGTGTCGTTGGTGCCATCGTATGGGCCACCGTAGGCATCCTGCACTTGCGCCGGTGTGTTGGGGTTCCCATCTGCTGGGGCGACGCCGTCTCCCCAGTCACCAAAGTCCGAGGCATCGGCCGCCCCATTTTGGTTGAAATACACAAGGGGAGTCTTGCCCCCATCGAGCGAAAAGTAGGACGAAACCGTATTCGATGTGCTATAGCTCCTTACCCCTGCGCCGCTGTAGCGGAACAGATCCAGTACCCCAACCGGACTGGCTAGCGTTGTGCCATTAAAACCAGTCGCCACACTGTTCAGTTGCGAACCCGCGCCGCCGATGCTGAGAACCTCGTCCAGTTCATGTGCGACCGCTGATTGCAAGTCATATTTGCCGACAGTCGGGTTGGTTCTGGAATTATTGATGATTGCTTCATTGAATTCGACAAATCCACCGGTTTGATAACCGGCCGAGGGGAAAAGCGCGTTGAGGATATTCCCATTCATGGAAAGCGATGTGTTGCCGTTCACAGGATTAGGTGTTCCGACAGCCGGGGTACTGTAAGGTGCCGTGGCACCAAGGGAAGTAAGGGCCAGCTTATCTGCCGCAGATAGATTCTGCTTGGTTTCGAGCGCGCCGAGATAGCTGGCATAGGTGGGCGAATAGAAGGCGTTGCTGTTGCTGTCCGCCAGACCGTTGGTGGTTTCTTCGAATGTGACGCTGATGGTCACGGGATTAGCGATGTAGCTGTCCAGAGTCGCGATATCGCCGTTGATCGTTGCCTCGATCACGGCGGCATTTGGATCGCTGGCGACGGTCTGATCAGTTGGGTTGCTCGGGTCCGTCGCATTATATATCGGAATAATCGTCAGCGCGTGGGCCGGCATGGCAAATATCAGCGAACCGCCGCAGCAAAGTGCGCAGAAAAACCACCACGATCGCTTAAAAGGGTGCATTAATCTCCGTTTCTCAAAGCCCCTGCAAACAAGCTCGACATGACGTCGATGAACCAAAAGAATAGCCAGGCACCCAACGAATGCAATCAAAAATTAGATAAACTCATGTTATGAAATCGTGCTTGCGCAAATCGCGGACAACAGATCGCGGAGATATGATGACAGCTGCCATAAACCCGGATTGATTTCCCGTGCAACGCATTACCACCCCACCACCCCTGCCGGAGCGCCCTATCTCAGGCCACAAAGGCCTCTTCGGCCGAGTGTTGATCGTCGGCGGGAATGATGAAATGCTCGGCGCGCCTGTCATGGCCGGCACCGCGGCGCTACGGATGGGAGCCGGGCTGGTTCAGATCGCGGTGCCGCGATCGATCCTTGCCGCAGCCCTGTCGATCACGCCGGAACTGATTGCGCTTGCGTTGGGCAAATCGGCAATCCCATCTGAACTTCGCGAAGCCGCTGCGGCCGCCAAGGCGATCGTCATCGGGCCGGGGTTGGGACAATCAACGACGGCGCGCGATCGGCTCACGCGTTTGGTGCGATTGGAAACGCCAATCCTCGTCGATGCCGATGGATTGAATCTGCTCGCTGCCGGCAAGCGCTGGCCGGCGTTTTTCAAATCTCATGCGGTACTGACGCCCCACCCTGGAGAGATGAAACGGCTGGGCAAGCTCATCGGCCGCAAAGAAGTCCCCACGGATGATGACGGCCGAATTGACATCGCAATGGAAGCGGCTAATGCATTTAAGCAGGTCATCGTGCTCAAAGGGGATCGAACGGTCGTGACCGATGGGCAGCGTGTTTACGTCAATCGAACCGGCGACAGCTCGCTCTCCAAAGCCGGCACGGGCGATGTGCTCAGCGGCGTCATCGGCACGTTGCTCGCCCAGGGCGAAGAGCGATTCGACGCGGCCTGCATTGGCGTGCATGTCCATGGCCGGGCGGGGGAAATCGCCGGACAAAAGATGGGACGACGGAGCACGCTGGCCCGCGACGTGATCGATTCACTCTCGGCGGCGCTGGCAGAATACGAAACAAAGTTCGGCACCCACCCCATCACTGGATGAAATGGTACTTCAAATCCAGAACCAGGAAGACCGCTCCCAGTGCGATCAGCAGTGAAATGATCATCATCACCATGAAGCGGTGAGTGTTTTTCTGGAGCAACCGCTGCAACTGCTCATCGCGCGCGTTGAGATTATCCCGCATCTGCTCGAGCACCTGCGCGCTGGTCGCGCTGTGCTTGCTCACCGTTTCCAGCGAGGAACCCACTTGATTGAGATTGCCGGCGATCGCTTCGTCGGTCTGCCGCATTGTCTCGACGCGATTGGCAAGCTCATCAAGCACCTGCTTGCTCTCGCCGCCGGCATCGCTGAGCTTCACCAGGATCTCGGCCAGTTTTTCCTGGTGCGCACCCTGATTGCCGATCTGTTCGTGGATGGCCTTGAGCGTCTCGCCGTGGATGCGATTGGATTCGGGCAGCGATTCCAGGGCGGTGGGCAGATGGGCGAGATATTTGAGCAACTCGTCCTGCCGCTCGCCCTGTCGCTCGAGGTTATCGCGCACCGACGCCATCAGATCGGAAAGATTGCCAAACCCCTCCTGCAATCGGGTGATTGCCGCATCTCGCTTGGCGCCGGGGCGGACAAACCAGCCACGCGGTTCGATGTTTTGCGGGGGCTGGGCGCGCTGCACCTTGCTAAGAAGCGGCAACTCCTCGCCCATCTGACTGCTCTCATTGTCACTGGCGCCGTCGCCGTTGTGCGGTTGCGGTTCATCAGATTTGCGAAACCAGCTGCCCAGACGGGAAAAGAACGTTGTTTGTGGTTCACTCATCTCACGTGCCTCATTTTCTTAAATCGAAGCGCTGGTTCGGCAAACGCTATCCGATCGCCGTCGCAGATCACGTCGCGGCAAAGATGGGAGCGGCGACGCGCTTTGACAGCGATTTTGCGCAAATCTAACATCCGCGCCGCAAGGGTCAACGCCGATTTCCATACTTCCCTAAATGAATTTTAACCTACCAGTCCACCTGCTCATCTCCGCATTCGTGTGCTTTTGCTGTTTTTCATGCGATACCAGGCCCGTACAGACCGCATCAACCGCGCCATCAACCGCACCGGCGAGCGCGCCGGCAACCATCGCATCACTCACGCCGGCCGCGACCGATCTGATCATTGGCATGGGAGCGGCCGATCATCTGGTCGCCGTCAGCAATTTTGATTTCGATCGGCCCGGCCTGCCCAGGTTGCCGCGTGTCGGCGATTATCAAAACACGGACTGGGAGCGACTGGGCGATTTGCGCCCATCGTTCATCATCGTGCAGATGGCGACCGACCGCGTGCCCGCCGGCTTCCGCGATCGCGCCACGGCCATCGGCGCGACGATCATCGACATTCAGATTGAAGACCTCGCCGACATCGGAAAAACGCTCGACCAACTTGGCGCGGCCATCAACGAAACAGGCAAAGCAACCGATGCCAGGAATCGTTTGCAGGCCCGCCTGGGCGCAGTGCGAAAGCGTGTGGCCTCCCTAGCGCCGGTTTCAACGCTTCTCGCGCTGGACGAGCGCGGCTCCTCGTCGGCAGGCCCGAGAACATTTCTGGATGAGATCCTGACCATCGCCGGTGGAAAGAACGTGCTCGCAGGGACATCAGCACATTGGCCCTCGATCGACAAGGAGCGCCTGATTGCGCTCTCACCCGACGCGGTGATGCAACTGCTGCCGGGCGCATCGCCGCAAGCGCTTGCCCAGGCCACGGGGTTTTGGGCGACGATGCCGCAAGTTCCCGCCGTGGCAAACAGAAGGATTTATCAGATTACAGATCCCTGGGCATTGACACCTGGAATTGAAGTGGCCGATCTGGCGGAACATTTTGCCGCTGTGCTGCATCCAGATTTGTCTCCGACAACGGAGGCCAAACCGTGAGTGGTCTTCAACGCTGGAGCCTGGGCAGGCTTCTAATGACGATCCTGATCAGCATCGCCGGGTGGGCGGTGGTCGCGACGGGCTGTCTGATGGTCGGATCGACTGGTTCATTTGGCTGGCCGACATCGGCGTCCCAGATGGAGGTGCGCAAGGAAGTGGTCCTGACCGCGTCGCTGGTCGGAGCCGCGCTGGCGGCGGCGGGAGTGGCTTATCAGGCGATTCTGCGAAATCCGCTCGCCGATCCGTATCTGCTTGGCGCCAGTAGCGGCGCATCGCTTGCCGCTTACCTCTGGCGGTTTCCGTTTTTCTCGGGATTGCTGTTGTCGGGCGGCGGCCAGGCAATCAGTCAGCAATCTTTCGCGTTCGCCGGGGCGATCGTCTCGGTCGGAATCGTTTTCGCTCTGGCCGGTTCGCGCGGGCGGCTCGAACCGCTGACGTTGTTGCTCGTTGGCGTCATTGTGAACGCGGTGAACGGCTCGATCTTTCTCTTCGTGGACGCCATTCACAAGGGCCTGCCCGCGGGCGAGGGGCCGCTGACATTTCTTGTCGGCGCGATACAAACAAACCTGACGCCATCGCAGTTCTATTTGGCATTGGCGATCATCGCCCTGGGCTTGGTGGTGCTTCTGTACGTGAGCGGCGAATTGAATGTCGCCGCGCTGGGCGATGTCGAAGCCGAATCGATGGGAGTGAGGATTGGACAACTGCGATGGATCGCCTTGATCACCGCGTCCCTCGTCACCGCGGCGGCCGTGGCAATCAGTGGGCCGATCGGATTTGTCGGCCTTGTGTGCCCCCATGTCGCCAGGTTGATCGTGGGCCGTGACCAGCGGGTGCTGTTGCCGGCATCCACCGCGCTGGGCGCGGCGCTGCTGGCGATCGCGGATGCCGTCTCGCGAAAGCTGGCCGGCAGCGGCGGACTGGAGACCGTGCTGCCGGTTGGTGT
>Ga0302325_10009923_pt1 | contig 20715 bp, 19 predicted proteins | sample Palsa_T0_2_FD_201948 | JGI IMG/M metagenome (GOLD analysis project Ga0302325, IMG submission 201948) | Peat permafrost microbial communities from Stordalen Mire near Abisko, Sweden - Palsa_T0_2 | ecosystem: Environmental > Terrestrial > Soil > Palsa > Peat permafrost | place: Sweden: Abisko...
GCCGACGCAGACGAGTTTCACCCGCCGGCCAATGTGGCCAAGATGTCCTCTGGCCAGCCGCTCGATGACGAGGATCGTGCTCCCTGGCTTGCGGCCATCCGCACCTATATCGAATCCAGGATCGCTTCGGGGACGCCGGCAGTGGTGACGTGCTCAGCGCTCAAAGAGCGCTACCGCGCCGCCGTTGCCCCGGATCCCTCGAGGCTGCGGCTCGTCCACCTCACCGCGGATCCGGCGGTGCTCCGCGAGAGGATCAGCGGGCGCCAGGGACATTTCATGAAGGCGGACATGCTCCAATCCCAGCTTGACGCGCTCGAACCGCCAAAAGGGGCCCTGAGCGTCGATGTTTCGGCCCCGCCGGATGTACTTGTAGGTCGGATACTCGACGGCCTCCGCCTGGGGCCTCGCCTGCGCCGCCCATGACCGCGCCCCGCTCCGGGCGCCGGACCTGGCTGCGCGGACTCCTGGCCGCCGCGGCCTTGGCCATGGCGGCCCTGGCGGCAGCCGGCTGCTGGGGTTACCGGCGTCTGCGGGCCAGCCTCCCGCAATTGGATGGTACGGCGGCGCTCCGAGGCCTGGCGGCGCCCGTGCGGATCGACCGCGACGCATTGGGCGTGCCCACAGTGCGGGGCGCCTCGCGCCTCGACGTGGCAAGGGCCACCGGCTACGTCCATGCCCAGGATCGCTTCTTCCAGATGGACCTCCTCAGGCGGCGCGGCGCCGGCGAACTGGCGGAGCTGGTCGGAGCCGTGGCGCTCCCGCTCGATCGCGCCACCCGCGTCCATGGCTTTCGCAAGCTGGCCAAGCAAGCGCTGCAGCAGGCATCCCCGGAAGGCCGGCGGCTCCTCGAATCGTACGCTGAAGGCGTGAACGCGGGACTTGCCGCGCTCGGGTCACAGCCTTTCGAATACACTTTGCTGCGGACAGAGCCCAAGCCGTGGCTGCCGGAGGATTTCTTCCTCGTTCACGACGCGATGGTGCTCGACCTTCAGGATCAAACGGGTCGATTCGAGCATACCCTGTTGGCTCTGCGCGACGGTCTGGGCGTCCACGCCCTCGCCTTCTTCTCACCGCTGGTCGGCCCATCGGACGCCGCCCTGGACGGGAGCGCAACACCTCTGCCGTCAATTCCCGGACCGGCCGAGATCGATCTAAGGCGGGCGGCTGCCTCCGACACGGCGAGCGCCCATGGCCCTGGGCTCCGCGCGGCGGCTGTCGGCCGGAACGCGCCGCTCGTCGCCGCCGTGGACGTTTCCGATTCCGACACGAACTTCCCCGGCTCGAATGCCTTCGCCGTCTCGGGTGCGCACACCGCAAGCGGAGCGGCACTCGTAGCCGGAGATATGCACCTGCATCTCTCGGTGCCCAATATCTGGTACCGTATCTCGCTGGAATGGCCCGGACATAAAGTGACGGGTGTCTCCCTTCCCGGGATTCCCGCCGTCGTTGCGGGAAGCAATGGAAGCGTCGCATGGAGCTTCACCAACAGCAATGCCGACACCGGCGATCTCATCGTCGTCGATCCCAGCATTTCACCCGATCTCTATCACGCGCCGGGAAAAGAGAATCTGGTTCCCTTCGAGAACCGCAGTGAAACAATTCTAGTCCGCGGTCAGAAGCCTGTCGTGGCCGAATACCGCTGGACAACCTGGGGCCCGATCGTGGGTGAAATGGCGGGGGGCAAGCTGCTCGCTTTCAGATGGACCGAGGATGAGCCAGGCGCGGTAAACCTTGGCTTCTTCGAACTTGAGGAAGTTCGCACCGCCGCCGAAGCCGTCGAGGCGGCGCACCACATGGGCATTCCCGCGGGGAACCTCATCGCGGGCGATGCTTCGGGCGCGATCGCTTGGACGGTGGCCGGGAAGCTCCCCAAACGCTATGGGTACGACGGCCGTCTGCCCGTGTCAGGTGCGTTCGGCGATCGGCGCTGGGACGGCTTACAGCCCGCGGCCGCGATTCCCGCGATCGTCGCGCCTTCCTCCGGCATCCTATGGTCGGCGAACAGCAGGCCGATCGGGGGGCCCGGGCTCGCTGTCCTGGGTGATTCCGGCTATGATCGCGGAGCGCGGGCCTCCCAGATTCGGGACCGGCTGCAGGCCTTGATCCAACTGGGCAGGCCTGCGGAGCCCAAGGACTTGCTAGCGATCCAACTCGACGACACGGCGGTCTTCCTGACGCGCTGGCAGCGGCTCCTTGTGGAGAGCCTCAGCTCCGCCGCTGCCAAGAACCCTGCGCGCGAACGGCTGCGAGAGATTGCCGAACATTGGGAAGGCCGCGCCGATGTGTCGACGATCGGGTACGCCCTCGTCCGGACGTTTCGCGCGCAGGTAGCTCACCGTGTGCTCGATCCCATCTTTGCCCCGTGCCGGGAGATTTGGACGGGATTTGATATCGGCAAGTTGCGCTACGAAGACGCCCTTTGGAGCCTCATCAGTGCCCGTCCCCTTCATCTGCTGGATCCGCGCTATGCCTCGTGGGATGCCCTGCTCGGCGAGGCAGCGGACGGAGCCGCGCTCAGCCTGACCCAGCAAGGACTGCAGCCCGATACGCCCTGGGGCCTTCGGAACGCGGCTCGGATCAAGCATCCTCTCGCCACCGCCCTGCCCGGCTTTCTAGCAGCCTACCTCAACATGCCGCGCGATCCGCTTCCCGGTGATTCGGATATGCCGCGGGTGCTGGCGCCCGATTTTGGCGCGAGTGAACGCTTCGTCGTCTCTCCGGGACACGAAAGCCAAGGAATCCTGCATATGCCTGGCGGCGCGAGCGGCCATCCTCTTTCGCCGTATTATCGCGCGGGACACGAGGCCTGGGTGCGCGGGGAGGCAACGCCGTTCCTTCCCGGCGCGGTCGAGCATTCCCTGGTCCTGCAGCCTTAGCCCAAAATCCTTCGGGGTTCGGCCGCCGCCGCCCGGCGCGACGATGCGTGAATAGCGTTGTCCGCCGTCGTCATTCGATTCTTATCAGCCCGATCGCGATGAAGAAGAAACAGCGCAGCCTCACGGTCTTCTTTGGAGGTGAACTCTTCAACCTGAAGCATCTGATCGGCAACGCCTACATCGCAGAGGCGGTGTACGAGCGGTCGCATGGGCGTTACCTGTGCCTGCTTCCTCAGGACTTGGAGCCCCGCGGCACGGCCGCGCGCACTCTTCGCGATCAGGATTTGCGCGCCCTGGTCGCCTGCGATCTGGCTCTCTTTTGTTTCGACGGCACCGAGCTCGATGCGGGAACGGTCGTCGAGTTCATGTTCGCGAAATTTGCCGACATACCATCGGTCGTCCTGCGAAGCGACCACCGGCCTACCGGAGAAAACTCCGGTCCATGGAACAGCATGGCGCACTACTATCCTCGAACAATCACGGTATCCACGGACGGCCTCGCCTCCTACCGAACCGTGTTGCTGAAGCGCCACCGCAAGCTGGACCCCGTACTCCGCCTGGCTGGCCAGCACGGTTCGGCCGCGGCGCAACGGGCCTGCGACACGCTGGCCACCGCGATCGTCCGCGCCCTGGACCGCGTGCGGAAGATTGAACCGGTCATGCCGCGCCACCTGCGCGAGGAAGTGTACAACTGGCTGCCGATCCTGCCCGGGCTCCGCGGAAAGCAGAAGGCGCTGCGAAAGGAATTCGAAGGCCATCTCGAACGGAAGGTCCAGCGCGACCTTCTCTGATTCGAGCGGGTATCATGCTCCACGTCCTCGATCATCCGCTGGCGGCGCACATTGTGACGCATCTGCGGGACCGGACGACGAAGCCGGCGACCTTTCGAACGCTGGCCTATCAGCTCGGCCTGATGCTGGTGATCGAGGCGACGCGCTCGCTGCAGACGGAGGCCAAGCGTGTGGAGAGCCCGTTGGAGGCGGTCGACGGCCGGGTGCTCGCCCACGAGTCGATCGCTGTCGTCGCCATTCTCCGCTCGGGCGCCGCGATGGTGCAGCCGTTCGTCGATGTGTTTCCGGACATCAGTGTCGGTTACGTGGGCCTCGAGCGAAACCACGACACGGCGGTGGCACGCAGCTATTACTGCAAGCTGCCGCCGCTCATGGGCCGGCGCGTTTTTGTCGTCGATCCGATGCTGGCGACGGGCGGATCAGCGGTGCAGGCGCTCGACATCGTCAAGGACCACGGAGCGTCCCACCCGGGGCTGGTCTGCATCATCGCGGCTCCAGAAGGGACGGCGGCGGTGGAAAAAAGCCATCCGGATGTGCCTATCCATGTGGCGGTTCTCGACCGAGGGCTGAGCGCGCGCAAGTACATCGTCCCGGGCCTGGGGGATTTCGGAGATCGGCTGTACGGGACCTGAATTTCTCCGGCCCACTGCTTCCATCGCAGCCACGCGGCGGGGGGGCCGGGGGGCTTCGGAAATCGCGGGCGGCGGGAAGGGTCCGCTCCGCGGCCTGAGCTGCCCAAGGCAAACGGATCGGGAGCCGAACCGGCGGCGGCCGGTACGCGGGCTCGGGCCAATCGCCCCAGGCTGCTCATTTCTTTTTTACCGCCCTCCACCTTCGGTGGTCGCGGCCGCCGCCCAGAAGGCTCCCGAAGGCGGGCAGCAACGGCCGCCTCGGGACCCTTCCCGCCGCCCGCGATCATGTGGAGCGTCCTGCCGCGGTAACGGACAGTTCTTACGCCCGAGACACCGAGCAAAAAGGTGTACGACACGATACAATTCCGGATGAGCCTCAAGCCCCATCTATCCTGGCTGAATCTTCACGGGTATAGACCGCCGCAGCCCGTCCCCGGGGCCTCGCCCGGGCCGTTGGCCGCGGCCCGATGGGAAGGGCCCGGATCACCCGCTTCGATCAGTCCGACGAAAGCGAAGCCTCCCTCAAGAAGGGTGCCCCGCAGCATTCCGGGCACCGTACCCATAAAAAGGATACGCCCTGTGAACCAGCGTGTCGGACCGCAACCGAGTCCCCTCGCCCGCCCATCGGACCCTGCCTTGCGGCCTCAGGCCCGAGCGAGGCCCCGGGGACGGGATGCGGTTCGAAGCTCCGTTCAAGCGCCGTGCTAGGCCGTCCGGTTCGGTTCGGTTAAGCGAGATCCGGCACGACAAACGGCTTGCGGTAGTCGCGCGTCAGGAGCGCGTTCGCCGCGTCGTTGTCGACGAAACGCTCCGCGTCCGGATTGAAATGAAGCGGCAGGCCGCAGAGGGCCGGGGTGCGGCCGAGGTCGACCTGGTGGCGCGCGAGGTGCTCGCTCATGCGGCCGAAGGCCTCGCTCATCGCCGAATTGCCGCGGATGTGCTCGCGCAACGCGTCCGGCTGCAATTCCGCGCCCAGTTTCTGGGAGACATTGCCCGTGTGGCACAGCGCGCTGGAAACATGGCCTTCGGCGATCGGCGCCTTCAAATCGGCGAGACGGCGGCTCCGAACGACATCGATGAAATTCTGGAAGTGGCTGGTCGCCCCCGAAAAACTCTTCAACAACTGGCCCTTCGTGTCGTACGCATGGGCGCTCGTGTAATCCGGAATGACCAGATTGCCGCCCTCGCATTCGACCACGACGCCGATGCTGGCGCCCAGCTTGCCCGACGGATAGCGGTCCATCGTCGTCGAACTCGCGGACTCGGTGAGGCCGCGCACCTCGAATACCAAGGGGGCGCGCGCATAGTCATGGACGATCACCTGGGTGTTTGGCGTTTCGCCGTCATCGGTGTAGCCGAGCCGCCCGCCCACGCTCAGCGTGTGGGCCGCGATGCCGGGTTCGCCGAGAAACCAGCGCGCGATGTCCATCTGATGGATGCCCTGGTTTCCGAGATCTCCGTTGCCGGTCGCCCAGAACCAATGCCAGTCGTAATGAAACCGCTTGCGGCGTGGGGCTTCCATCGGCGCCGGGCCCAGCCAAAGGTCATAATTGACCGTCGAAGGAACGGACTGGGGACCCTCGGACAAGCCGATGCTGTCCCGACGCTTGTAGCAAAGGCCGCGCGCCACGCGGATCTTTCCCAGGTTTCCCGCCTGAATCCATGCCGCCGCCTCGGCCAGGCTGGTGCTCGAGCGGCACTGCATGCCGGCCTCAACCACCCTTCCATACCGGGCGGCGGCCCGAACGACTTGCCGGCCCTCCCAGACATTGTGCGAAATCGGCTTCTCCAGATAGACGTCCTTCCCGGCCTGACAGGCCCAGATCGCAACCAGCGCGTGGAGATGGTTCGGTGTCGCAATCGAAACGGCATCGATGTCGGCTCGCGCCAGGACGTCCCTGAAATCGACGAAAGTCTCCACGTCCGTGCCCTTTTGTTTGAGAGCGGCCTTCGTGCGCTCAAGGTTCACGGTATCGACATCGCAGATCGCGGCGATCCGAAGTCCGGGCACTTCACCGAAACTCTTGAGATGATTCTGACCCCGGCCACCGGGGAAGTCGCAGCCGATGACCGCCAGTCGGACGTCGGAATTGGCTCCAGGAACCTGGGCCCAGGAGCGCGGGGATAGGGCGGAACCGGCGGCGGCCAGGGCCGAGGTCTTGATGAACGAGCGGCGGGAGAGGACAATCATGGGGAAACACTGGCGGGCGCCAGCCAAAGGGGGTTCCAAGGAAGGATTTCCAGGAAACCAGGAACGCCGCGGAGCGCAATAGCTTGCTTTTTCAGTTCAACCCCTAGGGGGTGCGGAAACTCGCCCGGCACAACGAACGGACGGCGCCCCCCAAGGCCGCCCTAGCCCATAGCCTCAGCCCCAGACCAGGCTCAGGCTCAGCCGCCGCCGGGCGCTGGCAGCCAGCCGCCTGCGGCCTGGACGGGCGCCAAATCATTGCCACGCGTGACCCACGCCGCGAGCGCCACCCGCCGCGCTCCCTCCGGGACGGCCCATTTCTGCCCGAGCCGTCCACCTTGAATACGGCCCTGCGCATCCGGCAGAAGCGGAGTCGCGCCGAGTTCGACGACGACAAACTCATGCGCCAGCGTGGAGCCTCGGTTTTCACCCCCTGTGACACGCGAGGTCCAACCGCCACCCATCAACGCGAGGTGGGCGGTAAAAGGACCCGCCTTCAGTCCTTCGGTCGGGGTGAACTCGACCGCATATCCGCCCGATGGATCCGACGTCACGATGAGCACCCCGGGCCTGTCCGCCGAAGGAGTCGGGGCGGGGCCATCGGGATGCCATTCGGCGCCGTCCCGGACAAAACAAGGGGTGTACACCGAAGGGGTGCCCCAAGCCGCCGCGTGCGCGTACTGCCGCTGTGTGAACGCGCGGCTGGCGAAACGGTCCTTCCAGCCAAGCGCATCCCAGTAATTCACATGAAACTCCATCGGCACATAATCCCGCCAAAGACCCGCATCTTGGCGAAGGCGCCCGAGCCAGAGGTCCGCTGGCGGGCAGCTGCTGCAGCCTTCGCTGGTAAACAGTTCGAGAAGCGCAACGCGGGACGGCCCGGAAGCAAGCCGCAGCGGCTCAGTCGCAGGGGGCACAGGTGATTCGGCCGCCGCGGAACAGGGAATTTCCAACCAGCCGAGCGCCAGGGCGGCAGCCGGCAGTCCCGCTCGCATGATCCGATAAACAGCGGTCATCACCCAAGTAAGAGACCGTTGGCGCGCGGTTATTCCGCGCCCAGGGAGCTCACTGCCCCCAGTTTAGGACGAGGCGGGTGAAATACGTCGTATCCAGGGTCTTCACGCCCTTCGGGGGCTTGCTGTTGTAGTCGTTTTCGATCCCGAACTTCAGCTTCCAGGCGGGGTTGGCGAGCGGAATCTCGTAGGCGCTCTGGTGGGTGATGAAGTAGTCCGAAAAATTGTTGAAGGCCGGCACGAACGCAATGTGATTGGTGAGCTGAGAATGGGGAAGCTTGAGGGCGTGGTCGATTTCGAAGTCCGCGCCCGGTGAACTGAGGAGCGGCGTTCCCGGCGTGATGTAATCATCATACCGATAGGAAAGACCGGCGCGGCCCGTCAGGGTCTCGTCGCTGGTCTTGACGAAGGCGTACCCCAAGCCGGCCGCGGCGATGTCGTAGAATCGGATCTCCATCACGCGGTCAAAGCCGGCCTCGTCGCGCACGAACCAAGTGGAACGGTCGGAAAAGTTGTCGGCATAGTCGACCCCGGCGCGGAACTGATCGGAGGACTTCGCGCCGTCGGTCACCTGCCGGTTGTATTCGGTGGCGAACGCGAGCGTGTCGGTCGGACTCACAACCTTGGCCTTGAAGGCAAGATCCGTGCCGAGCTGATTGTGGTTGCCGTTCTTGCCCTCGATATCGACATCCGCCTCGTAAACCCAATGCCTCCGGAGGGCGATCACATCGGGATCCTCGTCGCCGGCCGTCCACGTGGCGGCGACCTTTGGAAGGGAGGTGTTGACGATCCCGTCGGGACTCGTGATCTCAAGACCGCCGGACGGGTTCGGCGTGACGACACCGTCGATACGGGTGCCACTGGTCAGCTTCACGGCGACCGGCCTGTCGGTGGTGATCGAGACGATCTTGCTCTGCTTGATCTTGATGTCTCCCGCGTATTCGGTGGAGACCGATACGTCGCCGCCGTGGATGAGGGTGATCTTGCCCACGATCTGCGCGCCGTTGGTCGTGACGATGAGATCGGCGGAGGCGCGTGTGATGGCGATCGATCCCAGCGCAAGGGCCAGGAGGGAGCGGTGAATCTTGGTCAGTTTCATAGGCGGAGATCGGTCTCGGATATGCGAAAAAGAAACAGCATATCGTAGGCGCAGGCCCGTCAGTCAAGCAGCGTGTTCCGACGCTCAGAACTGTCTTTGGCGTCTCGACACACCGCCCCCTGGCCGGTTGCCTTCAAGTATCGGTCCAGCAACATGAACGCCGTCCAAAGACCTCCCCTGCTCGTCGCCGACCGCTGGCGCGACTATCAGCTGATCGATTGCGGCGCGGGAATGAAGCAGGAGCGCTGGGGCGCCTATACCTTGGTGAGGCCGGATCCTCAGGTCCTCTGGCCACGCTCCGGCGCCGAACTTGGCGCGCGCTGGGAGCATTGGGACGGCCTCTATCATCGGAGCGAGGCGGGCGGCGGGCGTTGGGAGTTTCGCCGTCCGCTGCCCGAGAGTTGGGAGCTTCACTACGATCCCCTCGGCCTTACTTTCAAGATACGCCCCACCTCGTTCAAACATACAGGCCTCTTTCCCGAGCAGGCGGTCAACTGGGATTGGATGAGCGGACGGATCCGGGCGGCGGTGGCCACAGGGCGGGAGGTCGGCGTGCTCAATCTGTTCGGCTACACCGGCGCCGCCACCTGCGCCGCAGCAGCCGCTGGGGCCAGCGTCTGCCACGTGGACGCGGCGGAGGGCATGGTGAAGTGGTGCCGCGAAAACGCCGCGTTGAGCGGCCTGGCTTCCGCTCCAATTCGCTACATCGCCGACGATTGCCTGACCTTCGCGCGCCGAGAAGTGAAGCGTGGCCGGAAGTACGATGCCGTGATCATGGACCCACCCACGTTTGGGCGCGGAAGCACCGGAGAAATGTGGCGCCTGGAGGATGATCTGTGGACCCTATTGCTCGAGTGCCGCCGGCTTCTGAGCGACGCGCCGGTGTTTTTCCTGATCAACGCCTACACCGCGCGGCTCTCGCCCACCGTGGTCGCCAATCTGCTCTCCGAATTGATGGGCCGTTCCGGCAGCCTGGCGGCGGGCGAGCTTGGGCTGCCTATCCAGCGTGATGGGAAGGTGCTTCCGTGCGGCATCTATGGCCGTTGGGACGCCCTTTAGGCGCCCGCATACACACTGCGGCAATAGATGGCTCGTTATTTTGGGCCGTCTCCCCAAGGTTTATGACGCTCGTTCTCGAATAAGAGCTCGGCTCTCCATGGCGCCCTCCCCGATTCCACCCATTTCCCGCTCCCTCGACACAGGCGGTTCCGCCTCCGGCCGCGGCTTGGCGGAAGCGTACTACGAGCGGGCAGGCGCATTGCTCTCGAACGCGTGGGGCGCCAACGCGGGGACAATCGCCACCCTCGCCCCCCTACTGGGCCAAACCGTGGCGGCGGGCGGTGTGATCCACACTTTCGGCAGCGGGCATAGCGAGTTGATCTCACGCGAAATTATCGGCCGCGCCGGCGGTCTGGTTTGCGTTACCGGAATCATCGATCCGACCGCGGGCTTCATCGAGAATCTGCCCGGCTACGGCGAAAAGCTGGTCGCCCGCTACGACCGGCAATACCAGCTGCGCACCGGAGAGGTGATCATCGTCATTTCGAATTCGGGCAAGAACGCTTCGCCGATCGATGTGGCCCTCTATGCCAAAGCGCGCGGCCTGACCGTGATAGCGCTCACCTGCCTGGCGATGTCGCGCGAGACCCCATCGCAGCATTCCAGCGGCCGCCGGCTCTTCGAAGTGGCCGACCATGTTCTGGACAACGGCGGGGTCCCGGGCGATGCCATCGTCGACCTAGGCGAGGGGATCGCGGCCGGCCCGACCTCCACGCTCATCGGCTGCTCGGTTCTCAATTGGCTGATGCTTTCCACCATGGATTGGCTGCGGGGAAACGGTCACGCGCTTCCCGTATTGAGGAGTCAGAATCTACCGGGCGCCATTGAGCATAACCGCGCGCTGGGCGCACGCTATCAGGGGCGCCTCAGCCGGCAGCTCGCCTGAGGCGCGCTCGGCGCGATAAAACATCCTGCGCGCACCATGGGCTGGAAGCTGGGCATCGATGGAGGCGCGTCAAAAACGGAGTGTGTGCTCGTCGACCCGGACGGAAAGGTTGCCGCGCGCCACTCAACCGCCGGCTGCAATCCCAGCGTCATCGGCGTCGAGGAAGCGCGCCGGCGCACCATGGATTGTCTTTGGCGCCTCCGCACGGAATGCGGCGACGCCGAGGTGATCGAGACGCTTCTGTGCATGGCGGGAAGCCGGCCATTCTGGCGTTCGTTCGCGGCAGGTTTGGAGGGATTCGGCCGGGTTTCGGCCGCCGACGACTCTTTGCCCGTGCTTGAGCTCGCGACAGCCGGCCAGCGCGGCCTGGTCCTCCATGCGGGAACCGGATCGTTCCTGGCCGCGCGGACGTCGGACGGGAAAGCACGCTACTGCGGCGGATTGGGGTGGCGCTTCGGCGATGAAGGAAGCGGTTACGACCTCGGACGCCGCGCGCTCGCGAGAGCGATGCTTGAATTGCAAGGTTCCCTTGAGCCCTCAGCGGTTGGCAGCTTGGTCATAGGCAGAACCGGCGTTTCAGACGCGGACGCGCTCGTGGCGCTCTACTACGCCGACCCAGCGCCCAATCGGCAGATCGCAGCCCTCGCCCCCGAAGTGCTCAATCTGGCCGCCTCCGGCGACCAAGCGGCCATCCGAATCGTCGAGGGATCCCTCGAAGGGCTTCTTAACTTTGCGAAAGAGTCCTCGGCGCGACTGTTCCCCGGCGTAGCCTTGTCCACGCTTCGGGCGGGCATCAGCGGCCCTATCTTGAATCACCCGTTTGCGCTGGCCTTCTTCACCGCACGCGCGCCCTTTGCCCTAATGCCCGTGACCGATGCGCCCATTGAGGGTGTGCGCCGGTTGCTCCTGCGGGGCGCGAGCACCTGATCCACCTCCTGAGGGCGCCGTTTCTGGACTGCCCGTCAGCCGAAGCGATCGATCCGCGCAGTGACGTCGGCACGCAGATGATCGATGTGCGCGAGCGCCAGCTCCCGCAATCCGATCCGCTCTTCGACAAGCGCCGCGGTCAAATCGACCGCCCAAGTCACCGCCTCGCTCCGATCGGTGTCGTGGTGCCGGTCATACGTGGCATTGGCTACGCGGCGTCCGAGGGTCGCAGCGTCATACCGCTTGCCCCCGCTGATCTGGGAATCGAATACCTTGAGCAAAGCATCCGCCAGTTCGGGCATGCCTCCCGCGTCGAGCGCAACCTTGTCGGAGTCGACAAGCCAGTCTAGCCCCCGCCACACTTCGCAGCCCAGAATCCGCAGAGGCCGGCGTTCCCGCGGCAGGGACCGGATTGCCTCCGCGCACCGCAGAAGCAATGCGACATGCGTGTCGTGCTTGTCGGTCGGCGCGTGGAGGAGCAATACCCGCGGGCGCGCGGCGCCTAGAATCGCCGCAAGGTCGGAGACCACGCCAGGATGTCCGGGCTGCTTCACCTCGGAGGTGGGGTGGGCCAGCTGGATTTGTAAATTATACCGCCCGAGATCGGCGGCCCGCCTCTGCTCGTCGCGCCGGATCCCCTGCATGCCCAAGTCGGTGACTCCCGCATAGCGGCCGGTTCGCGGCGATCCCGCTCCGTCTGTCGCCACGACGCCCGTGAAATGGAGTTCGCTCGAACCATAGCATTCCACAATCGATCCGTGTGCCATGATCTCGATATCGTCCTGGTGGGCGCCAATGCATAGGTGGGTTGTGCGGCCTAGAGCTTGGTCCGCGGGCGAGCCGTCAGGCACATGGACGTCGGCCTCGGGGCGGGAAAACTTCATGGCGGAGATTGGAAAAGGCTTCGGGGATATTTTCCCCTCCGCACCTCTTCGGCCAGCGCGCGCTCGACGCGGGGGCGGTCCTCACGGTAGGTGACGCCGAACCAACGGCTCGCGGTTGGAAGGACCCGCACCCGCGCCGCGTCCCGGCCGATGAGCGCCGAAACCGCGGCGGGCAGGTAGAATTCGGTTCGGTCAGCACCCGCGCCCGATCCAGGTCCCGCGAGAAAGGCCCCAAATTCGGCGCCTAGGTCCTGCATGATCTCGGGCGTAAATCCCCAACAGTTCATCGATACGGTCTCTTGACCGGAGAACCGCCGTCCCGGCCCGACCTCGCCATCCGTAATGCCGCCCACCTCGCTGATCGACTTGAGCCAGCCGTCCTGGCCGACCGAACAGATTCCCCGAGACACAGCTCCGTGCTCGGAAAGGGTCTGCCCGAGGCTAAATCCCACCAAAGCAAACTCAGGAGCAAGGGCCGTCCCGAGAAACGAGGCCAGCTGTGCAAAGGACTCATCGCCGTAGAAGTCATCCGCATTCACTACAGCGAAGGGCCCTTCGATGGCGGCCCTTGCGCACCAGACCGCGTGTCCCGTTCCCCAAGGTTTGGTGCGTCCTGCCGGGGCTCGGATTCCTTCAGGAAGATCCTCCAGTTCCTGGTAGGCGTATCCTATGGCGACATGGCCCGCATACCGCGCACCGACCCGCTCGCGAAAAACCGCCTCAAAATCCCGCCGAATGACAAAAACCACGCGGTCAAATCCCGCACGCACCGCGTCGAAGACCGCGTAGTCGAGCATGGTCTCACCGGAAGGTCCGACCGGATCGATCTGCTTGAGTCCGCCGTAACGCGATCCCATCCCGGCGGCAAGTATGAGGAGCGTGGGTGCCATCTCCGAGCGCAGGACGCCGCAAACGCGCCGGTCCGTCAAGCCGCGCACGGCGCCTTTTATTTGCCACGAGACCTCAGAGATCCGAGCCTGCCCTCCCTTTTTCCAATGAAATCCCGTTCGACTGATCGCCCCAACCCACGCGGGCGAGGTCCCCAGGGGCCGCTGGCACGCGTTCGGGTCTTTGCCACCGGAGGCACGATTGCGGGTGCTCCGACGGGTCGGCCTGGAACGCGCTACCGGTCCGCCGTCCTGTCCGTCGACGCTCTCATCGAAGGCGTACCCAGTCTGGCGTTGCTGGCGAACATCGAGGCGGAACAGGTCGCACGCGTCGGCAGCCAGGATATGACCGAGGCTATTTGGATCAAACTGGCCTCGCGGATACGTGTGGCGCTCGCCCGAGCCGACATCGCCGGAGTCGTCGTCACCCATGGAACCGATACCCTGGAGGAAACCGCCTTCTTCCTTAACCTGGTGATTCATTCCCCTAAGCCGGTGGTGCTGACCGGCGCGATGCGTCCGGCGAATTCGGATGCCCCGGATGGCCCAACGAATCTATTCAACGCGGTGGCGGTCGCGAGCCGTCCGGAGGCTTCCGGCCGGGGTGTTTTGGTGGTGATCCAGGATGAAATCCATTTCGCACGCGAGGTCAGGAAAGCTCACACGACTAAGAATGGCGCGTTCCACAGCGGCGACCGTGAATTGGCCGGGACTGTCACCGCCGGCCGAGCCCGCTTCTATGGACGGCCTGCACGCCGCCATACTACCCACTCCGAGTTCTCCATAGCCGCGAGAATGAAGTTTCCGCGTGTGGAAATCTTATACGGATATGTGGGCTCTGGCCCCGATCTTGTGAAAGCCGCGGTCAGGGCGGGCGCGCGCGGGCTGGTGTTTGCCGGGGTAGGCAACGGAAACTTGGCGGGTCCCGCGCTCGCGGCCGCCGCGGCGGCTGTTCGCGCCGGAGTGGTTATTGTCCGCGCTTCGCGAACCGGCGCCGGCCGCGTCGAGCGCAATGTGGAGGTCGACGACGACCGCCTCGGATTCATCGTTGCCGACGAATTGAGTCCCCAAAAAGCCCGCATCCTTCTCATGCTCGGGTTGATCCAGACCCAGGATCCGCTTGCGCTGCAGAAGCTGTTCCTGACCCATTAAGAGGCTTCGCATACCGGAAATCCGGTAAGCTCTGGTCTTTTCTCCCCGGGGGTTCCCGCATTGCACTGATTCCATGAAAATTGTCATCGTGGAAGACGAACGCCTCTTCCGCGACGTCCTTCGCAAGGCCTGCATCCAGGACATGGGACACACCGTCGTCGGTGAGGCCGGAACCGGTCGGGAAGCCTTGGAGATCATCCCGATTGTGGCCCCTGATCTGCTCATTCTGGACCTCAATCTTCCGGACATCGACGGCCTCGCCGTGCTTGAGGAGCTGCGGCGCAAGCGCGCGCTCCTTCGCACGTTGATCATCTCATCGTACTGCGATGAGTTCACGATCTACTGTGTCGAACGCGCCAACGTCCAGGGGTTCGTTGACAAGTCGACCAATACAATCGCCGAGCTCACAGAGGCCATCCGTCTGATTGCCGCAGGTGGCACCTACCACTCGGATCGATTTAAAACGGCCAAGGCCATTCGCACGGAAAACCCGCGCTCGTTTGACAAGCTGTTGACCGCTCGCGAGCAGACCATTCTCGCCTATCTCGGCGAGCCTTTGTCGGATCCCGAGATTGCCGCCAAACTGAATTTGTCCCCGGAAACGATCGAGAAGCACCGGTTCAACATCATGCACAAGCTCGGCTTTCGGTCGCGAGCCGAAGCGGCGCGGTATGCCCGGCGGTGCGGGTTGACCCGGCCTCTGCCGCGCTCTTAAGGGGCGCTGACGGGCCGCCCAACCGAGGCGATTGCGGGATTGCGCGCCGATGGCCCGCGGGTACAAGACGCGCGTGAAGGATTCCTCGGATTCAAACCCATCCCCAGAGACCGCTGTGCAAAAGGGCGTAGACACAATGTTCGGAGGGCAGGGAACCGTAATCCGTATCCTCTTGGCGTTGAGCTTCTCCCACCTGCTCAACGACACTCTGCAGTCGCTCCTTCCAGCCCTCTACCCCCTTTTTAAAAATTCCTTCCACCTATCGTTTACCCAGGTCGGACTGATCACGCTCACGTACCAATCCACCGCCTCGCTGCTCCAGCCGGTGATCGGCAGCGTCACGGACCGCCACCCTCAGCCCTTTTCGCTGGCGGTCGGGATGGGGTGCACGCTGCTCGGCTTGGCGTGCCTTTCGATGGCGGGCAGTTTTCACCTGATCTTGGTGTCGTCGGCCCTCATCGGCCTGGGTTCATCCGTCTTTCATCCGGAGGCCTCGCGGGTGGCGCACATGGCGGCCGGCAGCCGGCACGGGTTCGCCCAGGCGCTTTTTCAGGTGGGCGGCAATCTCGGCTCCTCCTTCGGACCCTTGCTCGCCGCCCTGATCATCGTCCCAAACGGTCAATCATCGATCCTCGCCTTCACCGCTCTTGCCTTGTTGGGAATCGTCGTTCTGGCGCGGGTTGGACGCTGGTACCGGGCGAACCTTTCGGGCGTCCGGAAGCGGCCGCCGCCGGTCGCGCGAAGCGGGGCGCTCTCACGCCGGAGGGTGGCCTGCGCGATCGGGCTGCTGCTGATCCTGGTGTTCTCGAAATACTTCTACTTGGTGAGTCTGACCAACTACTACACTTTCTTCCTGATCCATAAATTCGGGCTGTCGGTCCGGAATTCGCAGCTGGCGCTCTTCGTATTCCTTTTCGCTGTGGCAGCCGGAACGATCGTCGGAGGACCCGTGGGCGACCGATTCGGCCGAAAATATGTGATTTGGTTTTCGATCCTGGGGGTGGCTCCGTTCTCGCTGATCCTACCTCACGTCGGTTTGGGTGCGACGATCGTGCTCTCGGTTTTCATCGGTGCGATCCTGGCCTCGGCCTTCTCTGCGATCCTGGTATACGCCCAGGAATTGGTTCCGGGCAAGGTGGGCCTGATGGCCGGCCTCTTCTTTGGATTCGCCTTCGGCATCAGCGGCGTGGCCTCCGCGGCACTCGGAAGCCTCGCCGACCGGACAGGCATCACGTTTGTCTTCGAAGTATGCGGTTTTCTTCCGCTGATCGGCCTCATCGCTGCGTTCTTGCCCGACATCGGCCGTCACAGGGCGCGCGCCGGTTGAGACGGGTGCCCGCCGGAAGGACGCGCTCAGCGGTGCCGCGGCGCGAACGAGAACGGTATCAATACAGGGACGTCGGCGGGCTGACCGTCCTTGGTCGGCGGCGCAAATACCCATTGGCTCGCGGCGGTCGCCGCAGCCCAGCCAAATTCCTCGCTCGAGGCGCTGTCGACGCGGGATAAGCGGGCTCGCCCATCGCGGCCGACAATGATCGAGATCTGCGCGGAGCCAGCGGGGGCTCGCGGACCGATGAGTCCATGCGGGTACTCGGGGGGTGCCCGGTAAATCGGCGTCAGGCGACCGTCCAGCCCTTCGCTGGAATGCGCCATTCCATTGCGCGCATCGGCAAGGAGTTGGGCCGTCAGGGGGTCTTGGGGATATCCAGCGCGGCCTCCGAAGCGGAAGACGAAGCGCTTCTCAAGGGCTACCGCGACCGGGGCATCGTTGCGAATGGCAGGCTTGAATCGCCAAGACTCGATTGCGGATCTGAGCGCTTTGCCGAGCTCGGGGTGCGCGGCGGCTCGGATCCGAATTTCACCGATGGATCCGTTCGCTAGAACGGTGAAATCAACCAGCACTTCGCCGCCCGTTCCCTTCACCATCAAATCGTACGGCCAGACCGGGTCAGCGAGAAACTCAAGCCGAGGACGGTCGGTGGGGGCCTCTCCGTCCGGAGAGGTGATGAAGTTTGCGGCCAGGATCTGCGCGGGGGTGGCCGCCGGCTGGTTGAATATCAAGAAGCGATTCCCGGAGGGGCCCGGACGCACAGGATCGGTTGGATCAGCCGTCCACTGCTGAAGGGCGGCGAGCGCCGGGATCACAAAATCAACATGGGCGGCGAACAAGATATGGATGTCATGGAGGCGCCCGTCCGAGCCCACCGCCGCTGTGTAGACGACTTGTCCGGGCAATTTGCGCGCGGCGAGCGCCGGAGGGGGTGTCGGCGGGGGATTGGCGGGTTGCGGGGTGTCCGCTGCGCCTGCGCTAGAGGGCGCGCCCGGGACTGCCGTCGCGTTCGGCGCCTGTGCGCGGAGGTCAAAACTCAGAAAAAGGATGGCCGCAGTTGCGAGCGCCGGACCGCAGCGGCCGCAGCGGTGACACCGAATGCCCGCGAGCCACCCTCCAGCGATGCCCGAAAAAAGGTGTTTGGTAAGCGCGACCATGTAGACCGTCGGAACATGAAGGGGGCCCCCCGGATGGGCAATGAAAGAGGAAGGGAAGGCCCGGATTGACCGCACCGCCCGCGCCCGGTTATGAATCGACGGTTATGCCGACTTCCGAAGCCTCGATGGAAAACCTTGTCGCCCTCTGCAAACGCCGCGGATTCGTATTCCAATCCTCGGAGATCTACGGCGGCATCAACGGATTCTTCGACTACGGCCCGCTCGGCGCAGAGCTCAAGAAGAACATACGCGACTGCTGGTGGGATGACATGGTGCGCCGGCGCGACGATATCGTCGGAATCGAGACCTCGATCATCATGCACTCAAAGGTCTGGGAAGCCTCCGGCCACGTCGCCGGCTTCACAGACCCCTTGGTGGACTGCAAGGTGAGCAAGCAGCGGTACCGGGCAGACCAGCTGTTCTTCGCGCCCGTGGTCGTCATCGCGGCGGAGGCCGACGGGCAGCCCGCATCCGATCCGCTGACGATCGGCTACGTATCGGCCCTCGAAAGCGAGCGCACCGAGGCCGATCTGCAGGAGAAGGCGGAGGAGATGAAGCGGAAGAAAGCGGTGCGCGGACGGCTCGAGCCAGTCCGGCTCCGCGACATGACCGAGGCGCTTCCCGAAGAGATCGCCCTCATTCCCTCACCCGGAACGGGCGAACCCGGAAGCCTGACGCCGCCGCGTTCGTTCAACATGATGTTCCAGACCAACGTGGGCGCGCTGACCGACGCAAGCAGCGTCGCCTATCTGCGGCCTGAGACGGCCCAGGGGATGTTCGTCGATTTCAAGAGCGTGGTCGACACGGGGCGCGTCAAGCTGCCGTTTGGAATCGCACAGATCGGCAAATCATTCCGCAACGAGATCACTCCGCGCAACTTCATCTTCCGCTCGCGCGAATTTGAGCAGATGGAGATGGAGTATTTCATCTCCGAGGACGCCGATTGGGCCAAGGAGCACCGCGCTTGGATCGACTGGTGCAAGGACTGGCTGAGGAGCATCGGGCTGCCTGATTCTCACCTCAGCGAATACAACCACCCGAAGGAGAAACTCGCGTTCTATTCGAAAGGCACGACAGACATCATGTTCAAGTATCCTTTCGGGGTGCAGGAGCTGTGGGGCATCGCCGCGCGCGGCAACTATGATCTGACGCAGCACGCCACGGCGAGCGGCAAGCCGATGGAATATTTCGACGAGGCCTCCAAGAAGAAGTTTGTCCCCCACGTGATCGAGCCGGCGGTCGGCGTCGATCGCATCTTCCTGGCGATCCTCTGCGCGGGCTATGCCGAGGAGGACGTGAAAGACGACAAGGGCAACGTGGAGAAGCGCACCGTCCTCAGGCTGAGCCCAAGGATCGCCCCGGTGAAGGTGGCGGTGCTGCCCCTTCTCAAGAACAAGCCTGAGCTGGTCGCGCGCGCCCAAGAGCTCCATAAAAAACTCAAACGCAAGTATTCGGTTTTCTATGACGAATCCGGGGCGATTGGCCGGCGCTACCGGCGCCAGGACGAGATCGGGACCCCGTGGTGCGTGACGATCGATTTTGAAACGATCGAGAAGGACGGAAGCTTCACGCTTCGGGAGCGAGATTCCATGGGACAGCGCCGGATCGGCGAAGCGGAGCTTTTCGCGCTGCTCGAAGAGAAGGTCTATTGACTCCGTACGACAAAGCCCGGGCGCTCATCGACGCGGCGCATGAGGGCGATCCCCATCGCACACCTTCAGGATCCGCCGCCGAGCTGGCGTACGCCGACCGCATGGAGGCATGGATCGTCCGGCTGCAGCCGGAAGCCGGTCCCCTGCTCCGGCTGGCCGCGCGCTGCCAGCATCTGGAGCGCTGGAGCGTCCCGCGCGCATCCTATCCCATGGACCGGAGCGGCTATCTGGCGTGGAGACGCTTCCTCTACTCTAAACAGTCGGAGCGCGCCCGAGTTCTTCTCACGGAGGCCGGGGTGTCGCCCGTCGAAGCCGATCAGGCCGCGATGTGGGTGTCGAAGGCCGTGCTGAAGACCAATCCGGGAACCCAAGCGCTGGAGGATGCGGCCGTGCTGGTCTTCCTTCAGAGTGAGATCGAGTCGTTTGCGGCGCAGCACGCGGAGTATCCGCGGGAGAAGTTCGTCGACATTCTGCGCAAGACCTGGCGCAAGCTAAGCCCGGACGGCCAGCGCGCGGCTTCGGCGCTGGAGCTGCCTCAAGCAATCGCTTCCCTCGTTTCCGAAGCGCTTGGCTCGTAGGGGAAGTTCTCGGCGTAGAATGATTTGAGCGGGCCGGGTTCGCTTCGCGGCTTGTGATGGCCAAGACCCAAATCGCCGCCAAGCAGGACGCCCATCGACCGCCGGGAATTCACTGGCATATCTCCGGCGGCTCTCCGGGCCGTCCCAGAGTCGGCGAAGAGGCCATCGATGCCGCTTCGCAAACCCACCCCGCTCAAATCAGAAACGCTCGCTCCTTCAGCGGGACTGCCTCGGGCCCATTTGCTTTATGGAGCATTCCACAAACCTTATGCATACGATGAACAGCCATTACCAGGAGGACGCTTCGGCAGTCGGCGTGCTGGGCTCGCGCGTCCGGCCGCCGCAGGTTGAGGGCACGGACGGGGATCCCGCTTTGCTCGATGCCTATTCGGAGGTCGTGAGCGGTGCGGCGGGCGCCGCCCGCACGGCAGTCGTGCACATCGAGGCTCGCGGCGGAGAGGGCGGAGAGTCCGGTGGAAGCGGCTCGGGATTTTTCATCTCTCCGGACGGCTATATCGTCACCAACAGCCACGTGGTCCATGGAGCGCGCGCGTGGCGCGTATTTCTCCACGACGGACGCCGGCTGGCCGCCGATCTGGTGGGCGAGGATCCGTACACCGATCTCGCCATCCTGCGCGTGACCGCCGGAGAGATCGCACACCTCGAACTCGGGGATAGCGCGGGCATACGGCCGGGCCAGATCGCGATCGCCATCGGCAGCCCGATGGGCTTTCAGCAGACCGTCACGGCCGGAATCGTCAGCGGCTTGGGGCGGTCGCTCCGGGCGGCCTCCGGCCGCCTGATCGACGAAGTGATTCAGACCGATGCCGCGCTCAATCCGGGCAATTCAGGCGGCCCCTTGCTCGATTCGACGGGACGGGTGATCGGG
>Ga0302325_10009924_pt1 | contig 20714 bp, 20 predicted proteins | sample Palsa_T0_2_FD_201948 | JGI IMG/M metagenome (GOLD analysis project Ga0302325, IMG submission 201948) | Peat permafrost microbial communities from Stordalen Mire near Abisko, Sweden - Palsa_T0_2 | ecosystem: Environmental > Terrestrial > Soil > Palsa > Peat permafrost | place: Sweden: Abisko...
TGCATGGCCTTACCGCCGCGGTTCGAGACCTCGAACAGCACCGCGTGATTGCCATGGTGCGGATCGCGCGGCTTCAGACAATAGAAGTCGGCCGAGAACGGGACCAGCCCGTTCTGGTTGCGCGGCGCCTTGGCGATATCGGCAATGATCTTGTTGGCCGGCAGACTGGGATCGACTGCGAAATAGGCCTTGCCGACGATGCGCTCGTAAGGGCCGGTGGAAGCGAAGGGCTTGCCGTCCAGAACGTCGCTGCGCTCGGAAACTTCGATGCGGAGCAGCGCCGCCGGCAGCAAAGCGGGAAGAAGGATGGACAGAATCCACGCGCGTTTGAGCATACTCTTAAGTGTAGGACACGTTAATGTGGAGGAAGATCATGAATCGGACTCACCTGATTTCTCTCTTGCCGATTGCAATTGTTGCCACGACGCTGACCGCGGCAGACATGCCCATGGGAAAGCCGGAGGATGCCGGCATGTCCTCGGAGCGCCTGCGGCGCATCCACGATGCCATCCAGCGGCACATCGACGCCGGAGAAATCTCGGGCGCCGTGACGCTGGTGGCCCGGCGCGGCCGCCTGGTGCACTTCGAAACGCATGGCCTGATGGATATCGAATCGAAGCGCCTCATGCAGCCGGATGCCATCTTCCGCATTGCGTCCATGTCGAAGCCCATCACGGGTGTTGCAGTGATGATGATGATGGAAGAGGGAAAGCTCCGGTTAAACGACCCTGTCTCAAAGTTTCTGCCTGAATTCAAGAGCTCCAAAGTGGCCATTCCAAGAGGAAACGCCGGCGAGTTTTACGAGGTCCCGGCGGATCGGGAGATTACCATTCGCGACCTGCTGACCCACACCAACGGCCTGATGACGGGCGGCATCGGATCGAAGGCGGGCCCTCCGCGGCCGGCTGCCGGCGACACGCTGGCCACTTACATACCCAGGCTGGGGGCGGTCCCGCTCGATTTCCAGCCTGGCACGCAATGGGCTTACAGCGGATTGGCGGGTCCCGATACGCTGTCGCGCATCGTGGAACTTGTTTCGGGGCAGCCGTACGATGAATTCCTGCAGACACGTATTTTTCAACCGCTGGGGATGAAAGATACGTTCTTCTATCCTCCCGACGACCGGAGGCCGCGCCTCGCGACACTGTATCTCAAGAGTCCCAAAGGTTTGGTCAGGGCGGAGAATCAGGACGGCTTCTCCCTGAAAACGTATTTCTCCGGTGGCGGGGGACTGATGTCCACGGCGGAGGATTACCTGCAGTTCGGAATGATGCTGCTGAATGGCGGAGAGCTGCGCGGCAGGCGCCTGTTAAGCCCCCGGACCGTGGATTTGATGGCGTCGAATCACGTGGGCGAGATGTTCAATGGGAAGCTGGGGCGCCCGGCGCATGGCATGGGCTATGGCTTGCTGGTGGGCATTGTCGAGGACAATGTGGCCGCGGGTCTGCGCGTCTCCAATGGAAGCTTCGGCTGGGACGGCGCCTACGGCACGCAGACCTGGATCGATCCGCGAGAGAAAACGGTCACCATCGTTATGATCCAGACGCAGGTTGCGTCCGTGCAGAGAGACTTCGAGAACGCCGTGATGCAGGCAATTGTGGAGTAACACGTTGAAGATAAGTCCAGCGTGTCGAGACGAGTCTCGACACGGCACGCTGAGAGCGTGCGCCACGTTGTTACTCCCACTCGATGGTGGCAGGCGGTTTATGAGTCAAATCGTAGAACACGGCACTAACACCGGGCACCGAGAGCAGCTCCGTCGAGATAGAATCGAGCAGTTCGGGGGGCATGCCGACCGACTGGGCGGTCATGCCGTCGACGGAATCGACGGGACGGAGTACCACGGAGTCCGGGGCGGCGCCGCCGCCGAACGGAATCAGCACCACCGGGAATTGCCAGACACGGCGGTCGAAGCCGCTGGCGTGCGAGAGACGGCGCACGATGGCATCGGCATGGCGCAGGCGTGCGAGGCGCTCGGGCGTGAGGTCGCTGACGCGCACGCGCAACTCCGGCAGCGGGACGGTGGTGCGCACGCAGGCGATCACGCGGTTGACGCCGGATATGCGATTGATCAGCTCGGTGGCGCGGGCTTGATCGATCGCGTCGATACACAACACGGGCGCGTAACTCCGGCTATCGCCCTGCACGCCGACGGAGTGGATCGGCACGATGTAGCCTTCCGCGGTGGCCTCAAGGCCGGCTTCGATGTCAGAACAGAGGCAGCGGATGGCCAGACCCGGCCCGGGAAACGGATGCCGGTCGAGGATCTCGGCGGGTAGCCCGAGCTCCCGGCCGATCTCGCGCACTTCATCCTTATAGAAGGAACGCAGAGGCTCCACGATGCGGCCGGCGTCGATCAGCCTTTGGATGCCGGGCACGCGGTTATGGTGCGTCTTGATGACGGCGGCCTTTTCGGTGCCACCGGATTCGATGGTATCCGGGTAGATGGTGCCCTGGCCGAGGATCCAGAGGCCATCCAGCAGATGGCGGGATTCGACGATGCGCTCCTGCACGCGCACAAATTCTTCGCCGATGATGTGGCGCTTCCGCTCGGGGTCGCGCACGCCGGCGATCGCGCCCAGAAACTGCGCTTCGGCGGACTCCACCGAGAGGCCCGGTATGCGGCGCATGGATTCGGTTTCGCCTTCGCGCATCAGGCCGGTATCGACATACACACCCTGCACGCGCTCCGCGCCGAGGGCGCGCTGGCAGAGCGCGCAGGCAACCGTGGAATCCACGCCGCCGCTGACGAAGAAGAAAACTTTGCGATCGCCGGCGCATTGGCGAATTTCGTCTTCGATCTGGGGCACGCGATCGCGCGGATCCCAATCGCGCCGGCAATCGCAAATGCCGAACAGGAAGTTGGACAGGATCTCGCGGCCGCGCGAGGTGTGCACGACTTCGGGATGGAATTGCACGGCGTAGAGGCCGCGGGCGGGCGCCTCAATGGCAGCGATGGGGCAGGTGGCGGTGCTGGCCAAGACGGAAAAGCCGGGCGGCGCGGCGCTGACCAGATCGCGATGGCTCATCCAGATTTGCTGCGGGCCGGAGATGCCGTCGAACAGCGCGCTGGAGCAGCCATCCAGATCGAGCGTGGCCAGGCCATATTCGCCTTTTACGCCCAACTGAACAGTTCCGCCCAGCAGATGCGCCATGAGCTGCTGGCCGTAGCAGATGCCCAGCACGCGCGCGCCGCTCCGGAAAATAGCGGGATCGACCGTGGGACTGGCTGGATCGTAAACGCTATTGGGGCCGCCGGAGACGATCAGGCCTCTAGCACCGGCGAGATCGGCTGCGGGAGTTTCGCTGGCGCGGACTTCGGAGTACACTCCGAGGTCGCGAACCTTACGCGCGATCAGGTGACAATATTGGCCGCCGGCATCCAGGACGACGATCTGGGCGGCGGTTTTCACGGGGCGAGTAAGGGCTCCTCCGGCTGCATGCGTTTGACGATGACCTTGCGGGCCGAATCCAGCAGGGCTTTGGCCTTAGGCATGGCGTCGATGGCGCGTTCCACTTCGGGGTCGGTTTCGACGGCGACGCGTTCGCTTTCATCGATGTTGAAGGCCGTGATGTACATTTCGCGCTTGAGGAGGCGCTTAATCCAGTCGGCATCCTGGGTAAATTCGGCTTCCGTGAAATCGTAGTTCTGTTTCAACAGATAGTCGTGGAATTCGTTCAGCGTGACGATGTCGGGGGACCAGCCCTTGGGTAGCTTGGCGTCGTGCTGGCCGAAGTAGTAGCGCGTGAAGTTGAAGAGCGCCGACTTTACCACGATCTCGATTTGCAGACGATCAAGTTTGGGCTGGACGAATTTTTCATCGGGGGTGATCCCGCCGCCGCCGTAGACAGTGCGGCCGCTGTCGGTCATCTTCACGTCCTGCATGTCTTTTGGCTCGTCCTTGTGATAGTAGTAGTCGAAGAACGACTTATTGCTGTAATCGCGCTGGATGAGGCGGCCGCTGGGTGTATAGAAATGCGCCGTGGTGAGCGCTAGCCCGGTGTTTTCGGAGAGCGGATAGACGGTCTGCACCAAGCCTTTGCCGAAAGTGGTTTCGCCCAGAATCCAGCCGCGATCGTGATCCTGCAGGGCGCCGGCGACAATCTCGGCGGCGGAAGCCGAGGAGCGGTTCACTAGCACGACGATGGGATAGTCATGCCCGCGGTTGCCGTTCCTCGCGGTGTAAATCTTTTCCGGTGAAGAACGGCCGCGGTGGGAAACGATGGTCTGCCCTTTTTGCAGGAACTTGTCGGCTACCGCGACGCCTTCGTTGAGCAGGCCGCCTGGGTTCTGGCGCAAATCGAGGACCAGGCCATGAATGTTGTTCTCGCCCAGCTTCTTCAGGCCGTCTTCCAGCTCCTTGCTAGTATTTTCAGTGAACTGCTCGACGAAGACGTAGGCGATGCCGGGCTTCAGCCAGATGGCGTTTTTAACGCTGCTGCGCGCGATTTCGTCGCGGATGACCGTGAAGTTGACGGGCTGATCGCTGCCTTCGCGAGAAACCACGATGGTGACCTGCGTGCCGCGCGGACCTTTCAGCAGGTCGGCGACCTCGGTGGTGGTCAGGTTGTCGGTGGACTTGTCGTTCACCTTCATGATGATGTCGCCCGGCCGGATGCCCGCGCGGTAGGCGGGGGAGCCGGCGAACGGCGCGACCACCACGGTCTTGCCGTTGAACGGCCGCACCTGCATGCCCACGCCGAAGTAGTGGCCCTTCTGGTCCTCACGCAGGAGCTCATAATCGCGCGGATCGAAGAAATTGGTGTGCGGGTCGAGGGTGCGGAGTGCGCCCGGGATGGCGCCCTTATAGATGGCTTTATCGGGATCCACCTTGTCGGCGAAGTTTTGTTCCACCAGGCCGTAAATGCTGGTGAACGCTTTCAGGCTGGCGCCGATGTCATCGCCATCGGCGACGGTGGCAGCCGCCTGGACCTGAGGTCCGAAGATGCCGCCGATCAGAGAGCACAGAAAAATTAGGCCGAGGAACAGAAGAAACGAGCGCCGCTTTTGGGGCATCCGGGAAACCATCCTTAACTTAAGTATACCTGATGATTTGACGCGAGAGCGGGGCTTTCGGTGTCACGGGGCGGCCTGGCGCTCGCTGGGGTCGCGGGTCGGGACTGTGTTTTTCGGGCGCAAGCTTGCTTTGTGCCTTGGAGGTTCGTTTTGGGCCTGCCCGAATTTGGACGTAAAGAGCCATTTGGTGTTTGAAATCAATGTGTTGGCATGCAGCGACGTTGTGGATCGATGACCGCCGGCTTTCCGCGCTGGGAGGTCCCGTCACTTACACAGGAATCCAGGCGCAGGCTGGGAAGGTGGATCGAAAAAATGGTTAGTGTGTATGCGAGTGAGAGTGCGGCTCTTCGGCGGGGATCACGCAGCCGCTCTCCGCCACCGCGCAACCCACATGCTCGAACTGCACGGTGGAGTGGCGAATGTGAAATTCGTGCGCCAGCATGTCGTTGATGCGCGCCAGGATGCAGTTGCTGGCCGACGGGGGCACATCCTCGATCAGCACGTGACAGCTCAGCGCATGGATGCTCGAACCCAGGCTCCAGATGTGCAGGTCGTGCACATCCAGCACACCTTCGACCCGGCACATGCAGGCGCTCACGGATTGCAGTTCCAGGCCGCGCGGCAGGCCTTCCAACAGGATATTGAGCGACTCCTTGATGATGTCCCAGGCTGTCCACACGATCAGCACGCCGATGAGGATGGAGAGTATGGGGTCCACCTGGATCCAACCGGTGTAGCGAATCACCAGCGCGCCCGCGATGATGGCGACGGACCCCAGCAGGTCGCCCAGCATGTGTATGAAGGCGCTGCGGATATTGATGTCGTTTTGGCGCGCGGCGCGCAGTCCCCACATGATGCCGCCGTTGAGCGCCAGGCCGGCGGCGGCGACCAGCATCATCACGGTTTCGGCGACGGGCGTGGGGTGGCGGAGCCGCTGCCAGCCTTCATAGAAGATCCAGGCGGATAGCGCCACCAGCGTAATGGCGTTGACGAAAGCCGTGAGCACGCCGGCGCGGTGATAGCCGTAGGTCTTGACTTCGTCGGCCGGCCTGGATTGCAGATAGACGCCGAACCAGGCCAGCAGCAGGGCCAAGCCGTCGGTGAAGTTGTGGCCGGCGTCGGAGAGCAGCGCCAGACTGTGGGCGTGGATGCCGGCGAATACCTCCACTCCCACAAATGCAAACGTGGCGATCTGGGACCACCAGAGGATGCGGCCGGTCGCGGCGCCGTGGGCGTGGGAATGTGAGTGCAAACAGCCTCCAGTACGATTTTAGCGCCACTTTACGCCACGCGGCGTGCTTCGCTCGCTGGGCCGATTCACAATCGGCCCGCAGGTTGCCAACTCGTTGCCAACCTGCCCCACAAGCACGTTAGACTGAATCTTGCGCGCATGAGAATTCTGATGGTGGCTTCCGAGGCGGCCCCTTTTGCCAAAACCGGCGGTCTGGCGGATGTCGTCGGATCGCTTCCGGCCGCGCTGAAGGCCCTGGGCCACGAGGTAGCGGTGCTGCTGCCGCGCTACGCCACGGTGGATCTCAAGAACGCGCGGCGCGTTTATGACTCGCTGCCCATCTGGCTGCCGCCCCGGCAGTACGACACATCCCTTTACTTGATCGAGCGCGAGACGCCCTTCTATTTCCTGGACTGCCCGCCGCTCTACGACCGGCCCGGCCTCTATGGCGAAGACGGCGTGGACTATCCCGACAATCACATCCGTTTCGCGGTGCTGGCGCAGGCGGCGCTGGCGTTCTGCCGGCGCATATGGCGGCCGGATATCCTGCACGGCCACGATTGGCAGGCCGGGCTGGCGCCGGCGTATCTGCGCACCATCTATGCCAACGACCCTACCTTTCTGGGCATGCATTCGCTGTTCACGATTCACAACCTGGGGTATCACGGGCTTTTTCCGGAGGCCGCGCTGGCGGAGATCGGGCTGGCCGGAACCGAGGAGTTCCGTCCCGGCGGGCTGGAGTTCTTCGGCAAAGTCTGTTACCTAAAGGGCGGGCTCTACTATGCCGATGAGTTAAACACGGTCAGCCCCACTTACGCGCGCGAAATTCAGACTCCGGAATATGGTTTCGGACTGGACGGCGTGCTGCGGGCGCGCAGCCCGGTACTTTCCGGCATTTTGAACGGCGTGGATTACACGGAGTGGAATCCGGAAGCCGATCCCTGGATCGCGGCGCATTATTCGAGCGCCGATCTGAGCGGGAAACGCGTCTGCAAACAGGATCTGGTGAACTTGTTTGGATTGCCGGCGGAAGCCATGGACGCGCCCCTGATCGGCATCGTCTCCCGCTTCACCAGCCAAAAGGGCGCCGCCTTGGTGGCGGAAGCCGCCGACGGCCTGGTTAACGAAGGTTATTATATGGTGGCGTTGGGCGCGGGCGAGCCGCAGTACGAGGAACTCTTTCAGGGTATCGCGGCGCGGCATCCCTCGCGCATCGCCGTGCGCATCGGATACGATAACGTGCTGGCGCACAAAATCGAGGCAGGCGCGGATCTATTCCTGATGCCCAGCCGCTACGAGCCGTGCGGCTTGAATCAGATCTATAGCCTGAAATACGGCGCCGTGCCGGTGGTGCGCGCGACCGGCGGGCTTGATGATACCATCGAAACTGGGACGGGTTTTAAGTTCCGGAGCTACTCCGGGAGCGCGTTGTTGGACGCTTTGCGGGCGGCGCGCGAGGCGTTCGCCGATGCGCAGGGCTGGCGGGCGACGATGCTGGCCGGGATGGCCAAGGACTTTTCGTGGCGCGTCTCGGCCGCGGAATATGCGCGGTTTTACGAGCGTTTGGTGGGACGGGCTTAAGCCTGTCGGGCGCGGGATTTGAATCCGGCGCTGTGTGAATGGATCTAATTTTTATAGGAGCGTGAACGAATAATGGCAGGTCAAAACACCCTTACCTTTACGGACGGAGGCTTCGACCAGGACGTTTTGCGGTCGGAGGTGCCGGTTTTAGTGGATTTTTGGGCCGAGTGGTGCGGCCCCTGCCGGCAGATGGGGCCGACCATCGACTTGGTGGCGCAGGAGTACGCCGGAAAGTTGAAAGTGGGCAAATTGGACGTGGATTCCAACATCAATACGGCCGGGCGCTACAACATCCGGGGTATACCGACCCTGCTGCTGTTCAAGGAAGGGCGCGTGGTGGAACAGCGGGTGGGGGCGGTCGGAAAGTCGGAACTGGTGCGGATGGTCGAAGCACACGTCAGCGCCGCAAAGGTTTCATAAGCATCCGGGAACTGTGCATGAATTGTGGGGCGGGCAATCCTGCCCACCCACGAGAATCTCTACAGGCGCGGGCGCGCTTGCGGCAGATCCTCCGGCTGGGTCCTCCCGATGGCTTCCTGGCACGCCACACAATAGCGGGCCCATGGCAGGGCCTGCAACCGCTTCGGCGGTATGGGATGTTCACACGCAAGGCAAACACCAAAATCCCCTGATCGCACGCGGTCCAAAGCTTCTTCCACCAGGCGAAGTTGTCCGTAATCCAAACTGTTCAGGCGGAGCGAGACAAATTCGTCATGCGAGAGTTGCGCCTGATCCTCTTCAGCTATGCGGCCCATTTTGGCGATCATGTCGAACTTGACCCCCAGACCGGAGACGACCTGCTCCCGTTTATCGAGCAGAATTTGGCGATACGTCTCGATCGAATTTGACAGCAATGCGCCGATTGCCCGTTTGTTCATGAACTGGCACCCTCCCTTGCAAACTAGCCGATTCAGACCGTAAGCACTCTAAATGGTTAAGAAACGGTAGCAAAGTTCTCAGGCGATTACAAGCTTTATTTTGGAGGAAGGGCAGAAGTCAAAAGTCGGACCCGTATACGGGAATGGCGGCGCCGGTAATCTCCGCTCCCGCGTCGGAAACCAGGAAGGCGGCGAGACTGGCTACGTGCTCCGTTTGTACCCATTGCAACGGGTCCGCGTTCGGGCTGGACTTGCGATTGGCTTCCGTATTCATGGTGCCGGGCAGGATGGTGTTCGCGGTGATGCCGGCGTCTTTGTTTTCGAGCGCCGCCGTGCGGATCAGCGCCACCAGCGCGGCTTTCGAGGTATTGTAGGCGCTCAAATCCGGCGCCGGCTCGACGGCCTGGCGGCTGGAAATCGCCACGATGCGCCCGCGCCCCGCCTGCCGCATTGGCGGAATCACAGCCCGCAAAACGTTAAGCGCCGCCCGCAGGTTCAGATTCATCATCAGGTCCCAGGTATCGTCGGTGGTCTCGGGGATTGGCGTTCCGCCGGCGAATCCGCCCATCACGTGTACCAGCGCGTCAATCTTCCCGAAGCGGACCATGGCGGCATCCACAAGCTGGCGCGCGGACTCGGCGACGGTAAGATCCGCCTGTATTGCGGCGAAGCGGGGATTCGCAAAATCGGAATCCAGGATGGTCTTCGAAGATCCGGCGACCATGGCGCCCTTGGCCAGAAACGCGCGCGTGACGGAAGTTCCCAGGCCCCCTTTGGCGCCGGTAATCAGGACCACGTGATCGTCGAACTCTTTCATAGCTTTTCTTCCTTGGGAATCGCGTACAGCGCGGATCCCAAGACGCGGCCGTTACCGCCCTCCTGCACGAAGGCGATCAAGCGGGAACCGCCCGGCGCATTGGCGGCGCGAATTGGAAGCTGCGCCCTGAACATCACATGCGTGTTGACGTTCCCAACCTGCTGAATTTTTCCGGCGATGGATACGTGATGCAAAGTGCGGCCGCGGTTCTCTCCGCGCAGAACATCCGAGGTCCCGCTGTCCGCGGCGTACGCCACGTAGACGTTGGCTTTGTGGGTCTTTCCCTCCGGAAGCGGATCCACCTCAAGCGTTACCGCCGCATCGCCGGAGGCCAGGGCGAGAATCCGGACACCCACTCTTGGCTCCTTGATCGCCTGCCGAATCGCCGATTCGGCTTTTTGTGGATCGCTGCCGTTGCACTCCGTGCTGCCGTCCATCACCATCTGGGGCGTGTAGGGGCCGTCGAGGCCAAAACGGCGATCATAAGTCTGCTGCCGTTCGGTGAATGCCGCCGAGGAGAACGGATCTGTCCACCCATCATGGTTCCAGTAATCCACGTGCTCGCTGAGCACAATGATCTGGGCGCCGGCGATGGGCTGGTCGCGGTCCAGCTTTTCAAGCAGGGCGTCGGCTGGCGGACAGCTCGAACAACCCTCCGATGTAAACAGCTCGACCAGCACAGGCTGGCGCTGGTGCGTGATATCGTTTCCTGGGCCTGCGGCTATCGGCTCGGCCAGAATAGCCACGGCCAAGATGGCCGGGCCAAGCCAGAGAAGTTTCGTTCGCATGTGGATCACCTCATTAGTATGGAATCCAGGTTTCCTAAGATCTATTCCATTCTCGCGCAATTTGGCCTGCCTTTCCGATCGCGGAGGTGACCCGTGGTTTCTTGGGGTTCCTCCCGACGGCGAAGCTGGAACGGTCAGGATGGGATATATCCAACGCATCTAACCTGCGGCCGCGACATTAACCAGGGCCTCGTATGTGCTTGCGCGAGGACATGACCGTAGCAAATCTCAGTGGTCCACAGAAAGTGATTGAGCCGCGTCTGCGTCGTTCGGAGTTCTCGCATCTCTGGCGCGGCGATCACACCTAGCCGGGGTGTCTTACCACCTGCGCGTCGTCCAACTGTCGGCACAATCGGCCTGCCTTCTTCCGCCAATCATACAGTAATACAGAGGCGAGCTGATATCCGTGTCGCTTCGAAAACGCGCACTAGCCGATTGAGTCGGGTATTTCGTTCGGCACCGTGTCGAACCCTAAGGCGGCCCCGAGCGATTCTACAATAGGGTAGAGAACCCCGGCGAACCCCCCTGTGCCAGACAACCATCACTCCTTCGTATTCCACGATCCCAGCGGCAAGCGCTGGCAGCGCTTCCGCCGCAGCCTCCAGACCGGCGCCATCTTCTTCGGTATTCTGCTGGTGCTGTTCGCGCTCAGCATGGCGATCAACCCGCAAATCCCGGCGCTGGGTCTGCCGCCGGTCGAGCATATACCCGACTTGGGCGAGGTCTCGGCTATTATTCGTGGCGAGCGCCCCATGCGCAATGTTCCGTTCAAGCTGCGGATAGCCGCGCGCAACATCAAATACGTGCGCTCCGCCTCGCCGGTGATGCACCCCAAGAACGCCGCGCGCGTGGAAACCAACAGCCCCATCGTATTCGGCTTCTATGTGAACTGGGACCCGGCCAGCATGGTGTCGCTGCGCTTGCACCTGTCGCACCTGACGCACCTGGTTCCGGAGTGGCTGATTCTGCGCAATGCCAAGGGCGATCTGGACGACCAGAGCGATCCCACCGTGATCCCCATCGCCGCGCAAGCCAAGCTGCCCATCCTTGCTTTGGTCACCAACTACCGGGATGGCTGGCAGGCGGGCGATGTCCGCAAAATTCTGCACGATGCCGGCTTGCGGGGCGACCTGGTCGACAACATCTACGGCAACTTGACCGAGCACCACTTCGCTGGCGTGAACATCGATTTCGAGGAGCTAACGCCGCGCGACCGCCAGCCGTTCGTGGCCTTCATGAGGCAACTCCGCGCCAAGCTGCAGCCCGCCGGTCTTCTGCTCACCGAAAGTGTCCCGATCGAAGACCAGGCTTACGACCTTAAGCAACTGGCGCAGATCAACGACTATCTGGTGCCCATGGTCTACGACGAGCACTATCAGTCGGGCGAACCGGGACCTATCGCATCGCAAGCCTGGTTTCAGAAGCAGATCGATAGCCTGGGCCGTATCGCAGCGCCCGGGAAGATGGTGATCGGGATGGGCAATTATGGGTACGACTGGACCATTGGCGGCACGGATTCCGCAGAAGCCCCATTCGGCGAGGTGATGTCCCACGCGGCGTCCGATCGCTCGGCCGTCGAGTGGGACGCCAATATGGCCAATCCGGTCCAACGTTACGAGGCCGGCGGCCAGCAGCACGAAGTTTGGTTCCTGGATGCGGTTACCGCCTTGAACCAGGCGCGTAGCGTGGCGGAGGGCGGCTTCCGCGGCGTGGCGTTGTGGCGCTTGGGCGCCGAAGATCCGGACCTGTGGAGCGTGCTCGAACCCGATGCCTGGCCCGGCGCTGGATACGATCCCAAGCAGTTGTCCGTGCTGACCGCGCAGAAATCGGTGAACCAGTACGGCGATGGCGATGTGCTGCGCATCGTCGAGACGCCGCATGACGGCAGCCGCAGAGTGTGGCGCGACGCCAGTGGCCACTATGCCGAACAGTTCGGACGATTGCCGTCATACTACGTGATCGAATCGAGCGGCGGTGTGCATGCCGTAGGACCAGCCGGCAAAGTCCTGTGCCTCACTTTCGACGATGGCCCCGATCCAAGTTACACGCCGCGCGTGCTGGACATTCTGCGCAGCCACGGCGTGCGCGCGACGTTTTTCATCATCGGCGCAAATGCCGACCAGAACATCGGCTTGGTGAAGCGCGAATACGCGGAAGGCCACGACATCGGCAACCATACTTACACGCATCCCAACATCGCGCTGGTTTCCGAGGAGCGCGCCGCGCTGGAGCTGAGCACCACCGAGCGCATTATCGAAAACGCGCTGGGCGTTTCGACGGTGCTGTTCCGGCCGCCCTACAACGCGGACAGCCAGCCGCAGACTCCCGAGGAAATCCTGCCAGTGCTGCGCGCGCAGAAGGCCGGCTATGTGACGGTGGGGGAGCGCATCGATCCGCGGGATTGGGTGAGGGGCGTTACGGCGGATGCCATCGTGGCGGAAGTCCGTGATGAATTGCAATCCGCGGAAGACCCTGGGCACGTGATTCTGCTGCACGATGCCGGTGGCGATCGCTCGGCCACGGTGGCGGCCCTGCCGCGCATTTTGGAGGGCTTGCAAGGCCAAGGATATCGATTTGTGCCGCTGAGCGAACTGCTGGGGCAGACCCGCGCGCAACTTATGCCGGCGCCTTCCGGCGTGGAAATGCGCTGGGCACGCATCGAAGGCGGCGCCTTCGACTCTCAGGGCGCGTTCAAGAAGATCGTCGGAATGTTGTTTCTGTGGGCCATTTACCTGACGCTGGCCCGCTCGCTGTTCTACGGAGTTCTGGCGCTTTTGCAGAAGTGGCGCCTGCGGCATGCGCATTTTGACGCGGCTTTCCGCCCGCCGGTCTCCGTGGTCATCGCGGCGTATAACGAAGAGAAGGTGATTGTGCGCACGGTGGAGTCGATTCTGCGCAACGGTTATGACGATTCGGAGTTGGTGATTGTCGACGACGGCTCGACGGACGCCACGCTGGAAGTCCTGCGGCGGGAATTCGGCGACCGTCCGAACGTGCGCATCCTGGCGCAGCCCAACGGCGGCAAATCCGCCGCGCTGAACAACGCCATCGCGCATGCCCGGCACGATATTTTGATCGCGCTGGATGCGGACACCATTTTTCGCGCCGGCACCATCGGGAAACTGGTACGGCACTTCGCCGATTCGCAAGTGGGCGCAGTCTCCGGCAACGCGCGCGTGGGCAACCGCAACAGTTGGATGACGCGGTTCCAATCGATCGAGTACATTTACGGTTTCAACCTGGATCGCCGCGCGCTCGACTTTCTGAACGCCATCACGGTGGTTCCCGGCGCGGTGGGCGCCTGGCGCAAGCGGCTGATCGTGGAACTGGGCGGATTCGGCGGCGACACGCTGGCCGAAGACACCGACCTGACCCTGAAGATTCGCCGCATTGGTTTCCGGATTCGCTACGAAGAGGAAGGCGTGGCTCTTACCGAAGCGCCCGAAGACACGCGCGGGCTGGCCAAGCAGCGCTTCCGCTGGGCGTTTGGGACGCTGCAGGCGGCTTGGAAGCACCGCGACGCGCTGTTTGTTCCCAAATATGGATCGCTGGGGTTCGTGGCGCTGCCCAGCATTTGGATTTTTCAAGTGCTGCTTTCGGCGCTCTCGCCTTTCGCCGAGTTGGCTATGATCGTGGCGCTGTTCGCGGGCAACTGGCGCATCGTACTGGTGTTCTATCTTGCCTTCTTCGTGCTGGAGTTACTGACCGGACTTATAGCTTATTGGCTGGAGGGAGAAAAGCCCTGGGACTTGGCGCTGTTGTTCTTTCAGCGCATTTACTTCCGCGAGCTGATGTACTACGTGGTGGCCAAGTCGCTGATCTACGCGGTGCGCGGGCGAGTGGTGGGATGGGGCAAGCTGGAGCGTCGGGCGACGGTCGCGGGAGTTTAGCAATCTAGCATCGAACTGGTTGATGTGCCGAACTGCGAATCTAACTCGCGTGCCGGGCGCTGCCGTTTCACCAATATGCTTCATGCAACGCGGATTTGATGTAGGTCTGGTACGGCAGCCCCTTCGCTTGCGCCTGCTCGCGGGCACGGTCCAGGTCCGCTTCGGCCATCCCGATTGTGACGTTTCTTGTAACGCGCGCCTCCCGCGCCCGGCGCGCCGCCGTGCCGCGGCGAACCGCCTCATCCCGCATAGCTTGGATCCCACCACTTCGCTTCTGGCGATTCGGTGCCGAGTTTCGGCACTCGTGGCCGATCTGCTTTGGCCGGCATCGTCATCGTCCCTTCGTCGTGAAATGCTCCGTTTCGCGTCCGTCCGCTGGCCTCGTAAGCCGTCGCCGTGCGAACGTATCTTCACTCATCGCGAAAACACCGTCACGCAAGGTGAAAGCCAAGGACGAGGGAGGTATCTGCACCAATTTGGCCGTGGCGGAATTGTTAGCTTTCCTCGTCACTCCCTTCAGCGATATCCACAGATCTCCTGTTACGGAACCCGAGAACCTAATCGGTCGCGAGGGGCTCTGCAGACTGCCCAAAGTTAATGAAGCAGAGCGCATGGCTTTGGCGGGGGACGAGCGTTAGAGAGCCGGTTCACTGCCAAACCATAAACGGCGGATCACGCGGCGGCCTTTGAAGGCCTCGCGGCGGTGTAACAGTCGCCAGTTGTCTATGACTAGGCAGTCGCCTGGCCCCAGAGACGACAACCGCTGTCCGTGCTGCGTCGCACAGGCCGTCATCTGCTCACAAAAAGATTCGAAACCACTGGGATCCCCGACGGGCTGCATGTAATCCCGTCGATACCGGAACACGTAATGAACGCCAGCAAAACCAACGATTGGTGCCTCAATCGCTCTGCCCGCGGAGCCAAATCTGAACAGGCCTGATGGAACGAGGGCCAGGAGCGGATCGCTGGGCATGACATGGAGGTCCCCGCCGCCCTCGGCTGCCAGAATCTGAATGACCACCCAGGCGGGTGGCCGTGGAAGGAACACTCCGTCGGTGTGAAACCACAGGTCTCCCTGCTGCGCTACCAAATCGACTGCGTCCCCAGGAGAGCCGATGACCACATCTCGCATAAGATAGTACCCAGTACGCTCCGACGCCTGGACGAGATCCTGCAGCTCCGCGTTGCTGCATCCGCGCCAGACCCCATGTCCACCCCTTGGCGGGAGTTGCATGGCTTCCCTTTCAGAGCCCTTCGTTGACCGCGCCAGCCTCTAATCTTGGAGGGCCGATTTTGAAGAAGTACATGGCCTCCTCCTCGGAGGGATCCAATGCCAAGAGGCGCGCGGCTCGTGATTCGTGGACCGCCGGCGTCATCCATGCTCCGAGACCGCAACTGTAGGTCGCCTGAAGAAGTTCCAGGCCGAACTCGCCAAGCTGCACCAACAGATTGATATAGGCGCGGGCGTGCCGATAGATCCACATATATCGTTCCCAGTGCACGCACACAAACAGGCACCAACCTGCGCCACCAATCCAAGTCTGATATTGAATGCAGGCTGCTATCTCACGGTCTTCGACACCGCCGCGAATCTTTACTAGCCGGTGGGCGGCGGGATCATAATCGTACACGCCGCGTTCGAGACCAGTAACCCCTTGGGCTATCACGGATAGGCGCAGCCAAGAATAGAACGAGTTCAGCAGGTAATACGGGTCACCGCCCACTTTCGTCGCTTCGGCCGCCCGGTAGTTTCGCGTGGCATCGAACAGGACGTCGCCAAATGTACGGAGATCAACCGGTTCGCCCGAAAAGCTCCTCACGCTACGGCGGCGTAGCATCGCGTCCAAATCCACGCACCGCTCGCCGACCGGCTCAGGTAGGGAGATCGAGCAGCTACCTCTTGGCGACCGCTGTGGCGGATATTGTGACGCCTTCTGGTAGGCCTGAATCACTTTGCGACGCAGTTGCGTAAGCTCCTGTAGGCTCGCATACTCCAGGGATCTATGGAACTCCATATAGCTCAGATCCATCTGAGAAAAGAGCAGGTACGCCGCACGGGACCAATTGTGCGCCTCCCACAGCAACGCGGCGCGCGCCTCTGCTGTATCGGCGTCAACAAGGATCCCCGCCTCTAAAGCATCCTGTATCGTCGCATCATCAACGCCGCAATGGACCGCCTCGGCGACAGTTTTTGGCTCGAGAAACAACTGCATGAGCCGAAACGCATCCATCGACACGGATTCGTATCGTTGGCCCTTTAGGCCGTCCAGGCCGACTATCCCATCGCCTCCGGGACGCACAAAGAAGAGGGGTGATGTCACGACGCGGGTGTCGCGAGTCATACCAGCGTCGCTACGTACAAGGGAGGCTGCCTCGCGAGTTCGAGGCCCACGAGCATGCAGATATCACGATCGCGGAACTTCTGGTAAGAGTAGCTCCCGAATCCCAATGCTCGACTGACCGTACGGAAGGCCATCAGTGCATGCCCGGCATCGATCAAAATTGCGCGCCAAGACCGAGGATCGCGGTAGCGCCACATCGCTCTATCTACCAAAGATGTGAACACAACGACTCCGACGGGCGGATCAGTATACTTCTCAAACAAGTCAAAGGTCGCGCGCCGCATATCTTGTTCGAAGTTGCCCTCTCGGAGCAACTCGAGTGCGTTGTGTTTCACATTGTAGTGGTAAACGCCGCATTCTAACGGGAGGCCCTCGAAGCTAACCAGGAAGACCTCCGTAGGACGTCGTGCACCTCCGGATGGCACGGCCTTCCTCAGGAAGGAGCCCTGAACGCCGAAGTCCACCTGTGAGCGTTCGCCGAAGCATAGGTCGAATAGCACCGACAAGCCATCTAGGCCGCGCCGCTGCTGAATGGTAATCGATGAAACGAGTTGATTTGCACTGTCCGTATCACGCAGTTTCGACAATGGTATCCGCGCGAGCGGCTCGAATTGCTGGTAGTTGCTGGGAGGAGCGGCCTGGGTCAGGTATCCCTGCATCCGATCCTCGTCGATCGCAAATGCCCCGGGCTGGTCCATTCGTACGAACGGATAGTCCCTCGTCGCGTAGTGTACAGGGCCGCTTCCGTCCAACCGTAGCGCTGCCACAAGACTGGCGGGTTGGCCTGCGCCGCCTCGGCGCTATCCGCTTGAAGCAAGCCAATGCTGGTCAAAGCCTGCCACATCAGTTCGCTGTCCGTCTCACCGTTCAACTCATTCTGCCAAGCCGAAAACGCTTCTTCGCGAGTGAACGTCTTGGGGAGCACGGTTAAAGCCCAAGCTAGCCTCGGATCGTGGATCAGGAATTTGGGCTCCGATGAGCGGTCTCGACGACGAGCCACCGCCGTCCGTCGACCTCGGACGGGAAGATCAGAGCGCCCGGACAAATGCGGAACCGAACCAATTGCCGCTCACCGATCCTGAATGGCGAGAATAGCGAGGCTAGAGCACGGCTGGGGCGGCCGCTCAGGGCCGCTTGGCTCCCTCTCCGCCTTCACGATGGGGCCAGACTTGGCGCATTCGACCAAGGCGGGTTTTCGTGCGCCCTCTTCGCTAAAGACGGGCTCTCCCGACCCAGGGTCATTGCCATTTTGTATAAGCGCCTTGACAACGCTGTCCGGGCGCGCCCGCTGAACTAGTTTGCCATCAATCATCAGTCCTCTCCTCTGGGGCCCGCCCCGTAGGCTTCCCACATTGTGACACGAACAAAGCTCCAGCGCAACCGGGCACCAGTCGCACTCAGGGACTTCGCACGATAGGGTGGTTAGGTGGACGAGGTAGCGGAGTCATTGGTGCATCGTAGCCCCAGCGGGGCCGGGCAGAGTTCGCATGGCGGATTTTCGGGCGCGAATGCGGCTAAATCCGCGGCGGGGACCGGGCGGAGAGCGCGCAGCGGACGCTGGGAGCAATGGGAGGTCATCCCGGTCCGAACCAGGTCGGAGAGGAATCGCTCATCAGGCGGGAACCGGCGCCGCAGGTGCGTCGGGAGCGCGGATGTTGGGCGGAAGCTTGGAAACCGAGAGACGCAGTTGCCGGGCCACCTCGATGGCGCTCATCGAGTAACGGCGAAAGAGTTTCGAGTGGCAATGAATAAAGGCCGAGCAGAGTGTGAAAGCCAGCAGCAGAATGAGAAGACTGCGGCCAATCCCCGGTTAGCGACAGGGGCGCGCTCACCCTGTTCGGCGCCCGGTTGGGGGGCCGCCTCCACCTTCGACTCCTTCAACTTTGGCCTGCGTGCGCTCACCCTCCTCGGCGGCGGTTTTGGGGCGGTGCCGGCAGGCGTGGAGAAAGCCATGTTTGAAGGCCCAATTCTGCGTCAGATCGTTCCAGCCGTTGTTCTCCTGTTTCCAGCGGTCATGGCCGAGCCGGCGCACCAGCGTGGCGGGAAAGGCCTGGGCATCCAAAGTCGAAATCCAGAGCCATTCGTGCTCGGTGGTTTCGGGCTGCAGCCTGCCCCGGCGGTAATGGTTCTGCGTGAGCCTCTCCTCGGACCGCACGACCCGTACCGGCCGCGGGTGATCGGCGGAGAACGGGAATCCCTCAGAGTCCCAGATCTGAAACTGATACTCTTTGCCATCGTGCCTCTCCGTGCCGTTGCAATCGGCGGGGCGGCTGGCAAACAGCCGCACGGCGGATTGATACAGTTCGCGCTGGTTCTGCTTTAGACTGATGACGAGATCCCATCCGATTTGATCGGCCAGCTTGAGAACCGGCGCCTGGGCGTACAGAGCGTCGAGCAGGAGGATGTCAAAAAACCGGCTGCCGTAGAGATCGGGGAGCTTGCGGAGCAGGCGCAAAGCGGCCGTGTCTTCGCCCTCTCCGGGCTGCAGCCATTCGATGGCCAGAAAAGGCTTGCAGGGGCTGCTGACAATCTGGCATCCGAGCGCGATGGTAGTACTGCACCTGTTCGGTTTTCACGCCGGCCTTGCGCACGGAGACGCGACGTTCGAGGCAGGAGTCGCAACAACGGCTGTAACTGGAGAGCACCTCAATGCCGTCGAGCGCCGCCACGATGCGACCCTGCACGCGGCCCGGATCGAGCGCCTTGTTGCGCTTGAGCGTCCGGTTGACCTGCACCAGCATCCGCTCCAGACCTCCCAGATGAAAGCCGGAGAGGCTGTAGCGCAACACGTCGTCGCGGAAGGCGCGTCCGGCGCCGATCCATTGCTGGAGGGCGGCCTGAATCAACTCCGCTTCCAGCTGCTGAAAGCTGGGTAGCCGGAAGGCAAAGCCGTGAAAGGCCGCGAGGAAGACGGCCGAAGGCGGGATCTCCGGCGCGACCCGGGCATCGGTCAGGGTAGCTGCGGTGGCGCGGAAGTCGAAAACCTTGTTCAAATAGCGGGCAAAGGAGGGAAGTTCGTGCGTCGGCCCATCTTGCCTTCTCATAAATGCAAGACACCATGTGCGGCTCGATCCTTGGTTCCCGCGCCGGGCATCCGCTATCCCTTTCGTTTGTGCTTGCGCTGCTTGGCGCGCGCGCGCCGCAACAGTTCCCGATTGATCTCGGAAATCTTTTCGAGGTGATCCTTCACCTTGTGGTAGTTCTCGATCCAGCCGCGGACTTCCGCCACCTTCTCTTCGGGGATGATGCCGCCTGTAGTGCGGCCCCGCCCCAGAGTGACGGTCAGATACCAGATCGGCCCATGGCGCTCGCCCTTGGCGCACTTGCAGCCTGGATTTCCGCAGGTCACATATCGCTCCACCAGCGAACCGCGCAGAATCTCCGTGACGGGCGGGAGCAGTTTCGCCAGACCCTGCCGCCGTTGGCGCAGGGCCAGTTCCGGAAGCCGACCTAGCCCTGTGCTTGCCTTCATTTGAATGCAAGTATACACCCGAAACGACCGTTTTGGCCACTTGCGAATCTGCCGGGCTGCGAATCTCCCCCTACCTCATTGATTCAATGGGGAATATAGTTGCCATGCGAAGTTCCTGCAGTCGCACTGGCCAAGCAGCCCTTCCGTTGGGCGTTTGGGACGCTGCAGGCCGCCTGGAAGCATCGCGACGCGTTGTTCGTTCCCAAATACGGATCGCTGGGCTTCGTGGCGCTGCCCAGCATTTGGATTTTTCAAGTGCTGCTCTCGGCGCTCTCGCCTTTCGCCGAGTTGGCTATGATCGTGGCGCTGTTCGCGGGCAACTGGCGGATCGTACTGGTGTTCTATCTGGGCTTCTTCGTGCTGGAGTTACTCACCGGACTGATGGCTTATTGGCTGGAGGGCGAGAAGCCCTGGGATCTGTCGCTGTTATTCTTTCAGCGGATTTACGACCGCGAGCTGATGTACTACGTGGTGGCCAAGTCGCTGATCTATGCGGCGTCCGGGCGCCAATGTTTACCATCCCAGGACCTGACGGAAGTCACCGCTCAGGACGGAATGACGGAATGCTGATCCCCGAAATATTGTGTGTTGTGAGCCAGAGTGAGTGAAGAGAGGCGGCGTTCAGGGAGAGGGTGAGGCGGGAGCGAGGTCGAGCAACATCGGCTGAGGAGAGTGCAGTAGACTGACCAACTGCTGGA
>Ga0302325_10009926_pt1 | contig 20712 bp, 17 predicted proteins | sample Palsa_T0_2_FD_201948 | JGI IMG/M metagenome (GOLD analysis project Ga0302325, IMG submission 201948) | Peat permafrost microbial communities from Stordalen Mire near Abisko, Sweden - Palsa_T0_2 | ecosystem: Environmental > Terrestrial > Soil > Palsa > Peat permafrost | place: Sweden: Abisko...
AGGCGAGCAGCCGAGAGGAGCCAGAGATGACCGCCAGCGACGATCCGACCCAGGGGCGCAGGGTGGGCGAGGAACCGTATGAGGACCCGACTCAAGGTCGCGAGATCGGAGAACGGCCGGGCGAGGACCCGACTCAGGGTCACGAGGTCGGAGAACAGCCGGACGAGGACCCGACTCAGGGTCGCGAGGTCGGAGAACAGCCGGACGAGGACCCGACTCAGGGTCGCGAGGTCGGAGAACGGCCGGACGAGGACCCAACTCAGGGCCGGTAGGTTCAAAAGGGTGGCAGAAAGCGCTGCCGGCGCGGGCCGTGTGATCCTGGGGTCAGACGGCGCGTGCCGTGGCGATCAGGTCAGAGCCTGGTCGAACGCCGAGTTCGAGTCATAGTTCCATAGTCGGTCGCCGCGGGTGGCGAGCGCAGAGGGCGCTGGCCGTTGGGGGTTTGGAGGCCCGTGGGGCGGGGTCGGTACGCTCGACCACCCGCCCGGCCTCGTGATCGTACGCCGCTGCAAGCCACCCACCCGCCATTTCCGCCGCCATCCGGCCCGGCTGTGTTGACATGAACGATCTCGGCACGCCAGAACGGTTCGTGCTCCGGCTGATGCGGGGCGTACGGTGGTCGGGACGGGTGCTGAGCGGCCAGGTCGTTGAGTTGGTGGGCGGACCCGCCCGGGCGCGCGTGATCGTGCTGTTCGGCTGTGTGCTCGCCCTCAGCAGCGCGCAGATCGCCACCGTCGGCGCGATCGCCCCCCAATTGGAGAGCTCGCTGCATATCGGCAACACAAAGATCGGCCTGCTCAACTCGGTCGCGCTGCTCGTCGCCGCCGTGGCCGTGATTCCGGCCGGCCTGCTGGTCGATCGGGTGCGTCGCGTGCCGATGCTGGCAGCGAGCATCGTGCTCTGGAGCGTGGCGACCCTGCTGGGTGGACTCGCGCATTCCTATTCGGGTCTGTTGCTCACTCGTGTCGGACTCGGCGCCGTCGCCGCGACGGCGGGGCCGGCGATCGCGTCACTGACCGGCGACTACTTCCCCTCGCGCGAGCGAGGGCGCGTGTACGGCTACATCCTCAGCGGCGAGATCGCCGGTACGGCGGTGGGCTTTATCGTCAGCGGTACGGTCGCGAGCGTGTTCTCGTGGCGGGCTGCGTTCTGGCTGCTGGCGCTGCCCGGCTTCCTGCTCGCCCGCACGCTGTGGCGAACCGTGCCAGAACCGCGACGGGGCGGCCAGAGCCGCCTCGAGCCCGGCACACAGGATCTCACGGTCGCGCGCGCCGACGCAGATCGCGCCGCCGAGGCGGCCGGCGACGACGATCCCGCAGCCCGCGAGCAGGACTTCGCGCGCGAAGCCGCGACCCGGCGCGGGTTCGCACCCAACCCGAAGCTCGTATTGCGCACAGACCCCAATCAGATGTCGCTGGGCGAGGCGGTTCGCTACATCCTGCGCGTTCCCACCAACATGCTGCTGATCATCGGATCGTCGCTGGGATATTTCTTCTTCGCGGGATTGCAGACGTTCGCGGTGGTGTTCGTGCGCGGGCACTATCACGCCAGTCAGGCGACGGCCACGCTCGTCCTCGGCCTGCTCGTCCTCGGCGCGCTCGTCGGCACGCTGGTCAGCGGACCGATCACCGACGCGCTCGTCCGTCGCAGCCAGCTCGAGGCCCGGGTGTGGGTCCCAGCGGTGTGCTATGTGGGCGCCGCGGCGTGCCTCATCCCCGCCATCCTGAGCAGCCAGCTCACTCCGGCGATCTGGTTCTACGTCGCCGGCGCGGCGCTCATCTCGGCCGCCAATCCGCCGCTGGATGCCGCCCGGCTCGACATCATGCCCTCAGGCCTCTGGGGACGAGCCGAGAGCACCCGCACATTCCTGCGCTCGCTCGCCACTGCAATCGCGCCGCTGGTGTTCGGTGCCCTCGCCGACCTCGTCGCCGGCTTCGTCCCTCAGCAGACGCCCGTGGGTACCCATACCCACGGGGTCGTCTCCTCCGCCGGTGCCACGGGTCTCCAGGTCAGTTTCCTCATCATGCTGAGCACGCTCGCCGCGGCCGGTGTGTTCCTGCTGCGGGCACGCAAGACCTATCCCACCGACGTCGCCACCGCCGGCGAGGCCTGGACTCCATCGTCCTCTGCCCCCGCCGCGGGGAGCAGCCAATCGACGCCGGCCACCTGACGTGGTTGGCCGCGGTTGCAGATGGGCATGATGTGGACACGATGCGCGCGTTTACCTGTCCCGATTGCCGTCATCTCGTGGTGTTCGAGAACCTCGTGTGCCTGAATTCGCAGACCGCGCTCGGCTTCGACTGGCAGGCGCGCGAGTTCGCGCGGCTGAGCGCTGGGGTTCCGTGCGCCAACCGCGAGTTTGCCTCGTGCAACGGCTTGGCGAATGCGAGCGGCTATTGCGTGAGCTGTGCTCTGACGCGGACCCGCGCCGGTGATGACGACGAGGACGGCCGTGAGCGCTTTGCCAAGGCCGAGGTGGCCAAGCGGCGGCTGGTGTTCGAACTGCTCGAGCTCGGGTTGCCCGTGGTCGGTTACCGTGAGCGCCCGGACGGCCTCGCCTTCGACTTGCTCAACAGCAAGCGGGGTGAAGTGACGACCGGACACGCCGACGGCCTGATCACGCTCGACCTGGCTGAGGCCGACGACGCTCACCGTGAGCGGCTCCGCACTGAGATGCAGGAGCCCTACCGGACGCTGCTCGGGCACATGCGCCACGAGATCGCCCATTACTACGAGCCAATCCTGTGCCCCGAGCGTTCCTGGGCTCGCGCCCGCTACCGCGAGCTATTCGGCGACGAGCGCGCCGATTACCAGGCGGCGCTCGACCGTCACTACCGCGAGGGGCCGCCCAACGATTGGTCGAGCCGGTACGTCACGGCCTACGCGACGATGCACCCGTGGGAGGACTGGGCCGAGACCTTCGCGCATTACCTGCACATCCGCGACACCCTGCAAACGTCCGTGGCCTATGGCGTGACGGTCGTCGGACCGGAGGTGTTCAACGCCGACGAGTCTCCGCTGTACTCGTTCCCCGCCGCCGTGTCAGGCGGCATCCGAGAGCTGCTCGACACCTGGCTGCCGATGACCTACGCGCTCAACGCGCTCAACCGCAGCATGGGTGCGAGCGACATCTATCCGTTCGTGCTCGGACCGGCGGTGATCGAAAAGCTCGGCTTCATCGACGAGCTCGTGCATGACATCTGACCGGCGGCCGACCGGCGCATGGTCCCGAGCTGTGGCGAAGGTCGGTGATCATGCCGCGACCGCCGTTGGTCGGCCGCGCCCGAGTCGATCCTTGTTTAGCATGGGCGGTCGTCCGGCCAGCGGAATCCGTCCTCGATGCTTGCGTCCGCCCACCCCACGTCCGCCAGTGGCAGCCTGCCGTACAGCACCGGGCTCGTGGTCCTGTACGTGGTATTCGTCGCGCTCTGCGCGATTCTCCTGCTGGTGGTGATGCTGGTCCGCTGGCCTGGCGGTCCCGAGGACTCGCAGGACAGCGATCACGGGCCGCCGGATGGTCCACGTCGAGGCCCCGATCCTCCACCTGATCCGAGCGGCGAGCCGGCCCAGTGGCCCGAGTTCGAGCGCCAGTTCGCCCAGTACGTCGCCCGCGGCGCAACTCAGGACCGTCGGAAGGTCGAACGCTCAGCCTGAGCCTTTCAGCGTGAGCCTGAACTGAGTCGTGGTCTGACTCGCGTTGGTCGCCTTGACCACGAGTGAGAACCGCTTGACCTGCTGGTGCGCGAGCGCCCGAGACAGGCTGTTGGTCATGGCCAGCGCGATGCTCGAGATCGTCACCTGGACCTCGTTCGCCGTGCCTTCGAGCGCGATCGTCAGTGTCCCGGGCCTCACTGTCGCGGTGAATTTCAGCGAGCTGCCACCGGGTCCCTTCAATGCGATTCCGTTCACCAGACTCCGCGCCTGGTTGGAGAAGCGCAGCCCGTTGGGTAACCCGATCACGAGTCTCTTCAGCCACGGCGAGCCGTACGTCGCCGCCACCATCAACGACACCGTGGTTGCACCCTGACCGATCCCGGAGACCGACGCGCGCTCAACGCTGACCGCGGCACGGACGATCCATCTGAACGATGCCGTCGCCGATCCGCCACCCGGGGCGGTCGCTTTCACGGTCACGGCCCATGTTCTCGCCGCCGTCGGCGTGCCGGAGATCAGCCCGCTGGAGGCGTCGATCGATACGCCGTGCGGCAGCCCGCTCGCGCCGTAGCTCACGGGGCCACCATTGTTGGCCTGGGCGTGCAGCTTCAGGTCCACCGGCCTGCCGACGGTGCTCATCTGCTTGCCGGGGCTCCTGATGCTGGCCATGGCCGCGCTCACTGTCCACGTCAACGACGCGCTGGCGGACGGACCGCCGGCGTCGACCGCCGTGACCGTGACGGTCGATGTGCCGGCGGCCGTCGGCGTGCCGGAGATCAGCCCGCCGGAGGCGTTGATCGATAGGCCGTGCGGCAGCCCGCTCGCGCCGAAGCTCAACCCGCCACCGTTGCTGTCGTGCGCGTGGAGCTGCAGCTTCAGCGATTTGCCGACGGTTCCGGTCTGGTTGGCAGGGTGTTCGATGACCATCGACGCTGGAGTGGCCGTCGCGACCGGCGTTGGGATGACGTTCCAAGCGAACGTTGCGCTGCCGGTGACACCGTCGGCCGAGGAGACGACGACGGTGACGCCCCACGTACCGGGGCTCGTTGGCGCCCCCGACACGACTCCCGTGGCGCGGTTGATCGACAACCCAGCCGGTAAGTCAGTCGCGGCATATTGAAGACTGGCCCCGGCCGAGCTCGCGCCGGTGAGAAGGAGTGTCACCGAGCCACCGACAGTGGAGGTTTGTGGGCCCGGATTGGCGATAGTGACCTTGTCGCAGAGGGCGTCGCCAAGCTTCGACGCGACTGGACTGCCCAGCCCAGTCGCCATGTCGTAGCCCACGCCAGCTGGGAACAGGCCGGCGTGCCCCGATAGGAAGTCGTTGTTGCCCGTGCTGATGTCGTTGAAGATGCTCGCGTAAGCGCTGCTGCCCGCGGCGCGGTAGAGGGCGGGATTCGCGAAGCCGATCGGCGACCCACCGCACGCCGGCGAGGCGTTCGCCAGCGCGGCCAACGACGCCCACGTCGGCGCGGCGCCGCTGGTGCCGTAGATGCCGACCCAGCCGCCGTCCCAATACATCAGGTATCTGGACTCGTCACTCGCGTCGGCGGCGACGTCAGGCAACTCACGGCAATCGGCGCCGACGGGCGACCCGCACGGCGCCCCTGACGAGTTCGCGTTGATCACGTTCAGGGCTGCGGGTGCATCGGACTGGTAGGCAGGCATCTGCCAGAGGCTCGAGATTCCGCCACCGCTGGCGCCGTAGCCGGGGTCGTTCCAGGCGCTCTCCGGGGGAGGCGGTCCGACCGCGCTCAGCGTCGTCCCACCCACGTCGGTGACGAACGGCTGGCTCCCCGGGTCATCCACCGCCAAAGCATTGGCGCTCGACCCGAGTGCAGTTCCGTAGCAATCCTCAGATCCGTCGTCGCCTGAGGCCGCGAAAATCGATTGGCCCTGGGTAGCGGCCTCCTCGAACAGCGTGTTCTCAGCCAGGACCTGACTCTCGGGCGAGGTGGACGTGTTGGGCTCACACTCGCCCCACGAGGTCGAGATGACCTGCGCGCGATCCTGGCTGATGATCGCGTTGAACGTGTCGTACGGGCCGTACCCCGGTGCGCCGGAGGCGTTGTTCGGGCCCTGGTAGACGATCACGCTGGCCTGCGGCGCCAGTCCGATCACGTCCTCGATGTCGAGTGCGGACTCGAGGCCGTCAACGCCGGAGGCGGGCGCGGGCGGTCCCCCGTCCACCTCCTGGTAGCTCACCGATGCGCTCGTTCCGTAACAACTCTGATAGGCGGCGATGTCGGCCGGAAAATTGCCCTCGAGCTCGTACAGCGCGACAGTTTGCCCGGCACCAAAATCGCCCCCTGCGTAGAAGCCTGAGAAGTCGTACGCGGAAGCGATCTGGTCCGCGGTGTACGCGCTCTGGGCGGGAGCGGCCGCGGTCGCCGCCGAGCACGGTTGCGGCCCCCCGGTGCCGAGCCTGGGCGCGATGAGATGGCCGGTGCCGGTCGAGCGCGACCGCAATGCCAGCGGCTGGGGCAGCGAGAGCGTGTCGAGCCCGATCACCCCTTGCACGTGACCGGCCACGCTTGCGTCAAGCGCGGGGGCGGAGGTGTTCGCGTAGGCAGCCCGGCTCCCGGGCACGACGACACGCTCGAATGAGGTCGAGAAGGCCTTTGCCAGCTGACCCGCGCTGCCGGCGACGCGGATTGCGAGTCCGTTGGCGCTCACGGCTTGGGGGTGGAGCCCGTGCGCGCGCAGCGACGCGGAGACCGCCGCGATCTGCGCGGTGCTCGGGCCGAACCGCCGCGCGAACTGCGCCGGCGTGATGTAGTCGTGGAACACGCCCGAGCCGGCGGTCGCGACCGCGGTCGCATAGGCCGCCAGGGCGGCAGGATCACGCGGTTTCAGGGTCACCGTGGCCCCGATTTGGGTGCCGCTGGGCAACGGACCCACAACCCGTGCGCCCGGCGCCGGATGCGGCACCGTCCCGACCCGGATCCGCGTCGCCGACCACGCGGCGGACGGCTGGATCGATAAGGCAATCGTCAGGGCACCCGCACACATGGACAGGACCAGCACCCCGCGCACGCGAAGCCTCGAGTACGTCCAGAGCATCAACACCGCGCGCCAGGCTACCGAGTCAGCGCCAGGACGCACGCGCCGACACGATATGACGCGGACCATCTTCGTCGCCCACGCTGCGCGGGTCGCCGGCGAACCGAGGTCCGCCGGCGACCCCGCGTGGGTCAGAAGATGCGCACCGCCACCTCGGCCGGGGCGTCGAACAGCTTGTTCAGCTCATCGTCGAGCTTGACCAGCGTCACCGACGCGCCGGCCATGTCGAGCGAGGTGCAGTACTCGCCGACGTAGCTGCGGGTGACGTTGATGCCGCGCTCGGCGAGCTGCTCGTGTGCGCGCCCGTACAGGATGTACAGCTCGGAGATCGGAGTGCCTCCCAGCCCGTTGAGCATCAGGGCCACGTTGTCGCCGGACGCGTAGGGCAGATCCTCGACCACAGCGCCGAGGAGCTCGTCCACGATCGCGTTGGCGCTGGCGAGCTTCTCGCGCCGGCGCCCCGGCTCGCCATGGATGCCGACGCCCATCTCCATCTCGTCGTCGCCGAGCTCGAACAGCGGTGAGCCCTTGGCCGGCGGTGTGCACGACGTCAGTGCCATGCCCATCGTCCGGGTCACGGCGTTGACCCGCTCGCCCAACGTCACGAGCTCATCCAGCGACGCCCCACGCTCTGACGCCGCGCCGACCGCCTTGATGACGAAGAAGTTGCCGGCGACGCCGCGGCGCCCGACGGTGTAGGTGGAGTCCTTCACGGCGACGTCGTCGTCGACGATGATCGTCCTGATGTTGATGTCCTCGGCCTCGGCGAGCTCGCGTCCCATATCGAACGCCATCCGGTCGCCGGTGTAGTTGTTGATGATATGCAAGACACCCTTGTCGCTCTTCAGGAGCTTCGTCGTCTCATAGACGTAGTCCGACGGCGGCGCCGCGAATACGTCTCCGGGACACGCGGCGTCGAGCATGCCCGGCCCGACGATCATCACGTGCGCTGGTTCGTGGCCCGAACCGGAGCCTTGGATGATCGACACCTTGTCATTGTTGGGCGCGTCGGCCCGCATGATCAGGTTGTACTCGGGGATGTAGCGCAGCTTGCCCGGGTTGGCCAACTCAATCCCTTTGAGCATCTCCGGCACGAACTGCTGTGGGTCATTGACGAACTTCTTCACCAGGTCTCCTCTATCTCTCTCTATGAATACGTTGCCTGCGGCACTGCGGCACTGGATCGGATCAGGCCCGCTCGAGCTCTGCCTCCCGCCAGGCCTTGCTGACCGCCTCGAACATGACGGCGATGCCGACCGCGCCGGCGTCCATCGAGCCGCGGCTACGTTCGCCGGTATAGGAGGCCCTGCCCCGCTGCGCAAGCATGTCCTTGGTTGCCTCTGCGCTCTCGCGCGCTTTGACGGCGGCTCGCTCGAGCGCGACGCCCGACCCCTCCGGCAACGAGGCCTCGAGCTCGTCGACCGCTGGTACGAGCGCGTCGAGAAGCGTCTTGTGTCCGAGATCAGTGTTTCCGCGCTGCTTGATGCCCTCGATCGACGCTCGGAGAGCGGCGATGACCGCCTCGCCGTCCGGCTCGGGCGTACTGGACAGGGCCGCACCCGCGCGCAGGAAACCGGTCCCCCAGATCGGCCCTGAGGTGCCGCCGATGCGCTTGCTCAGAACGATCGCGGTCTTCTTCAGGAGCCCGCCGATATCGGCGTACTGCATCTCATCCCAGTCCGAGAGGACGACCTCGAAGCCGCGCGCGAGCGAGTAGCCGAAGTCGCCATCGCCGACGACGGCATCGAGCTCGCAGAAATAGGTCTCGTTGTCGACCGCGGTCTGGGCGATCACCCGCACGACCAGTTCCGCTTGGCTCAGCGCGGTCTCGCTCATACGATCTCCTTTTCGAGTAACGGTTGGGTTCGGCATGCCTCGAGATCGGCGAGCGTCACCTGATCGCCGGGCCTGGCGGCGCCGCGATTGGCCAGTACCCGGGCCGGATCACCGGGGTCCCCGAGGCTTGTCAGCACGAGCACCGCCTCGCTCATATCCTCCTCAGCGGTGTAGCTGCTGAGCGTGACCACGCAGCGCAGCCCGGCGCCGACGGCGGCGAGCAGCCCGTTGCGCGAGTCCTCGATCACGATTGCGTCCTGCGCGGAGATACCGAGCTGCTCGAGCGCGAGCTCGTAGATCGCCGGGTCTGGCTTCTTGGCGGCAACGGCATCGCCGGCAAAGACGGCAAAACGCCCCGCCGACTCCACGCCGACTGCGTGCTGGAGCACGGCCCGGACGGACTCCTCGGCTGAGGTGGACGCGACGGCCAGGGACCAATCGGCAGCCAGCGCCTTGCCGACGATCCGAGCAATCCCGGTTCGGGCCGGCAGCCGTCCGGCGCGCACCATCGCCTTGTACTTTGCGGTCTTGCGCCGGTGCCAATCGGCGAGCAGGTCCTGCTGGCTCTCAGCGTCGACGGGCAGGCCGTTCGCCCGCACGAACTCGTCGGTAAGCAGCGACGCCATTCGCTCCTTGCCGCCACCGATCTTCAGCTTCTCGCCGTACTCCGCCTCGGACCACTGGACGGGCAGGCCCACCTCGGCGAACGTCTCGTTGAAGGCCAGACGGTGGCCGTCGCGCTCGGTGTCTGCCAGCACTCCGTCGCAGTCGAAAATGAGGGTCGGCACGCCGTTAGCCGGTCGCGGTGGTCCACGCTTGCGCGCGTCCCGCGGACCCGAACATGCCGATGTGGTACTTGGCCATCTCCTTGACGGCCGCTCTGACGGGTTTCAGCATCGACGGCGGGTCGTGCTTGCCTGGATTGGCCTCCAGGTACTCCCGATGCGCGTCGACGAACGCGATCTTGAGGGCCGTCGAGATGTTGACCTTGGCGCATCCGCGCGCGATCAGGTCGGTGAACTGCCCCTCGCTCAGCCCGGTGCCGCCGTGGAGCACCATCGGAATGGGGTGCAGCTCGACCAGTTCGCTCACCCGCTCGGGCTTCAGCTCGGGCGCGCCCTTGTAGAGACCGTGGGCGGTGCCGATCGCCGGAGCGAAGCAGTACACGCCGGTGTCCGAGATGAACCGCGCCGACACCTCGACGGGATGGATCTCAGCCGCCGTGTCGGAGCCGATCCCGTCCTCGACCCCGAGCACGCTCTCAATCTCACCCTCGACGTCAGCCCCGTAGCCTCGCGCTTCGATCACCACCTCAGCCGTCTGCACGGTGTTCTCCGCGACGTCAAGGTGGGAGCCGTCGAACAGGACCGAGTTCCATCCGGCGGCGAGGCAAATCGATACCCATTCCCGATCCGGACAGTGGTCGAGATGTAGAGCCACCGGCACCGGTACCTCATCCGCGCGAGCGCGGAACATCTTCGAGAGCACCACGGCGCCGATCGCCTTGACCGTCTTGAGCGACGTCTGCACGATCAGCGGGGACTCGAGCTCGACCGCAGCTTCGAGCACCGCATCGAGCGAAAGATCATCGACGATGTTGATCGCGGCCACCCCGTAGCGCCCCGCGAAGGCAGGATCTAGGATTTCGCGTAGCGAGACGGCGGGCATATCCCAATCACCGCACGCGGGCAGGGTAGGCACACTCGCACACTGAAACCTCCGTCCTGCGCACCGCTCCACCCCCGGTTGCGACGTGACACTCTCAAACCTCGATGACCACGCGGGATTCTAGTGTTCCGATGTTGCGGAGTCAATCGTTGCTGCTGGCGCGGCTGTGCAAAAGCCTTTTCAGCTATCCCCCGCGGGAGCGGGGTCGCCCGCGCTCACGTTGCTCGGCTCGAGCCCGACCAGTTCGCTGACGGTGTTCGTGGCGTCGACAATATCGTCGAGCTGAGCCATGAGCACTGCGTCGGCCGGGTCACCTGCGGTTTCACCACTGAGCGTCTGGTAGAGAGTCCGTAAGGGCGGCGACGCCGCGGTCCGAGCGCCGTCTGGCCCGAGGGCTTGCGTGATCTTCGCCAAGTGCTCATCGAGTGTCGAGGCGAGCGGCTGCAGTTCGGGACGCGGCGCTCGGGGGGTGTGCCGTTGGGCCTCGAGTCGGATCACGTGGGCCGCGGAGACGAGCCGCCGCAGACCCGCGAGCAGGCCGCGGCTCTGCTCGGCGTCGATTCGGCGAGTCATCGGTTCGGTGAGCGAGCGGGTGACCGTGGCCTCAGCGTTCGTCCAGGCCAGACGGGCGCGGCGCGCCGCCGATGACACGGCGTCCTGCGGCATTGTCACCCCTCCGATCAGGGGGTCGAGCACCGCTGCGAGATAGGAGCGCTGGGCTCCGACCAGGTGGGCCAGCGCTTGGCGCGCGGGAACACGCGACCAGGTTGGCCAGATGGCGTAGGCGAGTAGACCGATGGCGCCGCCGATGATCGTGTCGAGCCCCCGCGCGACCGCGGTGGCGAGCGTGTCGGCCGTGACCACGTTGAGCAAAAAGACGATCATCCCCGTGAGGAAGGCGATGCCGGCAGCGAAGCTGGCGGGGAAGATCGCATAGGCCCCCCAAGCGAGCAGGCCGACCAACCCGACGGTGCCCCAGCCGCTTGGATGCAGGCCGACGATCAGCAGGCCGGCGACCACAGCACCTACGCACGTTCCCAGGACGCGCTCGGCTCCGCGGGTGAACGTCGACCCGAATTCGGGCTTGAGGACCGCGGCGGCGGCGACAACCATCCAATAGCTGCGTTGGATCGGCAGATGTTCGGCCAGCAATTCGGTCACGCTCACGACGACCGCCAGCCGAACGGCGTGCCGTCCGGCCACCGAGTGTACAGAGGCGTTCGCACGCAGCTGGTCGATGCGCTCGCGAACACGGTCTGACGTCCCTGCCCGCCCCAATGGAATCGAGACCAGCCGATTCCACCACTTCCGCAGCCCCGGCAGCCCCCGGTACGTCTGTCCAGCCGGAAGTCCCAATGGCATTCGCCCCAGCGAATTCCGCGCTGCCCCGGTGAGGAGGGCGACAGCCGCACGCACCTGTCCGGCGAGCGCGGCGGCATGCTCGACCACCCGCGGCGCGAGCGGCGCCGGGTCGTGTTCGGCCGCCGCGGTCACCGCCTCGAGTGAGCCGCTGAGGGCACCGGCGGCCGATCCGAGGCGAAGTACCGCATTGTCGTCGTCACCGTCGATCGCGTCGGCGATGCCCTGCAGCACCGCCGCTGCGCTGTCACGGAAACGGGTGGTGGCACGGTGCAGAGCGCTGTCGAATGTCTGGGGCGCCCGGGCGTACTGGTCGACCAGGAGTCCCAAACCCACCAGTTCCAGGCGGATTCGACGTCCTTCGGTGACGAGGTTCGAGAACGCCGACGCCGCTGCATCACCGATCAACGCGGGAGAGCTCAATGTGGATTGCGCGTCGTCGAGACTGGCGGACACGGGCACGGACGGACCCCCGGACGCAGCCAGCGACGCCAGTCGGCCATACGCCACGACCAGCGCGGCGCGCTGCGGGCGCAGTCCCGGGGACAGGCCGACCAGAGCGCAGAACAGCACCTGAGCCAATCCGCCCGCAACCACCAGACCGGCGAGCCCGACTGCCGCCGGTAGCGGCTGGGGGAAGCGGCCGAAGACGATGATGGCGATGATGGCCTGGAGCCCGACGGTCCCGCCGCGGGGTCCCAGCGCCACCAGCAGGCCGGCGACAAAACTCCACACGGCCACGACGGCGAAATGCAGCCCGGCGTATTGGCCCGTGGCCGCGCCGGCAAACGTTGACAGGCCCATCACCGCGGTCGTCGTGGCCATCGTCGCCAGCGGTGGCCGGCCGCCGCCGGCACGCCACGCGACGCCGACCAGCATCGCGCCGGCGCCCATCGTCACGGCGGCGACACGGTCGCCGACCGCGGTCCCTGTCGCGAGCAGCGCGACCACCGGGATCGCGGCCACGAGGCCGTCACGCAGCGACAACGCCGACCGATCAATCCGCCCGGCGTGTCGAACCGCTTGGCCGATCACGGCGGGGGCGCCGTCTGCCCAGGACCGACGCGGAGTGCTGAACGCTCGTTTCATCCGAACCCAAGCGGATCTTGACGACCCGCCCACGGCTTCGTGTACAGGCCTGCTCAGGCGCGACGGCTGCGGGCGCGGCCCGCCAGGAGGTCTTGGTCAGCGCGGTTGACCAGCTCCTGCGGGCCCTCGCCGTCACGCAGCTCGCCGAGCCCGATGCTGACCGATCGCACTGTCGGGTCGGCTCGCAGTTCGGTGCCCAGGCGCTCAAAGCGCCGGCGCGCTTCATCGGCATCGACGCCCGACAGGACGCAGAGAAATTCATCGCCGCCGAGGCGCATGAGCAGATCGTAGGGGCGCATATCGCGTCTGAGGCGGGCGACGATGTTCCGCAGCAGCTCGTCACCCGCCTGATGGCCGTGCTCGTCGTTGACTGCCTTCAAGCCGTCCACGTCGACATAGGCCGCCACCAGGGTCTCGCCGGTTCGGCGCGCGCGGTCGATCTCGCGCTGGAGGTCCTCCAGCCCGACGCCGCGACGGCGGGCACCGGTCAGCTCGTCCGTCGCGGCGAATTCGCGGTCCTGTTTGGACTCCTGGCGGTCGCCGGCCCCGAAGGCGCGATCGACCCCCGCGAGGGTACGGTCACGCTTGGCGCGCTCACGACTGCGGGCCGCGCGCTGGCGGCCGCTCTGCCCGCGCTCACGCAACTCCTGCACCCGGAGCGTCCGCAGGTCCAGGACTTCCTCGCTGCCCTCCAGATCGAGCACCGTCTGGTCGGCGATGTCGGCCTCGAGGTCACGCTGGACCGCGCGCTGGTCGCGTTTGCGCGCCGCTCGGTCGCGCCGCCCGGCCATCTCGTCGCGACGATGACGGATCCCCAGGGGCTTCTGGTCGAACTGGCCTACCTGGGCGTCCGGAACGTCCTCGGGCGGGGTTGCACCGCTGCCTTGCGCTGCCTCTGCTTCTGCTTCCGTGCCATGAACCGCCATCCGTCCCCAATCATCGTTGAGAACTACCCACCGTACACGCTCCGGCTCAGAAGCGAGGGCGCGGCTTTGCTTCGTCGAAGCGTGCGGAGCCGTCGTCAGGGAGCGGCTCGCAGGCTGCCGCGTAGGCCACGAAGGCGTGCCAGCTGGGTGCAGTGACAGTGACCCGCTTCCTGCGGCGGCTCGGTCAGCTCGAAGCGAACCCCGCCGCACAGACAGCCACCGGTGAGAGACGAAGCGGACACTAGTGGTCGCGCTGCACGACACGCACCACGACTCGGGCCGGGCGAGTCGGCGCCGCCAGGGACAGAAAATCGCGCAGGGGCGCGCGGTGAGAACAGAATGGGCAGATCAGCGGGTCGCTCGGCGACAGCGGCCCCGCGGTGAGCGCGACCGGAGCATCGCAGCGGGCGCAGGCCAGGGTCCCGGCGCCGAGTCGCCCCGAGCGGGCGTCCCGCCGCTGCTCACGTGCTCCCGGGGCGCGCGCCACCGGGCCCAGCCGGCCGGTGTGCGAGTCGTCGATGCCGCGCAGGAAGCTCACCGGGACGTGATTCAGGCAGACGTCTCAGACCGGCGCCACACGCGGAGGGCCAGGAAGCCGAACACAAAAGCTCCGGCTATGTAGGCGATGCACACGCCGACGCGAGCGCCGCCGGCGGATGCCGTCGCGTGGATGACTGCGTAGACGAGAAACGCTGCAACCGCCACCAACAGCACAGAGACAAGCTTCATGACGACCTTCACGAGACTCCTCCCCCAGCCAAGGCGACTGAGCTTTGTGGGTCAGGCTTACAACGTAGCAGCGCAATTCGTGCGCGACGCATCCCGGGAAGCGGTGCGCAATGTAGCGTGCCGGGAGGCCCCCGTACGGCGGGCCGCCCGGCCGCGGAATGGAGGATCACCACATGTGCACGTCGATATTCGAACCGCCCGCGATTGACGGGGCGCCCTGAGATGGCGAGCGAAATCCTCAATCACGCGTTCCGTCTGGCCTCCCGGCCGGTGGGGCTGCCGACGCGCGAAAACTGGGAGTTCACCGAGCAGCCGGTCGGCGAACCCGCTGACGGAGAAGCACTGGTGCGGGTTCTCTACCTCTCGCTTGATCCCGCCATGCGAGGTTGGATGAACGACGCACGTTCGTACATTGCCCCCGTAGCGATCGGTGAGGTGATGCGGGCTTTCGCGATCGGTCGCGTGATCGGCTCACGCCACCCCGAGCTGAAGGTCGGGGATCACGTGTCGGGCTTGCTGGGCGTACAGGAGTACGCGGTCGTCGATCGCCGCGGCCTGCACAAGATCGATCCCGCACTGGCACCGCTGCCCGTCTACCTCAGTGCTCTGGGGATGCCGGGGATGACGGCGTACTTTGGCCTGTTCGATGTCGGCAGGCCTGAGCCGGGACAGACGGTGGTCGTCTCAGGCGCCGCCGGTGCGGTGGGGGGGCTGGTTGGGCAGCTCGCCAAGCTCAAGGGTTCGCGCGTGATCGGCATCGCGGGCGGACCCGAGAAATGCCGCTATGTGGTCGACCAACTCGGCTTCGATGCCGCCATTGACTACAAGGCAGAAAACGTTGCCTCGGCGCTTCGCCGGCATTGCCCAGACGGAATCGACGTCTACTTCGACAACGTCGGCGGCGAGATCCTGGACGCGGCGTTGGCCCGCCTGGCGCGCAACGCACGGGTTGTGATCTGCGGGGCGATCTCGCAGTACAACGCCACCGAGAGCATCGCCGGGCCCAGGAATTACATGTCCCTATTGGTCAATCGTGCCAGCATGACCGGGTTCATGGTCATGGACTACGTCAACCGGTATGGCGAGGCCGGGCGGGAGATGGCCGGTTGGCTTAAGCGCGGCGAGCTGAAGAGCCAGGAGGACATCGTGACTGGATTGAGCACCTTCCCGGAGACGCTGCTGAGGCTGTTCACCGGCGAGCACAATGGCAAACTGATTCTTCGTGTCTCACAGGACCAACTCGAGCGAGGGCGATGGTGATGTCGTTCATTTCACGCGGCTTTCATGGTCGCCGCCCGCCCGTCGATCCGGCCCGGGTGCCGCCGGGGCAGTACGTAACGACCGATTTTCCGGTGCTGTCTGCGGGACCGACGCCGCACACGCCGTTGGACGGGTGGAGCTTCGCGATCCGCGGTGCCGTCGATAGGGAACGTTCCTGGACGTGGGAGGAGTTCGCCGCTCTGCCGCGCGAGACGCCGACGGTTGACATTCATTGCGTAACGAAGTGGTCGAAGCTCGACACCGTGTGGAGCGGCGTGTCGATCGATACGTTGCTGGAGGGTGTGTCGACCGAGGCCGGGTTTGTCACCGCGTTTTGCGACGGTGGCTATACGACGAATGTGCCATTGAAGGATCTGACCGGTGGCCGGGCGTGGGTCGCGCTGGGCTTCGGCGGCGAGCCTTTGCCGAGCGAGCATGGCGGCCCGGCGCGGCTGCTGGTCCCGCACTTGTACTTTTGGAAGAGCGCCAAGTGGGTGCGCGGGCTGGAGTTGACGATCAACGATGAGCCCGGCTTCTGGGAGCGCTATGGCTATCACGACTACGGTGACCCGTGGCTGGAGCAGCGCTACCAGGGCGACTGAACTGGGCGCTCGCCGACGTCGTTGAGTTGCGGGACGAGACGGCCCGGGTGCGCAGCATCGTGCTCGGCTGTCCGAGTTGGCCCGGGCATCTCGCCGGCCAGCACGTTGATGTCCGACTAACCGCCGAGGATGGCTATCAGGCCCAGCGCAGCTACTCGATCGCCTCGGCGCCCGAGGACGACCAGCTTGTGCTGACGGTTGAGCGACTGGAAGACGGCGAGGTCTCTCCCTATCTGGTCGATGAGTTGCGGCCCGGAGACCAGCTCGAGCTGCGCGGGCCGATCGGCGGCTATTTCGTCTGGCAGCAATCACTCGGGGGGCCGCTGCTGCTGCTCGGGGGCGGTTCGGGGATCGTGCCTCTGCGCGCGATTGTGCGCCACCGGTCGCTGAGCGGTAGCGCGATCCCGACGCGGCTGCTGTGTTCGGTGAGATCCCTGGCCGAGGTCATCTACCGCGATGAGCTCGAAGTGGCGGCGAGTGGCGCCGGGCTCGAGGTCAGCTACACGTTGACGCGGGAGTGGCCCGACGGATGGGCGGGGCATCGGGGACGGGTCAACGACGAGTTGCTGCGGGAGATCGCCTGGTCGCCCGGGGAGCGTCCGCTCGTCTACGTCTGTGGACCGACCGGCTTCGTCGAGCAGGTGGCAGGCGGACTCGTGCGACTCGGGCACGATCCGCAGCGAGTGAGGACCGAGCGCTTCGGACCAACCGGCGGATAACGTCACACCCATGGCCGAAACGGTGCAGCCGGCCGCGCCTCTCTCGGGGCGGACCGCGTGGGCGCGCAACCTGGAGGCGCCCCTACGCGATTTCCTGCGTACCGAGACCGGGAGCGCGGCGATCCTGCTCGGCGCGGCGATCGTCGCGCTCGCCTGGGTGAACATCGACTCCGCCTCCTACGAGCGCGTCTGGCAGACGCTGCTCGCGATCCGCATCGGGGGAGCCGGCGTGACGCAGGACCTCCGTCAGTGGGTCAACGACGGACTGATGACGTTCTTCTTCTTTGTCGTGGGACTGGAGGCGCGGCGTGAATTCGACCTCGGCGAGCTACGCGACCGGCGACGCCTGGTCCTGCCACTGATCGCCGGCGTGGGGGGGATGGTGGTTCCGATCGCGATTTACCTGGCCGTGAATGCCGGACACACCTCGGTTCAGGGTTGGGGTACGGCGATGTCAACCGACACAGCGTTTGCGCTCGGCATGCTGGCGCTGGTCGGACGGCGATTCCCCGACAGTCTGCGCGCCTTCATTCTCACCGTGGCGGTGGTCGACGACATCGTGGCGCTCGTGGTGATAGCCACTGCGTACGCCGGCGCGGTCGTGGTGCAGGCGCTGGTGATTGGGTTCGTCGTGTTCGCGGTGATTCTCGTCGTGCGCGCCCGACGGGTGCACAACGGCGCCGTCTACGCGGTGCTGGGCGCGACGGCGTGGGTGGCGTTCCTGAAATCGGGTATCGACCCCGTGGTCGTCGGCCTGGCGATGGGGCTGCTGACGATCGCCTACACCTCGGCCCGGGCCGACCTGGAGCGCGCGACGGATCTGTTTCGGCTCTTCCGAGAGCAGCCGACCTCAGAGTTCGAGCAGTCGGCTCGCGCCGGGCTACGCTCGGCGATCTCGCCCAATGAGCGTTACCAGCAGCTGTATCACCCGTTCACGAGCTACGTGATCGTGCCGCTGTTCGCGCTGGCCAACGCGGGCATCGTGATCAACGGCGGCTTTCTCTCGCACGCCTACACCTCCCCGATTACGTTGGGGATCCTCGTCGGCTACGTGATTGGCAAGCCGATCGGCGTCGCCGGCTCGTCCTGGCTGGTGACCAGCCTCAGTCGGGGAAAGGTCCGCCCGCCCGTGGGCTGGGCGTCGGTGCTCGGCGGTGGAACGATCGCCGGGATCGGCTTCACCGTATCGCTGCTGATCGCGACCCTTGCCTTCCACGGGGTGGATCTTGAAGAGGCCAAGCTCGGCGCGCTGAGCACCGTGGTGTGTGCCCCCATCGCCACCTGGCTCGTCGCCCGCGTGACCACGATGCTGCCCCGTCGCCTGCGACTGCGGGCGCTGCTCGGCACCGCCGAGACGATCGTCGACCTCGCCGCCCCCGTCGACGGCGAACGTGATCACATCCGCGGCCCCGAGCAGGCGCCGGTCACGCTGGTCGAGTACGGCGACCTTGAGTGTCCCTACTGTGGACAGGCCGAACCGGTCATTCGTGAGTTGCTGTCGGACTTCGGAGAGCTGCGCTACGTCTGGCGGCACCTACCGCTCAACGATGTGCACCCCCATGCCCAGCTTGCCGCGGAGGCGGCCGAAGCGGCCGGCGCGCAAGGACAGTTCTGGGAGATGCACGACGCGCTGCTGGCGCACCAGAGTGAGCTGGAAGTCAAACACCTGGTCCGCTACGCCGCGGACCTCGGCCTTGACCTCGAGCGCTTTCGCGAGGACCTCCGCAAACGGAAGGGCTCCCCACGGATTGCCGAAGACGTGGAGACGGCTGAGCGCAGCGGCGTCTCGGGCACGCCGACGTTCTTCATCAACGGGCGCCGTCACTACGGCGCCTACGACATCGGCACGCTGTCCGCCGCTGTCCATGCGGCAAAATCACGGGCGGTCATCGCGTCCTGAAGCGCTGGCCGGCGGCAAAATCACGGGCGGTCATCGCGTCCTGAAGCGCTGGCCGGCGGCAAAATCACGGGCCGTCATCGCCTCCTGAGCCGCTCACGAACCTCTTCGTGACTCCATACAGCGCTCTTCGTCGAGGTCGAGCGCTCGCTTACCGCTGTGATGGACAGTTGTGGTCGCTTGCGTGCGCGAGCCCCATCTTCTTCCCCGACAGTAAGGACGGTCGAACCATGTACGTGAAACCTCGACGATTAATTCCCATCCTCGCGATCGTGGCTGCGACCGCCGTGGGCGCTGCGCCGTCCGCTTCGGCCGCGACCACCGATGCCCAGCAGGCGGTGAGCGCGAACTGGGCCGGATATGTGGTCGGCGACTCGGCGCAGGGCGGCAACGAGCAGTTCTCGAGCGTCTCGGGAAGCTGGGTCGAGCCGTCGGTGACGTGCACGACCGGACAGAGCTACTCGGCGTTCTGGGTCGGCCTCGGCGGCTCGGGAGAGCAGTCGGGGTCGTTGGAGCAAACGGGGACGGAGGCCGATTGCACGAGCACGGGTGCGGTTGACGACTTCGCGTGGTACGAGCTTGTCCCGGCTGCGCCGGTGAGGCTCGACCTGGCGATGCATCCGGGTGACCATGTGACCGGAAAGGTCACGGTCGACGGGACGCAGGTTGTTGTTGCGCTGTCTGACCAGACCACCGGAGGATCGGTCACCAAGACGCTGCAGATGAGTAACCCGGACACGTCGAGCGCGGAGTGGATCGCCGAGGCGCCGTCGACCTGCGATCAGACCAGCAACTGCCAGCCGCTGGCGCTGGCCGACTTCAACACGGTCAACTTCAGCGATGCCAGCGCCACGGCCAACGGACACACGGGCACGATCTCAGACTCCAACTGGACGGCGGCCGCCGTGACGCTCGACGGGAGCAGTGGCGACGCCGGCCTCGGCGCAGCGAGTTTCGCCTCTGATCAGTCCTCGGCGGGCGCACAGCCCTCAGCGCTGTCGAGCGATGGATCCTCGTTCTCGGTGGCGTGGTCCTCGACCGGCGCTGAGCCCACCTCGGCCGGCGGAGGCACGGGGACCGCTGGCGGGAATCCGGCTGGAGGCGGGAGCGGACTCGGCTCCGGTTCGGGATCCGGATACGGCGGTGGCTACGGCGGCTACGGCGGCGGCTACGGCGGCTATGGCGGCGGCTACGGCGGCTATGGCGGCTATGGTGGCTACGGCGGTGGCTACGGCGGCTACAGCGGCTACGGCGGCTTGTACGGGAGCTAGCCGCCGCAGTCACCCACCCAGGTGGGGCGCGCAGGCCACCGAGGGCCTGCGCGCCTGAGAATCGCTTACCCTGGTGCCGACGTGAGGAGCCAACGATCGTAGACGTCGACCTCCGGGGCATCCTCGGCGGCGGCCTGAGGCTGGCCGAACGATTCGGCGACGAGGCCTACTTCGCCGCGCTGCTCGTGCGCAGTGGTGTGGTGCGCCCAGAGCCACCACGCCGCGTCGCGCAGATGGCGCGAGCGTTCGAACGTCACGGTTTGCTCGCCGCGGCCGTGTCGTTGGGAGCGATTCGCCACGCCGACCGAGTGGCGCTGATCGACGAGCGCGGCGAGCTCACGTTCAAGGAGCTCGACCAGCGATCAAACGCGCTGGCGAACGCCTGGCGCGAGCGAGGCCTCGAGTCTGGCGAGGGGGTGGCCATCCTGGCCAGAAACCATCGAGGATTGCTCGATTCGGTGTTCGCGGGCGCCAAGTGCGGGGCGCGGATCGTGTTGCTCAATACGTCCTTCGCCGCGCCTCAGATCCGCGAGGTCGCGGGACGGGAGGGGACCGATCTGCTCGTCTGCGACGACGAGTACGTGGATATGCTCGAGGGGGTCGATCCGCCTCGCGGGCGCTGGCGCGCGTGGACCGACG
>Ga0302325_10009927_pt1 | contig 20709 bp, 21 predicted proteins | sample Palsa_T0_2_FD_201948 | JGI IMG/M metagenome (GOLD analysis project Ga0302325, IMG submission 201948) | Peat permafrost microbial communities from Stordalen Mire near Abisko, Sweden - Palsa_T0_2 | ecosystem: Environmental > Terrestrial > Soil > Palsa > Peat permafrost | place: Sweden: Abisko...
AACGATTGGCGCACGACGGGGCGAAAGCTGACAAAGCCGGCTTCCTCTTCGGTGTAGCGAACCGGGATGACGTCGGGGAAAGTCACAAGCGGTTTCGGACATGGGCCGGCTGCCGCGAATCAACTCACGCGCGCCAAACGGTCGCGCACGCGGTCCGACAGCGCCTTGCCGTCGACGGTCTTATCGGCCAAACGGGCGCGGGCAGCCTTGATTACGGCGCCCATTTGCTTCGGCGAAGTGGCGGCGGTCTCGATGACGGCGGCTTCGATGGCGGCATCCAGTTCGGCGTCGCTGGCGCCGGCGGGCAGATAGGTCTCGATGATGGCTGCCTCGCGCGTTTCCTTGTCGGCCAATTCGGGACGGCCGCCCTTGGCGAAGGCCTCGGCGGATTCCTTGCGCTGCTTCAGCAGTGTTTGCAGCACCTGAAGCGACTCCGCGTCATCCAGCGGGCGGATCTTCTCGATTTCCTTATTTTTCAGGGCGGTCTTGACCATGCGCAGGACGCTGAGGCGCAGCTCGTCCTTGGTTTTCATGGCCGCGGTCAAATCTTTCTGGATGCGATCGAGAAATGTCATCGGCGGTTGGCGGCCCTCACTATAGCACAAGGCGCGGCGCGAGTTTGACAGGGGCGTGTCCGGCCAGTAGGCTTTTAGCCCATGAAAATCGTCATTGCGGACCGCATCAGCGAGCACGGAATCAAATTACTCAAGGACACGGGCTGGAATGTGGCGCTGCCAACGGCAGCCGCGCTCCCCGCGGAGCTGGCCGACGCGGACGCGCTGATTGTGCGCAGCGCGACGCGGGTGACCGATCCACTGATGGCTCATGCGCCGCGGCTGCGCATCGTGGGGCGCGCCGGGGTGGGCGTGGACAACATCGATCTGGACGCGGCGACCGGGCGCGGAATCGTGGTGACCAATACGCCCGGAGGCAATGCCCCGAGCGTGGCGGAACATGCGCTGGCCCTGATGCTGTCGCTGGCGCGCTCGATCCCGCAGTTGAACGCCGCGATGCACGCGGGACGCTGGGAAAAATCGGGAGCGGCGGGCGCGGAACTGCGCGGGAAAACGCTGGGCCTGATCGGGCTGGGGCGCGTGGGCGCGGAAGTGGCCCGGCGCGCGCTGGCGCTGGAGATGCGCGTGCTGGCGTACGATCCCTATCTCCGGCCGGAACTTGCCGCGGAATGGTCCGTGGAGCTTATGCCGCTGGCGGACGTGCTGGCGCAATCCGATTTTGTCTCCCTGCACACGGGGCTCTCGCCGGCCACGGAGCGAATGATCAACGCGCAGACCCTCGCGCAGATGAAGCGCGGCGCGCGGCTGATCAACACGGCGCGCGGCGAACTGGTGGATGAGGCCGCGCTGGCCGATGCCCTGCGTTCCGGCCAGTTGCTCGGCGCGGGACTGGATGTTTTCGCCGTCGAGCCTCCCAAGGATTCGCCGCTGCTCTCGCTGCCCAACGTGGTGGCCACGCCGCACGTGGCCGGCTCCACAGCGGAAGCCCAGGAAGAAGTGGGAGTGCTGATCGCACAACAGGTGCGCGACTATCTCGCGGAAGGCGTTCTGCGCAACGCCGTGAACCTTCCGGCGGTTTCGCCCGAACAGTACCGGCGGCTGCGGCCCTATCTGGAACTCGCGGAGCGGCTGGCGTCCCTGGTGGCGCAGGCAGCACCCTTTGCCGTCGGGCGCATACGCATGGCCTGCGCCGGGGAGCCCGCGGAACTTGGCACACATATCCTGCGCAGCGCATCGCTGGCCGGCATACTCAATGCTGTGCTGGACGAGCGCGTCAACCTGGTGAGCGCCCCGGCGCGGGCGGCCCAGCGCGGCCTGGCCATCGAGGAGACTACGCGCCCTCGCGAGCGCGGTATCGCCGACGTGGTGGAGATATCCGTCTGGCCTGCGAGCGGGGGCGACGGGCACAGCAAGGAATTTTCGGCGCAAGGCACGGTGCTCTACGGCACCACGCCGCGCGTGACGCGCATCAACGGAATTGACGTGGAGGCGCCTCTGGAGGGCGCCATGCTGCTGCTGAGAAACCGCGACGTTCCCGGCGTGGTCGGCCAAATCGGAAGCCTGCTGGGGCGGGAGGGCGTGAACATCGCCACGTTCGCGCTGGGAAGGCGCGAGGCGGTGCTGGGGGCCGATGCTTTGGCGCTGATACGCTTCGACGGCGAAGTATCCGAACGGCTGATGCCCCTGTTGAAAGCCATCCCCAACGTTGTGGAAGTTTCGCTGATCCGGTTGCCCGTGACCGTTCCAACTCCCGGCTGATCGCGGACGGGGATGGGAAAAGCCTCAGGTCGCCAAAAACCAGGACGACCTGAGCTACAAAAAACGCGGCCTATTGTAAAGCGTGAAAGTGTGTGGCGCGTGCGGCGGAAGGCGCGCGGCAAAAAGCAGATTACAAACAAAAGGCCCGGGGCAGCGGCTGCTGCCCCGGGCCTTTTTGTTGTGGCTTTTTCCTGCCGCGGGACCGGTGCAGAGAATCGGAACCGGCTCCGCGGGTTAGCCGCTAGCGCGGCTGGATGACGGCATACCGCGTGACACCGGCGCGGTTCACCAGAAGTAGAACGGGCATGGTGCCTGCGGCGCGAACCGCGGCGCGGAACTGTTCGACGGTGGCAACGGAAGTGTGATTCACTTCCTGGATTACGTCACCGCGACCCAAACCGGCATCGGCCGCAGTGCTATTGGGATCCACCTGGGTGACAACAACCCCGTGCGTGCCAGCCGGCAGATTCAACTGTTGCATCATGTCGTCCGTGAGAGCGCCCACTTGCACTCCCTGCAGGACAGCATTCTGATCCGCACCGGCATCCGGGGACGCTGTCTTATCGGCCTGTTCGGGGTACTCAGCCAGCGTCGCATTGAGTTCGCGCTTTTGGCCGCCACGGTAGACGTCGAGTTTTACATTAGTGCCCGGGGCCATTTGGGAGATGCGCAGCCTGAGGTCGTTGTAGTCGGAAACACCCTGGCCGTTCAGGCCCACGATTACATCGCCCTTTTGCACACCGGCCTTTGCGCCGGGGCTGTCGGGTGAGACGTCGCCAATCAAAGCGCCTTCATTGGACGGAAGATTGAAGGCTTTGGCAAGGTCGGGCGTAACTTCCTGGATGGAAACGCCGAGGTAGCCGCGGGTGACTTTGCCGTTCTTGATGATCTGCTCCATGATCGAACGCGCCATGTCGACGGGAATGGCGAAACCGATCCCTTCGTTTCCTCCGCTGCCGTCGCTGAGAATGGCCGTATTGATGCCGATCAACTCTCCGTGAGTGTTTACCAGCGCGCCGCCGGAGTTGCCCGGGTTAATGGAAGCGTCGGTCTGAATGAAATCCTCGTAGCCATTGGGACCGGAGATACCCAGGGACCTGCGCCCCGTGGCGCTGACGATGCCCATGGTCACTGTTTCGCCGACGCCGAAGGGATCACCGATGGCGAGAACGATGTCGCCGACGCGCATCTTGCCGGAATCTCCCAGGGTGACCGAGGAGAGGCCGGTGGCGGGAATCTTCAAGACGGCAACGTCGGTGCGGGGATCTCGACCTACAACCGTAGCCTTGAACTCGCGCTTATCCTTGAGGATTACCTGAATGTCGGTCGCGCCCTCGACGACGTGATTGTTGGTCAGCACGTAACCATCCGCGCTGACAATTACGCCAGAGCCCAAGCTGCGCTCGCGCTCCTCGTTGGGTTGTCGACTTTGCGGGCCTTGCGGACCTTCCTGACCTTGTGGGCCTTCCGGACCTTCCTGGCCGTCGCCACCGCCAAACTGATTGCCCTGATTTCCCTGATTGCCGAAGAATTGACGGAAAAATGGGTCGTCTCCAAAGGGGGACTGGCTCTGCGTGGCCTTAACCATTTTGGAGGTGTTGATGTTCACGACCGCGGGCAGCAACGGCTGAACAACGTTCGCGAATCCCTCAGCAAAGGATGAAGGGGCCTCCACCAAAGGTCTGCTGGGCGCCACTTGAAGGGTTACCCCAGTGGCCCCAAAAACGGGGTGGCTGCTGGAAGAGAGGGCCCAGGTGAACGCGCCCCCCATTACAAGGGCTGCGGCCAGGATGCCCATTAAGACCGACCGTCGAACTTGCACTGTTTCCTTATTCATTGCGTGGAAGCCTCCTGCAATCTAATGAACGTGTTCTGGTTTCCCAGCTAGCGATCGGGAACCGAAAAGTTTTGGGTAAGATGCCCAGCAACGAATGCCGTAAGTAGTTAGATGCAACCACCAGCAGCAGGGAAACAACCAATGTCCCGGCGACCTGGCATCTGCCCTCAGTATATTATACGCGCCAGGGGGCAATTGGTTGCAGGTTTCAGTCCGGACATTGTCTGGAAGCATCCGACCTACTATGCTAGTCTCAGACTTTCGCCCGGCAGCTGATTGCGGGCGTGTCCGGTCGGGGCGTAGCGCAGCCTGGTAGCGCACCTGGTTCGGGACCAGGGGGCCGGAGGTTCAAATCCTCTCGCCCCGACCATTTGTTTTCAGGGAGTTATGTAGGACTCGATGTCACGATGCGGGAAAGTTCACTCGTCGCATTAGATCCTGAAAGCGTGGGTCGTCTCGCAGGTTTTCGAATCGGGGGTCGAGCCTGAGCAATACAAGCCACTCACCATGCTCCTGGTAGGCGCGTTCCAGCCACTTGAAAGTTTCATGCTTCTTGCCCAAGGTCGCGTAGATCCGACTTACGAAATCCATGCGGGCCATCCCCCAGAAGCCGATGAGTCTAACACCATTTGATTTTCAGCCCCACAGCGGCGAAATCTGCTACCTTGGCGGAGCTGGACATACCTAGGAGCGCAACGGGAGATAGGCGCGGGATTTACCGGCCTTCGATCGTATGCGATAACGCTCCGTGACCATCGCGGCGGCGACGGGAACGAAAGACCTTAAAAAGGAGAAGATCTCATGCCTACGATCACGACGAAGGACGGAATAGAGATTTACTACAAGGACTGGGGCAAGGGCCAGCCCATCGTCTTCAGTCACGGCTGGCCGCTCTCAGCGGACGACTGGGACAATCAGATGTTGTTCTTCGGCCAACGTGGCTATCGCGTGATTGCTCACGACCGGCGGGGGCACGGGCGATCGAGCCAGACTTGGGATGGCCACGACATGGACCATTACGCCGACGACCTGGCGGCGCTGACCGCACATCTCGACCTCAAGGATGCGATTCATGTCGGCCACTCGACCGGCGGCGGCGAAGTGGTGCACTACCTGGCTCGCCACGGCGAAAGCCGGGTGGCAAAAGCGGCCATCATCAGTGCGGTACCGCCCCTGATGCTGAAGACGCCGGCCAATCCGACTGGGCTGCCCAAGGAGGTGTTTGACGGATTGCAGGCGCAACTGGCGGCCAACCGAGCCCAGTTCTATTACGATCTGCCAGCTGGACCGTTCTATGGTTACAACCGGCCCGGTGCGAAACCCTCCCAGGGGGTCATCTGGACTTGGTGGCGGCAGGGCATGATGGGCGGCACCAAGGCGCACTATGACGGCATCGTCGCCTTCTCCCAGACGGACTTCACCGAAGACCTGAAGAAGATTACTGTGCCGGTCCTGGTGATGCACAGCGAGGACGACCAGATCGTGCCTTATGTCGCTGCGGGACCACTGTCGGCAAAGTTACTGCGGAATGGCACTATGAAAACCTACAAGGGCTTTCCGCACGGCATGCCCACGACGGAGGCCGACACGATTAACGCCGATCTGCTGAAGTTCCTGAAAGGTGCAGCGAATACAGCGGCGGGCTGACCGACGCAGGCTGGGGACAATTACAGATCCAAAAGTTCAAAGCTCCTGGCAGCAGATGAGACGATCCGGACTGATCAGTTGCCCAAAGCGGCCACCTAGAATCCGCCATGCCCACGCGGCCATCCGATAAAAAAGAGAGGCACCGCCGGTGACATGAGGTCGTAGTCGCTCATGCCGGCAGCACCGTGCCGGCCTGCTCCGCCACCATATATTCTGCGTACCAGTCGGGCCAGTTCGGATCGGCTTTGCCGATGCGCTTCTCGTGCTCGCCGTGCGCGGCCGACGCGCGGCGAAGCGCGCTCGCCAGGTCTTTCGCCGACGCGAAGGTCGTCGTCGCGGAGTCGACGCGCCCAGGAAGCCGGGTTGTGATCTCTTGCAGCAGCCAGGCGTTGCCGTCCGGGTCGCTGAACGTGGCGAAGGAGCCGTAGGTGGCGTGATCAGGCGCCGGCCCGCTGACGCGATCGCGGGTTCCGTCGGGCTGGAACTGAGCGCCCGGCGACCCGGCGTGGAACACGTCGCTGATCTTGACACCGCGGGCCACGAGTTCATCGCGGGCAGCCGCAATGTCGGGGACGACCAGGTACAGGCCCTGTGCGGAGCCGGGCGCGGCCGAAGTGATGTTCGCGCCGAATTGCACCGAGCACCCTGAGCCGGGCGGCGTGAACTGGACAACCCGGAAGCCGTTATCGAAGCGAAAGTCGGCGTCGAGGCGCCAACCGAGCCTCGCGTAAAATTCCTTCGCGCGGTCAACATCCGAAACGGGGATGACGACCACTTCGAACTGCATGTTGACTCTCGCGACGCTCGGGTCGACGCTACGGACTACGTTGGTGCTCATGGCTGCCTCCTGAGTTGTCCTTCGTCGTTGAGTAAAGAGTGAATTCCGCGCTGGCGTGCGCCCATCGAACTGTCTTCCGCTTTGGCAGTATTCATGACGTGAAACCTCGTGAGTACATTCGCGCCGGGATACCAAGTTAGTGCGACAAATCCCACGATGCCGGCGACGCCCAGTGCGCGACACGCCGAATGCGAGGTAAATGAATGTCGCTTCACGGTCGTGACCTCCATTCCGTGGCCGCTAAGGCCGAGCCAGGGCATCAACATCCACGATAGCCTTGGCAAACGCCTGCGGAGCTTCCTGGGGCAGATTGTGCCCGACGCCGCCGGTGACAATCCGGTTGGCATATTTGCCCGAGAACTTCTTGCGATAGGGCGTGTCATCCGGATAATGCGGAGCGCCATTGGCGTCACCTTCAAGAGTGATCGTCGGCACAGCGATAACCGGACCTTCGGCAAGCCGCTTTTCCAGATCGTCGTATTTCGGCTCGCCTTCAACCAGGCCGAGCCGAAAGCGGTAATTATGAATCACGATAGCGACGTAGTCCGGGTTGTTGAACGCCGCCGCCGTGCGATCGAACGTGGCATCATCGAAGTGCCACTTTGGGGAAGCGATCCGCCAAATTAACTTGCCGAAATCGTGCCGGTATTTATCGTAGCCGAGCTTGCCGCGCTCCGTGGCGAAGTAATATTGATACCACCATTGATACTCAGCCTCTGGCGGCAATGGCAGCTTGTTGGCGGCAGGAGTGGAGATCAGATAGCCACTCACGGAGACCATGGCCTTGCAGCGCTCTGGCCAGAGCGACGCGATCACGTTAGCCGTCCGTCCTCCCCAGTCAAAACCGCCGAAGACCGCGTTTTGGATCTTGAGGGCATCCATAAAATCGATGACATCGCGAGCGGCCGCCGTCGGCTGGCCGTTCCGGAATGTATCATTCGAGAGAAAGCGTGTAGTGCCACAGCCTCGCACAAAGGGGACGATCACGCGATAGCCCGCCGATGCCAAAATCGGGGCGACCTCGACATAACTGTGAATGTCATAGGGCCAGCCTTGCAAAAGAATGACCGGGGGGCCGCTGGCGGGGCCTGCTTCTGCGTAGCCGACATTCAGAAGGCCGGCATCGATCTGTTTGAGTGAGGCGAACGAGGTGTTCGTCCCCGGCTTGGCGGAGGGCACAGGCGCCGATTGCGCCTTTCCAGGTTGGGGAGCCGCAAAAGCCCTCATGCCCAGCCGGGCGGCGGCGATGGTCATGGCCGCTGTGCCAAAAAAGCGGCGGCGATTCTGGTTGATTTCCTCGGGCTTTCTGATCGTAGCCATTTTTTTGTCTCCGTGGTTAGATTGATCGTGCTCATTTCGAATCTTCCGGTCAGGTCCCTATTGAAGGGTGCAGCCGATCGCGACGCGGCTCCTAGTCCTGTTCGCCGAGAGTTTGCAAGTACGTCTTTCCGTACGGATAGAAGAGTTCCTTGCGGCCTTCTTGCCACGCCGCTTTGAGTTCGGGCGTCGTGATGTCCCAGTCCGGCCGGCATTTCTTGGTAACGGCGCGCAGGTCCTGGCGAAGATCCTCAAGGGTGGGGCGACCAAGAAACCAGTAGCCGTTGTAGATCTTGTAAATCACAAGACCAGGCTCCAGGACGATCACGTGGGGAATCATGGGATTGTGGGCGGGATCAGTGTACTCGGCGATGTCCAGATCTTTTTGGATTGTGCGCCCTGGATCGGAGAGGAAGGGCCAGTGAGCGCCGACTCCGGTGCGATATTCGTTGGTCTCGGTAATGTTGTCGGTGCTAATGGTGACTAGCCGGCAATAGGCAACTTCGAGCTCACGATGGAGCTGAACAAGGCCTTCCGCCTGGCGGCGGTCCTTGGGGCAGAAACCACCGCGGCTGAGGACGAGAACCATGGGATGCTGTGCCTGCAGATCGGAGAGCTTCCGGTGCTTCGCGGTGTGGTCGGAAAGCTGGTAGTCGGGAAAGATGACTCCTGGAACAATGTCAGATCGCATTTGAACTCCTCAAAAATTGGCTGCGCGTCTTCTGGAACCCTCAACTCCAGCACCGACAAAACCTCGAACCAACCCGGCGATCTCATCCGCAGCCGTGTCCAACGCGAAATGCCCACCGTCGAGGATGTGCACTTCGGCCTTGGGGACGTCGCGGCGATAAGCTTCCGGCTCCGAGGGGTCGAACGAGAGCTCATACTTGCCCCAAAGGACCAGAAGGCGAGGCTGCTTCTCGCGCATCCACGCCTGCCACTTGGGATAGGCGTCGACGTTCGTGCGGTAGTCGTAGAAGAGATCGCTTTGAATGTCGGCTTGACCCGGCTGGCTGAGGAAGGCAAATTCATCGGTCCAGAGATCCGGGTTGTACCGTTCCACGTTTGGATCACTGCCGACGTGGCGCGTTCGCGTGGCTTGCATCGAGAGTAGATTTGAGCGGAGCACGCTTTCGTTGGCAGCGCGCTCGGCCCAAAACGCCCGCCGAGCCTTCCAATTCGCCCCAAGTCCTTCATTGTGCGCCACAGCATCCTGGACGATGAGAGCCTCAACCCGGTCCGGATGGGCCAAGGCCATGCGAAAACCCACGGGGCCGCCGTAATCCTGCATGTACAGCGTGAAGTGCGGGAGTCCGAGCGCTTCGGTGAAGTGATTCATGACCTCGGCGATGTGATCGAATGTGTACGCGAATTTCATTGGGTCCGGCCAGTCGCTATGTCCAAAGCCCGGGTAGTCGGGCGCGACGAGGTGATAGCGATCGGAAAGCCGGTCGAAGAGCGGCGCAAACATTCGCGAGGAAGACGGCAGTCCGTGCAGCAGAAGAAGCGTCGGTGCGTCTTTCGGGCCGGCCTCTCGGTAGAAAATGGAGAGACCATCGATCTGTTTTGTGCGATAAAAAGTCGGATATTCCATAGAACGTTCCTCACCCTGGCTCAGGCCAGCAATTAGCCATTCCGCATTTGAATTTCAAGCCGGATGTCGCCCACCTTCACATCGTCAGAACGACGCGGAACTGTGCGTTGCCGCTCATCATTCGCGCGTAGGCCTCGCCCGCCTTTTCGAGCGGATAGGTTTCGACCATGGGGCGCACGCCGGAGAGTTCAGCGAAGCGCAGCGTGTCGTCAGAATCGGCTGCCGTTCCCGCAGCCCAGCCCTGGATCGTTCGACTTCCGGAAATGAGCTGCATCGGTGTGACCTCAATGGGATCGAATGTCGCACCCACCACCATGAACTTGCCGTTCGGCCCCAGACCGTCGATCAGCGCGGACATCGCTTTCGAGCTTGGGGCGGTCGCCAGGATTACCTGTGCGCCGCCCAGTTTCTGCAATGCCTCTGCCGGGTTCGTCGATTTGCTGTCGATGTATACAGTCGCTCCGAGCTTCTTTGCGAGCGCCGCGTTTTCGGAGCCGCGCCCGATGGCCGCGACCTTGTAACCAAATTTATTCGCGAATTGAATTCCGAGGTGGCCCAGACCGCCGATACCCTGTACGGCAACCAGGTCGCCGGGCATGGCGCCGCTGTGGCGGAGCGCGTTGTAGGTGGTAATTCCGGCGCAGAGCAGAGGGGCTGCTTCCACGTCACTTAGACTGTCGGGTATCGTCGCAAGCGCCTCCACGGGAGCCACCATGTATTGCTGGTACCCGCCGTCGTAGCTGATGCCCGGAATTTTCAAATTTCGGCAATTGTTAAAATCTCCGCGCCGGCACGGTTGACATGTGCCGTCGTGGCCGCCGTGCCAGCCGACTCCGACGCGCTGACCCTTCTTCCACTCGGAAACACCGGCGCCCAGGTCATCGATGATGCCGGCGACTTCATGCCCGGGCACGCGGGGATACTGAATGCCGGGCCAAGCGCCTTCTTTCGTAAGCACGTCACTGTGACAAACGCCGCAGGCCTGCACCTTGATGCGCACCTGCCCCGCATCCGGATTGGGAATCTCGCGCTCGACGATCTCGAAATCGGCTCCTGGCTTGGAAATCACTGCGGCCTTCATTGGTGCTATGGCCACTTTTGTAGTTGCCATGATGCCTCCTTTGAATATTCAGACATATAATCGCCGCGCGCGGCGCGGGAGGCGACACCTACATTGTGCGCGCCGTCCCTCAGTCCATTTAGCGCAGTGACTTGAACGACGCTCGGAGCTCTTCAGTGAACAGTTGCGGCTGCTCCCACGCGGCGAAGTGGCCGCTACAAGGCGGAGATTCTGAGCCTGCTCGGGTCCTTCGAAACCATGGCCCGCGGATGCCATGCCGGATTATAATCCTGATTGCGCGATGCAGGCCTCCTTCCCGTGCGTTTATCAACAAACAATTGATATGGGATTTATGGAACGAATTCCGTCGAGGGCTACAGATCATTTGCCTTGCGTTCGCTTTGGTTGTAGATAATCTTGTCGCCAATCCAGCCGCAAACGTTTCAACAAGAATCACTTAGGAACAACGGGATCCCATAGACTTCAACAAGGCTTGGAAGACTCGACCACCTGCAACAGGTGCGCTCGCTTTGGTCAAACCCGCTGGGCGAAGACGCATTTGTCTGCTCGAATTCATGGTTCAGCCTAGATCGCTGGTGACCAGGAACAGCGGCTTTAATTCGAAACTGTCATACTGAGGGCGAAGGCGCGCGGTGTTGTAATTTTCCTTGATGCTTACCGTTTTCTTGGAGGCGGTCACGATTTCAATGGGCGTGTTGTCGTAACGGCCGTTCTTGAGCACCACGAGACGCCCGTAGGTGCGATTGAGGATCAGATCGAGCGCCAGGTTGCCGTAAGCCATCGGGACGATGGAATCGATTGCATCCGGATCGCCGCAGCGCACCAGATACCCGAGTTTCTGGTTGATCACATCAACGCTTTTGCCCTGGTTGTATTTCGCGGAGAGCCCCTTGAGCTGCTCGGAAACGAGATCGCCAATGCCCCCGAGCTTCTTATGGCCGAATGCATCCGCGGTATCGCGTTCGAAGATCATTCCGCCGCCCTCAAACATCGCGCCTTCGGAAACCAGCACGGTGGCATAGCGGCTGGGATTCTTCCGGCGGTCCGCCACAAGCAGTTCCGCGAGCGTCTCGATATTGAACTTGTACTCGGGAATGACGCAGCGGTTGGCCGCACCCGCCAACGTCGGAACCATCGCCGTGAAACCGGCATAGCGGCCGAAAACCTCCAGGACCAGAAAACGCTCGTGCGAACCGGCGGAGGTGCGGAGGTTGTTGGACATCTGGATGGTGCGAGTAACGCAGGTGCTGAACCCGATGCAGTAGTCCGTTCCCGGGACGTCATTGTCCATGGTCTTGGGGATCCCAATGACTTTGACTCCTTCCCGGTTGAGGCGCACGGCGAAACTGAGGGTATCGTCGCCTCCGATCGGGACGAGGTATTCGATTCCAAGCCATTCGAGATTCTTCAGGACTTCGGGAGTGAGATCGTTTTTCTCGGCCGTGTAACTGTCCTTCAAGTGCGGAGGAACTTCGCTCGCTCGAACGCGCGCGGGATTCGTCCGCGAAGAATGCAGAAACGTTCCGCCGGTGCGTCCGGCACGGTCTACCGCGTCTTCGGTGAGCCATTGGAAGTTGTCGCTGTTGTCGTATTTTTCGTCGCGAACAATGTCGACAAGGCCGGCCCAGCCGCGGCGGATTCCGATGACCTCGTAGCCCTCGCGCAGCGCCCGGAAGGTTACGGCGCGGATGGCGGGATTCAATCCCGGGACGTCACCGCCGCCGGTGAGAATGCCGATGATGCCTCTCTTGATTTTGACGTTGGCCATTCGAGTCCTGCCCGTTGGCGTTTCTCGATTTAGACTTCAGGCTCGCGCATGGAACGCTTCGCCCGTTTCCATTCCGGTCCACTTCCACGCTCAAGGGTACCATTGAGGTCAACGAGTTGTGCGCTGGGATGTATTGGTCAGGTCAGCGCGGCGTCCATTGCGGATGGCTGGTGAACAGGCCGTTCACAAAGCCGATTTCGTACACGATAAAAAAACCGAACGCCACGCTGATCAAGCCAGAGGCAACACGCAGCCCTCGATTGAGCCGCGAGAACCGTTTGTCGGCATAGGCAAACGGCAGGACCATCGCGCCGGTGATGACCATCATTCCCGCAATTGTGCCGATCCCGAAGACAAGCAGGTAGATCATGGCCCATCTCGGGTTGCGAATCGTGGTCAGGACCAGCAGAGCTATCGCAGCGGACCCGGCGAGGCCGTGGACAAGCCCTACAACCAAGGGCCGGACGGCCTGATAGAGACCCATTCGGCCGAAATGCCGGTCGAACCAGTTCAGCGGCGCTTGCGCCGGTTCGTGCGGATGAGTTTCCGGATCATGGGTATGCGCATGCGTGTGGACGTAATCGCCATGACTGTGAGGGTGGGAATAAGCGGCTCCCGGCATTCCTCCGGCGGCGGAAAATGTTTGCGTAACCCATTGAAGTATCCCGGTCAGATTCAGGATGCCCAATAAGATGAGCATCAGGCCGACGGAAAATTCCATGGAGAGGCCGATCCGCGTGGGAATCACCCAGCCGAAGAGAACAATTCCGCCGCCCACAACGAGGATGGTGAGCGTGTGACCCAGCCCCCAAAAGGCCCCGATCCATGCCGCGTGGCTGATCTTCCGGTGGCGCGCGACAATCGTCGTAACAGCAATCACATGATCGGGATCGGTGGCGTGCCGCATCCCGAGAAAGAAACCCAGGGTAATAATGGAGAGCAGTCCGATCATTTTGTGAGCCGTCCGCCTTTCGACCAGGCGCAACCTCAGATCAATCGGGCGCGGCCAAAGTGCCGATCTCCGGGCGGGCCGCGATGGCCAGGGCAGCGGCACGGCGCGAGCGCAGGAAATCGAGATACGCGTCCATGCCCGCGCCTGATTTTGCGGACACCTCGAGGATAACCATTCCCGGGCGAACCGACTGGATGCTGTGGTTCGCGGCGGCGGCGTCGAATTCCACGGCAGAGGCAAGATCCATTTTGGTAATGACCGCCACGTCGGCACTATTGAAGATGGTCGGGTACTTCAGCGGCTTGTCCTCGCCCTCGGTGACGGACATGAGAACAAAGCGCATATGTTCGCCGAGATCGTAGGAGGACGGGCAGACAAGATTGCCGACATTTTCGATGAAGAGGAAATCGAGGTCGTTGAGATTCCAGCCTTCCAGTGCGGTCTGAACCATGGCGGCTTCCAAATGGCAGAGGGTGCCCGTGGTGATCTGCTTAACGGGCGCCAAGCTGCGGCCCAGGCGGACCGCGTCATTTTCCGTGGCGAGATCGCCGACCAGGGCCGCGACGCGATATTGCGGTTGCAGGAGAGTAAGCGTTTTCTCGAGCAGCATGGTTTTGCCGGAGCCGGGGCTGGAGACCATGCTGACAACGAAAACGCCGGCATCGTGAAACCGCAGACGAAGCGCGCGGGCCAGGAGGTCATTCTGCTTGAAGACATTCTGCCGGACTTCGATGATTCGGGTCGCGGGGCTCAGCGCTCCACCTCCAGGGAAACGAGTTCCAGTTCCTTACCTTGCACAATTTCAGAAGCCAGCGAACCGCATTCGGAGCAGAAGAACCACTCCGCGGAGCGCACCGGGCGACGAGCGGCGCACGCAGGGCAGTATACAACGCCCGGCACCTCTTCGACGACGAGCTGCGAGCCGGCCAGCGGGGTGTCTTCACAGGCGATTTCATAGGAGGAAAGCAGCGCGTCTTTCACCACGCCGGCAAGAAGACCGAGACGCAGGTGTATGGCGACGACGTGGAGTCCGCCGCGGCGCTCGGATTCCTCTTCGGCGAACTCGACGATGCTCATCGCGATAGAGAGCTCATGCATCGACGGCCTCCTGGCGCCCGGAATCGAAGTGGCCGAACGCCGCGAGCGCGGCCTGTCCCAGGCTGATGCCCCCGTCGTTGGGGGGGACTTCGCGATTGCCCCAGATCGCCAGCGGACTGGGATTCAGCATGGAGTGAAGATCCTCCAGAAGGAGTTCATTCTGGAAGACTCCGCCGGAAAGAACCGCGGTGTCGATATGGTTGGCTTCGCAGAGGGAAACGATTGCGGCGGCGAGACCCTGAGCGATTCCCCGCTGAAACGCGCGGGCAACTTCCGCAGGCGAACGTCCCAGCGAACGGTCCTTAACGATGCCTTGCAGCAGCGGGCGGAAATCGAGGTCCTGGCCGTCGAATGGTAGATCGTAGGCATCCGCAGACCTTGCGGAGCGCGCCAGTTGTTCCAGCCACATGGCGGCCTGCCCCTCGAAGCTCACTTCGCGCGTGAAGCCGAGCAGGGCCGCAGCGGCGTCGAAGAGCCTGCCCATCGAGGTGGTCGAAAAGGAACGAATGCCCTTCCGCAGGAGCGCACGCGCGTCATCGTAGCGGCCGGGAAACGAAAACGGGGGCGAACCTAGATCTGGCAAATGGTCCAATTGGGCCAGAAAGCCGGCCGCGGCCTGCACGGGGTATTGCGCGGCCGCATCGCCGCCCGGCAGGAAGGCGGGGCGAAGATGAGCGACGCGGTCGAAACCCGCAGCGATGCTGCCGACGAAGATTTCTCCGCCCCAAATTGTGCCGTCGTCGCCGTAGCCGGTGCCGTCAAGGCTTACGCCGACGACACGCTTCTCCCATTCGCGGCGCTCGGCGAGAACCGAGGCGACGTGCGCGCGGTGATGCTGGACGCCCCCGCGCCGGGAAGCGATCAAGCCTTGCGCGTATCCCGTGGATACATACTGCGGATGACAATCGTGGACCACGAGGAGATCGTTCCGATCGACTTCGTACATGGAAATGAGGTCGTCGACGGTTTCCTGAAACGCGCGCAAGGATTGGTAGTCGCTGAGATCGCCGATGTGCTGGCTGACGAAAGCCTGGCCGTTTACGACGAGCGTGATCGCGTTCTTGAGGTCCGCGCCGAGGGCCAGAATCGGGCGTCGCGTGGGGATCGTGGTCACGGCTCCGGGAGCATAGCCGCGCGAACGACGCAAAATGACAGGCCCCAGAACTCCAGCGCGAGCGACCGAATCGTCCACGCGGCGCGCGATGGGGCGTTCGCCGATCAGGAAGGCATCGGCAATCGCCGCGAGCCGCGTTAGCGCGTCGGCATCTTCATAAGCTACCGGCTCGCTCGAGCGATTGGCGCTGGTCATCACCAGAACCTGCGGAGCGCCCATTTCAAAGAGGAGGTAGTGAAGCGGAGAATACGGCAGCATCACCCCCAGTTCCTTGCTGCCGGGCGCGGCGCCCGGAAAATGCGCTTTCGCGGGCGCGATGACGATGGGCCGCGCGGCGGAGGTGAGGAGGGCTTCGGCTTCCGGTGACAGATCGACGATTTCGCGGGCTGCGTCGATATTGCGCGCCATGAGAGCAAACGGCTTTTCCTTACGATATTTGCGCTCTCGCAGCGCGTAAACTGCCACGGCGTTTCTGGCGTCGCAGGCAAGGTGATAGCCTCCGACCCCTTTGACCGCGACGATTTTGCCGGCGGCAAGAAATTCGGCGGCTTTGCGGATGCTTGGCTCACTTCGGCAAACGGATTCCTCGGTGGACAGAAAGGAGTAGCCGGGGCCGCAGGACGGGCAAGCGACGGGCTGGGCATGGAACCGGCGATTCCACGGGTCGGCATATTGCCGAGCGCACAATTGGTCGAGCGGCCAGCGGCCCATCGTGGTGTTTTTTCGATCGTAGGGCAGCCGGAGAGTGATGGTGAATCGCGGGCCGCAGTTCGTGCAATTGATATAAGGGTAGTGGTAGCGCTCATCGGCGGGATCGAAGAGTTCCCGGAGGCAATCCTCGCAGACGGGCAGGTCCGGCGAGATGCGCGTGGTAGGGCGATCCTGGCGGCGACTCTCGCGAATCGTGAAGCCGTCGAGTCCGGCGGGCTCGGAGGTTTGCACTTCGATTTCGGCAATCCGGGCGGCGGGGGGAGGCGCAGTCCGCAATCCGTGAACGAAAGCTTCCAGGCTGCGATCGGCGCCCTCAAGAAAGATCTCGACGCCTTCCTCGCCATTCAGAACCCATCCGGCGAGGGTATTCGCGCGAGCAAGGCGAAACACGAAGGGGCGAAAACCAACACCCTGCACCACGCCGCGTACTTTTATGGAGCATGCGCTCATCCCCGGTTATTCCCCGCCGACCACGCATCCGCGGCCCTGCCAGCCGATCTGAACCACTTCGCCGGCGTCGACGAGCACGGGCACGGTACGCTGCCCGCCGGTCAGATCGCGCATGCGCTCGCGGGCGGCGCAGTCGGTTTCAACGTCGTACTCGATGAATTCGACGCGGCGCCATTCGAGCCATTCACGCATTTCATCCGTATGCGGACATCCCGCCGAGCCGAACAATTCAAGCTTGCCCATGGCCGAGCACCTCCAGGGTTTCGCGGATCACGTGGTAGACCGAAGCCTGCACTTCCTGAATGCGCGGAATGTAGTCGGAATGCACCACGATCGGAAAATCAACCAGACCGCGCCGCAGAATTTCTCCGCCGTCGTAGCCCAGCAACGCGACCGTGAGCAGACCGCGTTTGCTCGCCTCTTCGAGGGTCGCGATGACGTTGCGGGAGCCGCCACTGGTGGAGATCGCGACGGCCACGTCGCCCGGGCGCGCCTGGGCGATCAACTGGCGCAGGAACACCAGGTCCGTGCCGACATCGTTGGCGATGGCGCTGATGTTGGCGGGCTCCAGCGACAGGGAAACCGCCGGGACCGGGCGATAGCCAGCAGGTGGGGAAACGCAGTCGATGGCCCAATCGTTGGCGTCCGTGGCGGATCCGCCGTTGCCGAACAGGATTAGTTTGCCGCCGCGAAGAACGCTCTCAGATATTGCAGCCGAAGCGCTACCGATGCGTTCAGACTCCTCACGCGCCACCTGCTCGCGCAATTTCGCGTCGTCGGCAACTTTCATGCGGATCGAATTTGCGACTTCCTCCATGGCGTCCGCGGTTCCCTGCTTTTCCTGGCCCAGAAACGGGTAAAGGAAGCCGGCCTGGCCGACGTCATGGCCGAGCTCGCGATGCTCGAAGAAGACATGCACCGTTTCCCACAGCGTATGGTAGAGAATTTCGATCAGCTCCTGGTGCATGAAGGGATCGAAGGTGTGCGGGCCGACCGCGTAGGAGCCTTCCAGGCCCGGAAGCGCGAAGGTCATGGCCTTGCGCGCGCGCGCGAATTCCAGGGCGGCCCATATTTCAGGATCGCCCTGCGGAGGGCCGAATCCCATCACGATGTCATCCGCAGAGACAATTGCTTCGAGCCACGGCCGGAAAAGAATCGAAAGGTCGAGCGCGGGGAGAGCGCGTTTGCCGACAATCACCGGATGAACGAACTCAACCGAAACGTGCTGGGCGTCGGTGGCATAGGGGCCGCGGCCAAAGGCCAGCAGGCGGGCTCCGCGCAAGAAACGATCGGACATTTCAGCGCTGGCTTCGGCGAGACGATGGGCCTCCCGGGCGAAAAAGGACTCGAAGAGCTGGTTGCGCGCCAGGAGGCGCTGTTCAATTTGGGTGGGGAGAACGCATTGAGTGGCCATGATTCGATCTCAACAGATGCGCGGCAAGGGATCGCCTACGAGCATGTCCACGATTCGAGTGCCGCCATATCGCGTGGTGACCAGAACGGCGCCGGCGGGCTGTTTCTGCATTTCGCCGATGATGCGCGCTTCCTCTCCGCCGGGAATCTGGCGAAGCCCTTCTAAAGCCGCCTCCGCAGCCTCGGCACCGAGCACGGCCAGGAATTGGCCTTCGTTGGCGATGTGCAGCGGATCGAGGCCGAGCAATTCGCACGCCCCGCGGACCGTGTCGCGCACGGGGATGGCATCCTCGTGAAGCACAACGCCAAGACCGCAATCGCGCGCCAGTTCGTTCAAAGAGGTGGCCACACCGCCGCGCGTAGGATCGCGCATCCAGCGGATGGAGGGCGCGGCGACGCGGGCGAGGGCTTCGACGAACGGAAGCACGGAGCGCGTGTCGGAACAGAGATCGGCTTCGAGGTCGAGCTCGCCACGCGCGAGAAGAATGGTAATGCCGTGGTCGCCGATGGGGCCGGAGAGAAGAACCTTGTCACCCGGACGAACGGACGCGGGATCAATTTCAACGCCCGCGATGGGAGTGCCGACGCCGGTGGTGGTGATGTACATGCCGTCGGCTTTACCGTGCTCAACGACTTTGGTGTCGCCTCCGGCAATTCGGACGCCCGCTTCACGGGCCGCGGCGGCCATGACTTGAATTTCGGCCTGCAGAATTTCCGTGGGCAGGCCGGCCTCGAGAACGAAGGTGACTACCAGAACCTCGGCTCTGGCTCCGGAAACGGCAAGATCGTTGACCGTTCCATTGATTGCCAATTCGCCGATGGAGCCGCCCGGAAAACTGAGTGGCTTGACGACGAAACCGTCCGTGGTGATGGCCACGCGCGCACCGTTGAGATTCAGGTGGGCCGCGTCGCCGAGGGGTTCGGCAGACGAGCCGTAGAGGAGCGGGGCGAAGAGCCCCTCAATCAGGCGGCGGCTGGCTTTTCCGCCCGCTCCGTGAGCCATCTCGATCTGCGCCTCGCGAAAACGGACTTTGGGCGGAGCGGCGGCGGGCTGCGCGGCGTTGGTCAGACCGACGCGCTGATGCTCGTCACCAGAGCGGCTTTCCGGTGTTCGTAGTTGTAGTATGCGGCGCATGACCCTTCCGAAGAAACCATCAAAGCACCCACGGGACGTTCCGGGGTGCATTCATTGCCAAACAATTTGCACTGCGCGGGCTTGAGAACTCCCTTTAACACTTCGCCGCACTGCGCGGCCTTGGGATCGGTAACGCGAATTCCAGGGACGTCAAACCTTTTCTCCGCATCCCATTCGGAATACTCTTCCCGCAGACGAAGGGCGGACTGGGAAATAAATCCCAGGCCGCGCCATTCAAAGTAAGGGCGGAGCTGAAATACGTCTGCCATGGCGCGGAGCGCGGCGCGGTTGCCTTCCCAGGGGACCACACGCTTGTACTGATTCTCGACTTTGGCTTCCCCAGCGCGGAGCTGGCGGAGAAGCATGACGATGGATTGCAGAAGATCGAGAGGCTCGAAACCGGAAACCACGATGGGTTTGTTTTCGTTCTGGGCGATCCATTCGTAAGGACGGCAACCGATGACCGTGGAAACGTGGCCGGGACCGATGAATCCATCGAGACGCATATCCGGCGAATCCAGAATCGCCCGGATGGCGGGAATAATGGTCACGTGGTTACAGAAGACGGAGAAGTTGCGAAGTCCCTCCTTGCGGGCGCGCTGGAGTGTGAGCGCGGTGGAGGGGGCCGTGGTCTCAAATCCGATGGCGAAGAACATTACGTGCTTTTGGGGATTGGCCTTGGCGAGTTTAATGGCGTCCGAAGGCGAATAGACGATGCGCACATCCATGCCGCGGGCCTTGTGCTCCAACGGGCTGCCCTGCGTGCCGGGAACGCGCATCATGTCTCCAAAAGCGGCGAAAATGACCCCGGCCCTTGCGGCGATGGACAAACCGTCGTCGATGCGGCCCATGGGAAGAACACAGACCGGGCAGCCGGGGCCGTGAATCAGCTCAATATTGGCGGGAAGTATGTCCTTGAGCCCGAAGCGGTAAATCGCATGCGTGTGGCCGCCGCACACTTCCATGAGCCGGTAGTGGCGATGGGGATCGGCAAGCCGGCGAATCTCTTCGGCGGTTTTGCCGATCAGCTCAGGACTTCGGAATTCGTCTACGTATTTCATATCCAACCTCGGAGACTATTGCCGCGCGTGCTGCGATATTTCAGCAGGGCCGTGTCAGGTCAGAGGCTTGTTCACCACGTCCTCTAATCCATAGCCCTGGACTTCCTGCATGGCGGCTTCGCTTTCGCCGAGCATTTCGAGCGTGCGCATCTGCTCCGCGGCGTCCTGTTCGCTGATCTTGCTCATGGCGTAACCGACATGAATCAGGACCCAATCGCCGGGGTGGGGCCGGTCGTCTTCCAGCAGGCCCAGATCGACATGGCGCCGGAGGCCGACCACATCGACCAGCGCCAAGTTGGCATTCTCAGAAGAGATTTCGATGATTTTGCCGGGAATCGCTAGACACATGTGGCATCCTCCGCTCGGATTCGCATCGGGCTCGTCGAAGCGCATCGTGCTATGCCTGCCTTCGGGCCGAGA
>Ga0302325_10009929_pt1 | contig 20705 bp, 17 predicted proteins | sample Palsa_T0_2_FD_201948 | JGI IMG/M metagenome (GOLD analysis project Ga0302325, IMG submission 201948) | Peat permafrost microbial communities from Stordalen Mire near Abisko, Sweden - Palsa_T0_2 | ecosystem: Environmental > Terrestrial > Soil > Palsa > Peat permafrost | place: Sweden: Abisko...
ACCGCGCCCGCCCCGGACGCGCCGACCTCACCCCTGCACATCCCCGCGCCAACCGTGCACGCGGTCGACACCACCGGGGCCGGCGACGCGCACGCCGGAGTCTTCCTCGCCGCCCTGGCGGACGGCCTCGCCCCGGCCGACGCCGCCCGCCGCGCCAACGCCGCCGCCGCGCTCGCGGTCACCCGCCGCGGCCCCGCCACCAGCCCGGACCGGGCCGAGTTGAACGCCTGGCTCGCCCGGCGTTAACGCGGTCGGCAACACGCGTCCCTCGAGAAACTTTGGCTGTCGCTCGCGGGCCTTCGGGCGTCAGCGTGGGCCGTTCGGGTCGCGGGGTGCCCTCTCCGGCACACGATCACGCCCAAAGTGCCGGACGGACCGCCCAAATGACACACGATGATGGCGGTCACCCCGCCGCGAGGCCGCCGCCGGGGTCAGGGGTAAGGCAGTCGCGCCCTGCCCCGCTACCCCGGCCAGTCGGCGCCGCTGACTCCGCCGGTCAGCGGGCCGGGCAGGCCGCCGCGTGCCAGCCCGCCTCGGCCTCGCCCATCGGGGTCGACGGCGGCGCGGCCACGAACGGCCAGATCTCCTCCGAGATCGCCCGCCAGTTCGCGGTGGCGTTCATCTCGCCCAGGATCGCGAACAGCCCGAGGTTGATCCGCTGCAGGATCACGTAGGAGCGGGGAATCTTGGCGTAGGCCGCCAGCGGGCTCTTGAAGTCCACGTAGCGGCGGGCCACGGCCGAGGCGTATCCGCTGGTCATCGTCTTGGGCCGGTTGGCCGAGATCGAGTCGTAGAACAGCGCCATGTGGTCGACGACCTGATCGGTGCCGATCGGCGCGCCCGGCTCGAGGAAGCCGGCATCCTCCATCGCGCGGCGGAACGCGTCGGCGTCGCCGCCGATGCAGAGCGTCTTGATCATGTTGATGAGCGGGTCGAGTTCGGTCGGTGTGAAGTGCTTGACCAGCCCGAAGTCGAGGAACGTGACCTGACCGCCCGGCTCGAACAGATAGTTGCCCGGGTGCGGGTCGCCGTTGAAGGCGTGCAGCTCGTACAGGCTGCGGAAGGTGAACCGGTAGATCGTCTCGGCCGCCAGGTCCTTCTCCGGCTGGGACCAGCCGAGCATCTCCGCGAACCGCGCCCCGGTCGCCAGCTCGCTGGTGATGACGCGGGCGGTGGACAGCTCATCGACGATCTTGGGCACGGTGATGGTCGGATGGCCGTCGAAGTAGGCGGCGAACTGCCGCTGGTTGTCCGCCTCGCGCAGGTAGTCGAGCTCCTCGCCGACCCGCTCGCGCAGCTCGTCGATCAGCTCGGTCACGTTCTGGCTGGGCACCGCCATCCGCAGCAGCGAGCGGAGCAGCCCGACGTTGCCCAGGTCGGCCGCGATCGTCTCCGCGATCCCGGGGTACTGCACCTTGACCGCGACCGCGCGGCCGTCGCGGGTGATGGCGCGGTGCACCTGGCCAATGGAGGCGGCGGCGATCGGCCGCGGGTCCCACTCGCTGAACACGGTCTCCGGGGCGCCGCCGAGCTCGGCCACGATGACCCCGGCCGCGAGTTCGGGCGACATCGGCGGCACGCTGTCTTGCAGGCGGCCGAGCACCCGGCGGGCCGGCGGCGCCAGCCCGTCGTCCACGTAGCTGGCGAGCTGGCCGATCTTCATCAGCACGCCCTTCATCGTGCCGAGCGTGTCGGCCACGTCCTGGGCGGTGCGCAGCGCGAGGTCGTCGCGCAGCTGCTGGCGCTGCTCCCCGGCCCGCGCGAACAGCCGGGGCGCGTTGGCCGCGTACCGGGCCCCGCCGCGGGCGGCGAGCCGCACCGCGGCCAGCCCCCGGCTGACCCGCAGGAGTGGCTCGTTCACCGGGCGGACTCGGCCGCTCGCATCCGCACGGCGAGCCGCTGGCGGCCCTCGAGCACCCCCGGCTCACCCAGGTAGATCGCGTCGAGGACGCCGAGGACCTGCCTGACCTCGGTGCGGTCCGGCGCGACGGCGTCCGACCAGCCGTACAGGTCCCGCGCCCAGCTCGGCAGCGACGTGACCGCGGCCGCCGCGACCACCTGCCAGACGTCGGCCAGCTCCGGCTCGATGGCCGGCATCTCGGTCAGGTACCGGGCGGTGTCGGCGGCGCCGGGGCTGAGCGTCAGCTCGGGCCGGACCGCCGCGAAGTAGGCGTCGAGCTCGGCCACGGAGGCGGGCGCCCGGCCGGGCGGCACCCCGACGAGCTCGGCCGAAGCGGTCATCTCGGATACGTACCCGTCCCGGTCCGCGTCGCTGAACTCGGCCCCGAAGCGCGCGGCGGCGGCCAGCCCGGACTCCACCTGCGCCGCGTGCACCCAGATCAGCAGGTCGGGGTCGCCGGCCGCGTACGGGCGCCCGGTCACCGGGTCGGTGCCGCGCACCCACTCGTGGATCTTCCGCACCCGGGCGGCGGCCGCGCGGGCGGCCGCCCGGTCTCCGTAGGTGACGGTCAGCACATAGGCCGCGGTGCTCGCGAACCGGGCGGCCGGGTCGTCTCGCCACTGGCTGTGCTGGTCGACGCCGGCCATCGCCAGCGGGTGCAGCGCCTGCAGCAGCAGCGAGCGCAGGCCAGAGACCGGGGCCGACAGGTCGGCGTGCAGTCGCCAGGTGACGCTGCCGGGGCCGAAGAAGCCGTCGTCGGCCGGGTCGGCGGGCACGCTGGCGGCGAAGGCCGAGGCGCCGCGCTGGAACAGTCCGCCACCAGGGAAGACTTCAGCCGTCATGGATACAACGCTACCTCGGGGTTAGTCCCGTCTCGTACGGGTTGGGTCGCCTCCGCCGCCGGGCCGACGGCGCGGCGGCGCCCTGCGGGCCGGGCGGGGCGGCGGGCGCCAGCGGCGTTTCCGGCGGGACCGGCGGCGTCGCCTGCTGCGGATAGTCCGGGAAGTCCGGGTATCCCGGCTGGCCGGCCGGCTCGAGCGGCGGCAGGCCGGCCCGGTCGCGGTAGGGCGTGAACGCCCCGGCGTACCCGGCCGGGCTCGGCTCAGCCGGGGGCGGGGTAGCCGGCGGCAGGCTGGCCGACACCCGATGCGGCACCCGGGCCTGCATCGGGGCGGGCAACTCGAGCACCAGCGATCCGCCCTCGGCCCGCAGCCTGGCCCGGCGGCGCAGTGAGAACTGCTGGTTGAACCGCTGCGGGGAGCGGCTGTAGTAGGTGCCGTTGCCGTACCTGATGTGGATCTCGCGCACGCCCGGCCGCCACTCCGCCAGCCGCGCTCCGAGCGGGACCCCGAGCATCGTCGGCGTCAGCGCGGTGTGCGCGTTCCCCGCGATCACGAGCGTGCGGCTGGCGCGTCCCTGGGCGTTGAGTATGCGCTCGGCCATCGCCGACTCGCGTTGCGACCAGCCCGCCCCGTCAACCCCGTCGAACAAGGTCAGCGCCTGCAGTCGCTGGGCCAGGAACCGCTCGCGGAGCAGCGCGAAGTGCCCGACCGTGATCCGGCCGTCCCCGTCCCACAGCTGCGGGTGGTCGGGCACCCGGCCGTCGGCGAAGAAGCCGCTCACGCCCGCCGCCAGCCCGGCCGGCCATTCCAGGGCCAGCCCCGTCACCTCCAGGGCGGCCATCAGCGCCCGGGCCAGCAGCGGGTTCTGGCGGACCCCGTGGACCTCGCCGAGCAGCAGCAGCCCGGATTGATCGAGCGACTGACGGGCAGCCGCCAGCGCGGCCGGATCGATCGTGAGGCGCAGCGCAGTAACGTCAAACTCGTTGACAGCCTGCTGAAACACCTCGATTGAGTTAACCCCCGGCATACCGGACATGATAAGTCCTGCGCAGCCAGTAGTCAGCTAGTGACCCGCCCTGGGCGACGACGATTTCACTGGTGATGCCGACGGCAATTGCGGCGCTAGCCGGCCGGTGGCACCCAGCGGATGGAGAACGCGGTCACGTCGTAATTGAGCGCGCCCACCGTCGGCGCGATGAAATTGTCGCGGATGATCGTGGTCGCTTCTTTCTCGGCCGCGGCGATCAGCGGCCTGGTGACGCTGGGCAGCGTCGTGGCCTGGTTGTACGCCTCGGTCTGGGCCTGCGCGTAGAGCGCCGACTGGGCGAACTGCGGCTGGATCAGCGCCCCGCAGGCCAGACCCGGGTAGGTCCAGCTGTGGTTGGTCGAGATCGGCGAGGACAGTGTGTTGTCGATCGATACGTCGTGCACCGATTGGGGCAGCTGGGGAAGCGGTAGCGCCATCGTGATGGCGAGTTTTCCGGGAATTGATCCGGTCGGCTGGCTGAGCACGCGGAGCTGGTAGTGCCCGGTCGATGATTTCCACCAGGCAGTGCCGGGGTTCAGGTCGACCGTGGCGGACGCCCGGCCCACCGCGGCGAACGTCGCCGAATACCAGCACGGCAGGAAGCCGATGTTCTTGGTCACCTTGCGGGTAAAGACGAAGTCGAAGCTCGCGGTGCCGAGGGCCGGCTTGTCGATCCCCTCGATCTTCTGCAAGACGATGGGCCCGACCAGGGTGTTGGTGGTGGTCGACGACCACGGCCAGCCGAACGAGACATGCGGCAGGTGGACGTCGGCGCCGAACAGGTGCAGGGCCGCCGACAACGCGGCCAGCACCGCCCAGGCGACGACGCGGCGGAACAACACCAGCACGATCGCGATCACGATCGTCCACCGGGCCCAGCGCGGGATGAACCGGTACCACCGTCGCCGGGGGTACCGGGGCCCCGGGCCAGCGGGCTCTCCCACCATCACAATCGTCGGATGAAGCCCGCCCTGGGCGTCATCCGCGTCCGCCCGCTGATCGACCACGCGGCCGTCCGCGAGCCGCCCGTCCGCGAGCCGGACGGTTACCTGCTGACCGGGCGAGGGGGCCTGCTCGGTGGACGGAAACTGCGGTCCTGGCCTGCGATGGAAGCGGAACACGGGTTACCTGCCCTTTCTGTCCGCTAAGACGGTAGCCGGGTAATTGAGGCTGAGCACGACGGGAACGGCGCCGAACGGCTCGCGGAACCGGGCGCCCGGCCGGTCCGGAGCGGCCGGGTCGTCGATGGCGGGCCAGTGCATCTTCTGATGCTGCGCGGTGAGCCCCGCCACCGAGTAGGGGAACTCCATCGCCGAGACGCCGTGCCGCAGCAGCAGCGCGCCCCAGCGGAACGCGGCGAAGGCGTCGGCGAGGGCGCGCACCGACAGCAGCCGCCGCGCGGTCAGGTCGATTCCGTAGACGGCCGACGCGAGCTCGATCAGATCTCGCGCGCACTGCCCCAGCGCCGCGGACTTGGTGGAGTAGCTGGTCCCGTCGGAGTTGAGCGCGCCGATCTTCTCCCCGTGCACGGGGGAGTACCGAGGCTGCGCCTTGCACTGCATCCAGTCGCAGGCCGCCAGCAGCTCCCAGCGAATGCCGGTCTGCGCGGCCACGTCACGGTACAGGTGCTCGCCATGGCCGAGTGGTCCCTTCGCGGTGGCGAAGTAGGCGGTCGTCATCGCGGTGGTGAACTGCGGCTGGTACCGGGCCGCCGTGGTCGCCGCGGCCAAGGGCTGCCGCTGGTCGTTGACCGCGGCCTGAGCGCCGAGCCCGGGGATGGCGGCCCCGCCCCTGGTCACGCCGCCGGTCGCGTTGGGACTCGCGCTGGCGCTCGCGCTAGGACTTGCGCCGTCGGTGACGCTGGGACTCGCGCTGGCGTTCGCGTTCGCAGTCGGGCTCGAGGTCGCGTGCGGGGTGGCCGCAGCCGGGCCGTCCGTGACCCCCGTCGCCGTGACCCCGGTCGGCGCGACCACGCCCGGTATCGGCGCGGCCGCCTGGTGTGCGGCCGTCGGCCCGGCGCCCGCGGCGGCATGGGCAGCAGCGGCGGGCGCCAGGGCGGGCGACCCCAGTCCGGGGATGGTCGCCTGCCCGCCGGCCGTTGGCTGGCTGACCGGGTGCCCCCCGGCGGTGGTGCCGCCGGCGTTCGCCTGGTCGCCGGCCGGCTGCGCGGCGATCGGCGTGGCCGCTGGCTGCGTGGCGGCCGGTTGCGCGGCCGTCGGCTGCGCAGTGGCCGCCTGCGACGGTGCCGCTCCCGGCGATGCGGCCGGGGTCCCCGTCGGCGTCGCCGACGGGGTCGCCGACGCCTGCGCGGACTGGGGCTGGACGGACTGGGCCGGGCCGTCGAACCGGTACAGGTTGTAGAGCTTCATGATCGCGATGAGGTTCGCGCCGTAGTCCGGGTCGGTCGCGTAGACCCCAGTGAGGTCGTTGGCGAACGCGTCAGGGACCGCGCGGTCCGCCATCGCGCGCTGGTAGTAGCCGCTGGTGGCCAGCAGCTCGGCGTGGTCCGCGATCGACTCGGCGACGTTGTGGTAGACGCGGAACTGCGCGTCGATCGTCACCCACTGCCCGTTGTAGAACTCCGAGGTCGGCAGCCCGACGCTGCCCGCCGGGCCGGACCCCTTGATGCCGAAAAGGTTGTGGTACTCCGCCGCGAGCTGGCTGTTCCCCCAGGCGGACTCCTCGATCGCCTGCGCGATGGTCACCGCCGCGGGCACCCCCCAGCGCTGCTGGGCGGCGACCGCCCCGGGCGCGATCAGGCTGATGAACGCCTGCTGCGTCCGCGTCCCCGGTGTCGCCTGCGCGGCCGCCGCGTAGTGCCGGTACTGCTCCGGCTTGGCGGTACTAGTACTAGTCGGCGCGGCCGTAGCGCTCGCAGGGGCGGTAGCGGTCGGCGTGGCGGTTGCGGCCGGCGTGGACGCTGGGGTGGGCGTGGCGGTTGCTGAGGCGGACGGAGCGGGAGCTGAGCCCGGGACAGCGGCAGCACCGGCAGCACCGGCAGCACCGGTTGCTGCGGCGGCGGCCGGCTGACGAGGCGGCGTAGCGGACGGCTGGCTAGCCGGCGTCCCCGACGGCTGGGAGGTCGGGGCGACCGCGGCCGGACTCGCTCCGGGGACGGCCGCGACACCCGCCGAGGCGCTTGACTTCGAGGCTCCGCCGCTGGCAGCAGCTCCGGGAATGGCCGCGGCCGGTCCCCGGTCGTCCACCGCCTGTGTCCCCGATCCGGTGCCTGAGCCCACCGTGATGCTGGCGCTGGCCGGCCGGACGATGCCGGGGATCGCAGCATCCCGTGACCCCGTGCCCGAGGTCTGGGTCGCGCCCGCCGCGGCCTGCTCGGCGATACCGGGGACGACCGCCTGCCCGCCGGTCGCCGCCGCTGCTGCGCCCGCCTTCCCGCTGGCCGGCCGGGGCGTCGCCGACGCCGGGTGCTGGTCGGCCGTCGGCGTCGTGGCGGCCGACGCATGGGTCGCGGCCGACGCATGGGTCGCGGCCGAAGGCGAACGAGTGGTAGACGGCTTGTCGCCGGCCGTGCCTGGCGTCGCCGCGGCCGCCCGGGGCGCGGCCGTCCCGCCGTCAAACGAGGCGGCGGCGAGGTGCCCGTTGTCGACGAAGCCGACCACGCCGTCCGCCGCCAGCGTCCCGCCGTAGGAGTGGGCGTTGACCGTGAGCCCGGGGTCGGAGTCTGCGCCGATGGTGTCGAGCACCCCGGCGGAGTAGCGGGTCACGACCTCGACGTGGTGTGCGAACAGCACCCAGTCGCCCGGCTGGGGCTGGTAGCCCTGGCCGACCGGATGCCAGCGGTCGTGCGCCTCGGCGTCCGCCATGACCGAGGTGACGGCGGGCGACGCCGGGTTGGTGTCGACCCGGACATCGGCCCAGGCCGGCAGCGGGAAGGGGTAGCTCGTCCCGCCGCTGACCCAGCTCTGCTGGCCGACCGCCTGCGCCGCCAGTTCGAGGGTGAGGCTGGCGAACGCCGCGCACGACGGCCCGTGGTCGGCGCCGTTCAGGCTGGTGTTGTCCCAGATGAGCGTCTCCATCTGGGCCGGACTGCGGGTCGCGGCGATCTGCAGGTAGTACTTCGCGACGTTGACGATGGCCGACCGGAGCAGCGCGTCACTGGTGCCGCTGTCGGCGCTGTCGCCGCCGACGGCCCTGGCGTTCATGGCAGCGCCGGGCTGGGCCGCCTGCTCGAGGGCTAGCAGGTGCAGTGGCACGCTGGTCGGCGAGGTCATCGTCGCGGCCGCCCCTGGGACGAAGTTGAAGCCGGTAATCACGCCGCCGGTGGTCACGGTCACGAGCGCCGTTGCCTGCTGCCACCATGGCCTCTTGACGGAATGCACGGTTTCTCTTCCCCCCTTCGGCGGTAACAGTCCTACGATTTCGTGCGATACAGAGCGAAACTACCCGATTACATTCCGAAGTTCGGCAGGCTGGCCAGGATCGCCTGGACCTGCTGGTCGCCCGGGTTATCGGAGTTCTCGAACAGCACTCCGGCCTGGGCCGCCATCTGCGACGGGGTGCCCCCCATCCACTGCTGGAAGACATCGGATACCAGCGCCGCCTGGCCCGACGGGGTGCTGACCGGCTGCGCGCACCGGGCCGGGAAGCCCGAACGGGTGACGAGCAGGGCCGAGCCGGTGTAGCGCTGGCAGTTCGCGGCCGTGCTCTCCAGGCCCGGCTCGACGTCGGGGGTGCCGGTCGAGCTGGTGAGGGTCGCCCCGCTGATGATGTTGTTGATGGCCCGCGCCGCCACCTGCAGGCTGTCGACCGGGTTGGCCGGGTTGTAGGGCTGGTGCAGGTTGAGCGACCAGGCGATGTCGCCGCCCTGGGCGGGCTGGATCGGCTCGAGGCCCTTGCGCCCGGTCGTCTGATCGACGAAGCCGGGGTTGTTGCCGCTCGTCAGCAGGGCGAAGACCCAGAGGATCTGCTGGGTCGACTTCGCGCAGGCGAAGTTGAGCTGGCTCGGCTCGGCCGCCACGTTCGGGTTCTGGCAGGCGGTGGTGATCTCCGCCTGAACCTGGGCCACGCTGCCCGGCCAGCTCGCGCCGCCGCCCGGCAGCGCGATCACGAGGGCGACGATCGCGATGCCGGCCGCACCGACCGAGATCGCGACCGACCGCAGATGGGAGCGGAGCCATCGGGTCCGCGATCGCCCGGCGGGCGCGCGGCCCCGGTTGATCAGCGCCTCGGTGCGCCCGTTGGGCGCGTGCGGGCCGAACCCGGGGCTCTCCGGACCGCCGCCGCCGGCGATCGGCTGACCAGGCGCAGTATCGTTGGCGGCGGTGTTTTCAGTCATGGTGAGCTGGTCGGCATCATCATAGCTAATATATTCGAAACTGCGCGTCATGGTCACCTCTTGCTGATCTTCGTGTGCTGAGCGGCGTCGGCTGATCGCGGCTCGCGGTCGGGGGCCGTGGCGCAGGGAAGCGCGCCACGCCACCCTGACCGCCGATCGTCGCGAGCGACTTTCTTGTAGTCGATATTAGAACACAGATGCGACCACATGGAAAGTATTTGCGGACGGAGCCGAACTTCGTTATCGAGCGTTCGAATTAAGGTGCTAGCGATGCGCACGTGACTGGTGTGACTGATGGGACAGACGGTGACGGGTAGAGGCCGGCGGCGACAGGCCGAAACGGGCACGGAAACGGCCGGAAACTCGTTCGCGCCCGCCGGGCGCGCATGGCACCATGGTCGCGTGCTGAACGGGCTGCTAACCGGATACCAGGCGGCGGGCGAGGCCGAGGCCGCCGACGTCGAGCGCATGCGCCGGCTCGCGGAGGCGGCGGCCGACCCCTGGTCGCGATCGCAGCTTCCGCTCCACTTCACCGCGTCCGCCCTGGTGGTGCACCCGCCTACCCGCCGGGTGCTGCTCCGCTGGCACATCAAGCACGACCGCTGGCTCCAGGTCGGCGGCCACGGCGACCCGGGCGAGACCGACCCGCTTCAGATCGCGCTGCGCGAGGCGCGCGAGGAGACCGGGCTGACCGACCTCGTGCCCTGGCCGGACGCGACCCTGCGGCACGCGGCCGTCTGCTACGTGCGCCCGTCTGGCGGCGACCCCGAGCACGAGCACGGGGATCTGCGCTTCTTCCTCGCGACCGGGCACCCGGACGCGATCGCGCCAGAGAACGCCCAGTCCCCGCTCCGCTGGCTCGCCGTCGACGAGGCCCGCGCGCTGGTCGGTGAGAACAATCTCAGCGAGACCCTCGATCGGGCCGAGGCCCTGTTCGAAGCGCACCCCTGAGATAACAGCAACAAGCGCCGGCCTCCGGCCCCGTCGGCCTTCCGTGCGACCCGCGCAGACCTCACCAGCCGCGCCAGTGATCCTGTTTCGCAGACTTACCGTGCGTAACCGCCGGGCATGGTAGGTTCCGTTTACTGCATACTGCTTCGAAAGCGGCAATGTTCAGGAAATCTTCCGGCAGAGTACGACAAGCACCGAAAAGTCGTTGGGATCCTCGTGGTACACAACGTCTGCTTTGTGGTATTTTGGCCGGAACGCGGGCACCGGCGCCGCGCGTGCCCACCTGCGCGCTCACGGGCGTGCGGAGGGTGAGATGTCCAAACATAGGCGTATCGATAGCAAATCGTGACCGTCCGGCTTCGGGTCCTTAACAGGCCTAACTTACGCTCCTGGCAAACCCAGCGCCTGGGGGCAAGCCCTACCCGGGCAAGCCGGAGGCGCATCATCAGCACAGCCAAGGAGCGCAATTGATGTTTCGGAACAGACGGCGGCCGCGCATCGCGCGGATCGCGGTGGCCGGAGCGGCAGCCCTGCTCGCGGTCGGGATCGCCGCGTGCAGCAGTAGCAGCAGCTCGGGCGGCGGCTCGTCGACGGCATCGTCGACCGCAACCCCGTCCTCGACCGCCGCGGCGGTGGCTGGCGGGACCGCGACCTACGCTCTCCCCGCGGGCGTGACCCTGAACTACATCTTCCCCTTCGTCCCGCCCGCGAGCGCGAACGAGTACAACACCCTGGGCTTCCAGGAGGTCATGTACCGGCCGCTGTACTACTTCGGCGGCGAGAACAACTCGGTGGCGGTGAACTACCCGCTGTCGACCGCGGACGCCCCGGTGTACTCCAACGGCGACAAGACCGTGACGATCACGCTGAAGGCCTGGAAGTGGTCCAACGGCGAGAGCGTCGACGCCCAGGACCTCGTCTTCTGGCTCAACATGATGGAAGCGCAGAAGTCGAACTACTACGGCTACGTGCCCGGCCTCATCCCGGACAACCTGGCGTCTTACAAGGCGACCGGGCCGGACACCGTGGTGCTGAACCTGAAGAGCGCCGTCTCCAGCATCTGGTTCACCTACAACCAGCTGGCCGAGCTGACCCCGATGCCGATGGCGTGGGACGTCAGCAAGGCGGGGGCCAAGGCGGGCAGCGGTGGCTGCACGACCGACACGGCGGCCGACAAGTGGGCCAAGTGCGACGCGGTCTACACCTACCTGTCCGGCCTGGCCAAGAACGCCAACGGCTACGCGTCCAGCCCGATCTGGGGCGTCGTCGACGGCCCGTTCAAGCTGAGCTCGTTCAACACCGACGGCTACGTCACCCTGGTGCCCAACACGGCCTACTCGGGCTCGCCCAAGCCGGAGCTTGACGCGGTCAAGCTGGTCCCGTACACGGACGACACCACGGAGTACACCGGCCTGAAGACCGGCGCGGTTGACGTCGGCTACGTGCCCCCGTCCGACCTCGCGCACGTGTCCGGCAGCGAAGTCCTGCCGCCCTCGAGCCCGGTCTCCGGTTACACGCTCTCGCCGTACTACTCCTACGGGATTCAGTACTACCTGATCAACTACCACAACCCGAAGACCGGTCCGATCTTCAGCCAGCTGTACATCCGGCAGGCGCTGCAGGAGGTCATGGACCAAGAGGGCATGATCAAGGCGATCGACAACGGCTACGGCTATCCCACCTCGGGCGCGGTGCCCGAGCAGCCGTCGAACCAGTGGATCCCCACGATCCAGAACGAGAACGGTGGCCAGGGCCCCTACGCCTTCTCCACCAGCACGGCGACCTCCCTGCTGACCAGCCACGGCTGGGCTGAGGTGGGCGGCGTGATGACCTGCAAGACCGCTGGCTCCGCGGCTACCGACTGCGGCGCCGGCATCGCGGCGGGCACCAAGCTCTCGTTCACGATGGACTACGCCACCGGCATCCAGGCCTTCCAGGAAGAGGTTGCCAACTACAAGTCGGACGCCTCCCAGGCGGGCATCCAGCTCAACCTGGTGCCGCAGTCGTTCGACACCATCATCGGCGAGACCACGCCGTGCGCGGTGGGCCCGAAGTGCAACTGGGACATGCTCAACTTCGGTGGCTGGAACTTCAACGGCCCCGGCTTCGAGCCGACCGGTGAGCCGCTCTTCGCGACCGGCGCTTCGTCGAACTCGGGTAGCTATTCCAACACCAACGAAGACAAGCTGATCACGGAAACCCACACCAGCAGCAGCATCTCGGCGTTCGACACCTACGCGACGTACACCGCGCAGCAGCTGCCGTTCATCTGGATGCCGAACGCGTACACCGTGCAGGCAACCACCACCAAGCTGGCGGGCGTTGCCTTCAACCCGCTCGGCGACTTCCTCCCCGAGTACTGGTACTTCACCAAGTAGTTAAGAAGTAGCCAGAAGCAGTAATAAGCGGGTCAAGCCTCGGCCGCGGCCCCGCCCCCACAACGGGCGGGACCGCGGCCGATGCGAGAAAGGACAATGAAACCGTGGTCGGTTTCCTGATCAGGCGGACCGGACAGGCGATCTTCGTGCTGTTCCTGGTGACGCTGGCGACCCTCGCCCTGGTCCACCTCTTCCCGGGCGGCCCGGTTCGCGCCCTCCTCGGCGTCAGGGCGACGTCGGCGCAGATCGCCTATTACAACAACTTGTACGGCTTCAACCAGCCGTTCTACGTGCAGTACCTCAAATGGGTCGGGCAGCTGCTGCACGGCAACCTCGGGTTCTCCAACCACCTGAACCAGAGCGTTACCAGCCTGATCGCGCAGTGCCTGCCGCGGACCGTCGTGCTCGTGCTGCTCGGCACGATCGTCTCGCTCCTGTTCGGCATCCCGCTCGGCGTCTACCAGGCGGTGCACCGCAACAGCGTCACCGACTACGTGCTGACCGGCGTCTCCTTCCTCGGCTACTCGACCCCGACGTTCTTCCTCGGGATCCTGGTGGTCGACTGGTTCTCGGTCGACGTCCACATCTTCCCGCCGTTCGCTCCGCAGGGGACCACGATCACCGCCATCCTCGGTGACCCGAGGGCGCTGGTGCTGCCGGTGTTCACCTACGCCTTCATTCTCTACGCGCTCTGGTCCAGGTACATGCGCTCGTCGGTGCTCGACAACCTGGTGCAGGACTACGTGCGGACCGCGCGGGCCAAGGGCGCGGGCGAGCGCCGGGTTATCTGGCGCCATGTCTTCCGCAACTCGCTCTCCTCGATCGTCACACTGCTCGGCCTGTCGATCCCCGGCCTGGTCGGCGGCGCGATCCTGATCGAGGTCGTGTTCAACTACCCGGGCATGGGACTGGCTTTTTACCAGGCCGCGCTTAACGTGGACTACGAGGTGCTGCTCGGGTTCACCGTGCTCGCCTGCGTGGCGACGATCGTGGGGAACCTGCTCGCGGACGTCGGCTACGCGGTGCTCGACCCGAGGGTGAGGTACTGATGGCACTAGAACAGGCCGTCACGGCCAGCGACGCAGAACTCGGGCTCGCCCCGGTCGACAAGCCTCGCGGGATGTTCGTCCGCGCGTGGGAGGTCTTCGCGGAGAACAAGCTCGCGATCGCCGGGCTCGCCTTCGTGGTCTTCATCTTCCTGTTCTGCTTCGTCGGACCGCACCTCTACGTCACCGACCAGGTCACCACCTCGCTCGACAACTACCTGTGCACCCCGGGCGGCTCGCACCTGCTCGGCTGCGATGAGCTCGGCTACGACGAGCTCGGCCGGCTGATGGTCGGCGGCCAGACCTCGCTCGAGGTCGGGCTCGCGGCGGCGGTCGTGTCGGTCTTCATCGGCACCATCTACGGCGCGATCTCCGGCTTCGCGGGCGGCTTCGTCGACGCGCTGATGATGCGGATCGTGGACGCCGGGCTGTCGCTGCCGTCGCTGATGGTCATCATGATCCTGTCGGTCATCTTCCACCCGACGCCGACCGTGATCATCTTCATCATCGCGGTGTTCTACTGGTTCGGCGTCGCCCGGCTGGTCCGGGGCGAGACCCTCGCCCTCCGAACCAGGGAGTACGTCCAGGCGGTGAAGGTGATCGGCGGCCGCCCGATGCGATCGGTGCTCAGGCACATCGTGCCCAACGCGATCGGCACGATCATCGTGCAGGCCACGTTCGCGGTCGCCGACTCGATCCTCACCCTGTCCGTCCTCGGCTTCCTGACCCTGGGAGTGGCGCCGCCCAACACCGACTGGGGTTCGATGCTCTCCGGCGGTCTGCAGTTCATGCAGGGCGGCAACTACTGGTGGCTGATCTACCCGCCGGGCGTGCTGATCGTGTTGACGTGCATCTCGTTCAACTTCATCGGCGACGCGCTCCGCGACGCGTTCGAGACCCGGCTGCAGCGCCGGTAAGGGGATAAAGTGGCGCTTTTGCAGATCGAGGACCTGCGCACCGAGATTCAGCTCAAGAACGGCATCGTGCACGCCGTCGACGGCGTGTCGTTCCACGTCGACGAGGGCGAGACGCTCGGCATCGTCGGCGAGTCCGGCTGCGGCAAGACGATGACCGCGCTGTCGATCATGGCGCTGCTGCCGAACAGCGGCCGCATCGCCGGCGGGTCGATCAAGCTGGCCGGCCGCGAGATCGTCGGGTTGCCCCCGGCCGAGATGCGTAAGATCCGCGGCGACGACATCGGGATGATCTTCCAGGACCCGCTCTCCTCGCTGAACCCGACGCACACCGTCGGGACGCAGATCGCGGAGGTCGTGACGCTGCACCGGGACGTGTCCAAGAAGGAGGCCCTGGACCGGGCGGTCGAGGTGCTCGACCTGGTCGGCATGCCCCGAGCGCGGGAGCGGGTCACTGAGTACCCGCACCAGTTCTCCGGCGGCATGCGGCAGCGCGTGATGATCGCGATGGCCCTGGCCAACGATCCCAAGCTGCTGATCGCGGACGAGCCGACGACCGCACTCGACGTGACCATCCAGAAGCAGATCCTGGAGCTCATCGACGGCCTCAGGCAACGGCTGGGCATGGCGGTCATCATGGTCACCCACGACCTCGGCGTGATCGCCGGGCGGGCGGACCGGGTCGCGGTCATGTACGCGGGCAAGGTCGTCGAGACGACCGACACCCCGGCCCTGTACGCGAACCCCCGCCACCCCTACACCGAGGCGCTGTTCCACGCCCTGCCGGAGAAGTCGGCCGAGACCAGGGAGCGGCTGTACTCCATTCCCGGCGCCCCGCCGGACCTGGTCAACCCGCCTGCGGGCTGCCGGTTCGCGCCGCGCTGCCGCTATGCGACCGACCGCTGCCGGACCGAGCCGCCGGTGCTCGCGGGGGAGACCTCCGCGCACGTCTACCGCTGCTTCTTCCCGGTCGGCCTGCAGGAGAAGACCGTCGGCGGTCGGCTGATCGTGACCGAGCCCGCCCCGCCGGAGGAGACGGTCTCGCCCGAGACCGCGACCGTCGGCGAGGTTGTGCTGTCGGCCAAGAACCTGGTCAAGGACTTCCCGGTCACCCGGGGGGCGATACAGCGCAAGGTCGGCACGGTCAGCGCCGTGGCCGACGTCTCGTTCGACATCCGCAAGGGCGAGACCCTCGGCATCGTCGGCGAGTCCGGCTGCGGCAAGACCACGATCGGCCGGATGCTGGTCGGCCTGGACAAGCCGACCGGCGGCTCGGTGCTCTTCGGGGGCAAGGACCTGGCCCGCTCGAGCGGGCGCCAGTACCGCCGGGAGCGCCGGGACATCCAGTACATGTTCCAGGACTCCTACGCCTCGCTCGACCCCCGCATGCGGGCGGGCTCGATCCTGCGCGAGCCGCTGATCGTGCAGGGCATGGGATCCCGGCGCGAGCAGCACGCCAAGGTTACGGAGATGCTCGGGAAGGTCGGCCTGCCCGCGTCGTGGACCGAGCGGTACCCGCACGAGTTCTCCGGCGGACAGCGGCAGCGGCTCGGCTTCGCCCGCGCGCTGCTGCTCAACCCGCAGCTGATCGTGGCCGACGAGCCGGTCTCCGCGCTCGACGTGTCGGTCCAGGCGCAGGTGCTGAACATGATGCGGGACCTGCAGCGGGAGATGGGGCTGACCTACATGTTCATCTCCCACGACCTGTCCGTGGTCCGGTACCTGTCCAACCACATCGGCGTCATGTACCTCGGCAAGCTGGTCGAGATCGGCCCCGCCGACGAGGTGTACCTGCGCCCGGCCCACCCGTACACCAAGGGCCTGATCGAGTCGGCCCCCACCGCCGACCCGGAGACGGAACGGTCCAAGGTGCACGAGGGCATCGTCGGCGAGCTGCCGAGCGCGATGCATCCGCCGACCGGCTGCCGGTTCCGGACCCGCTGCCCGATCGCGCAGGAGATCTGCTCGATCAAGGAGCCGGAGCTGAAGCCGTACGGCGTGGCCACCCGGATGGCCGCCTGCCACTTCGCGCTGCAGCCCCCGGTCGAGGCGACCGAGGTCCCGGTGGCGAGCGAGCAGGTCCCCTAGCGGGAACGGAACCCAACCGAACACAAGAACGGACCCGGCCCCCGACGGCCGGGTCCGTTCGCCTGTGCGGGGTGGCTCGCGGGCCCGTCCGGCCCGGCGTTAGGGTGGGGTGAGTGGGCGTGTGAGCTGGCCCTCACCGATTTGCATGACGCATCAACAAGTTTTGGTATAGTCTTCTTGCGTAACGCACTTCAGCGTCGCAGTTGCACAATCATTCCTGGAGGCTCAATGAGCTCGACTGCTGTGGAGATCCCCGGCTACGTCGCCGGCACGTGGGCGATCGACCCGGTTCACTCCGAGGTCTCGTTTACCGTCCGTCACATGATGGTCAGCAAGGTGCGCGGCCGCTTCGACACGTTCGAGGGCACCATCGTCACCGGGGCAACCCCGCTTGACTCGACCGTCACCGCCAGCGTTGACCTCTCCTCGATCAACACCGGCCAGGAGCAGCGCGACGCGCACATCCGCAGCGCCGACTTCTTCGAGACCGACAAGCACACGCACATGACGTTCGCCTCGACCGGCGTGCGGGTGGACGGCGGCGACTTCCTGCTCGACGGGGACCTCACGCTCAAGGGCGTGACCAAGCCGGTCACCTTCAAGCTGGACATCAACGGCTTCGGCCCGGACGCCTACGGCGGCACCAGGGTCGGCTTCTCCGCCAGCACGGAGATCAACCGGTCCGAGTTCGGCGTCAACTTCAACGGCCCGATCCCCGGCGTGCCCGGCGGCGTGGCCGTGTCAGAGAAGGTCCAGATCAACCTCGAGATCGAGGGCGTCCTGCAGGCCTAAGGGCGCAGGCTCGATCGTCAGATCGCGCGGCACGGCCCCTGCGGGTCGTGCCGCGCTCGCGTCTTTTCCCAGGCCCAATCACAATCAGTGGGTCGAACGGTCCGTGTCTTCGCCCGCTGCCGTCCGCTGAGCCAGGCTCGGTTGCCCCGGCTACTTGGAGTGCTTGACCAGGTAGTCGATGTAGAGCGGGCGGAGCGCGTCCGCGACCGGACCCTCGCCCGAGCCGATCAGGTCCGCCAGCAGCCCGGAGACCTTGACCGCGTCCACCTCGGATTCGCCGTCGTACCCCTCGAGCGCCTCCGCCTCGGGAATGGTCCGCGCCAGCTCCCACAGGAAGCCAAAGTCGGCGTGGGTGAGTGCCCGGTGCACGGCCTTGTCGTGCAGTTCGCGGGACGATAGCGCTTCAAGTTCGGTCTCGGTAGCCACGTCTGGACTCTATAACCTCGGCCGGTCAGCGGCGGACCGAGCGGAGCGCCGAGGTGACCATCGGCAGCGCGAACGCCCCGCTCCCGGTCTCCGGACGCGACGCCAGGTAGCCGCGGACCCGGCCGAGCACCCGCTCCCGCTCGGCCGGCTCCATGATCAGCACCGCCGAGTGGGTGCGAAGGTCGTCGATCAGCGAGTCGATCGTCCGCGGCTGCGGGTTCTCGAACTCGGCCCGGTCGGTCGGCGTGAACAGCTCGTTGCCGAACTGCTCGGCCCCGAAGGCGGTGGCGTCCCGCTCCCGCTGCGAGCGAACCGGCGAGCCGGCCCCGTCGGCCACGTCCCGCAGCCCGGCGACCCACTCCACCCGGTCGTCGTCGCTGTTCCACAGCGCGCCGAGCGCGCCGCCGGGGGCCAGCACCCGGGCGATCTCGGGCAGCGCCCGCGACATGTCGAACCAGTGCATCGACTGCGCGCACAGCACCGCGTCGACCGAGCCGTCGGCCAGCGGGATCGCCTCGGCCGGGCCGGGCAGCGCCCGCACCGACGGCAGCTGGCGGCGCAGCTCGGCCAGCATCGCCTGATCCGGCTCGACCGCGGTCACGTCCGCCCCCAGCTCCGCCAGCAGCGCGGTCAGCTTGCCGGTGCCGGCCCCGAGGTCGAGCACCCGCAGCTCCGCCACCGGACGCCCGGTCGGCGCGACGCACCAGGCGACCGCGTCGGCCGGGTAGTCGGGCCGGTGCTCGGCGTAGGCCGCCGCGACCGCCCCGAACGAAGACCCCCGTCGCGCCCATTCATCCGTGTCCGTTTCATCCGTGTCCATGCCATCCACCCTATAGATCGGAAACTTCGCGATCCCACCGGCCGTCTAAAAACACAGCAAATGGACGACAGCCGGTTTACTGATAGCGGCGTCAATTAAGTCCGCCGTTTTGCAACAACCGTTTATGTCATTACTGCGTCTTACTCCTTAGAGGGATGTCGACCGGGGGAATGCCATCCGGCGAGCCCGCCCAAATCGGGAGTGAGATAAATGAGAACGACAATTCGCCGCGCCGCCGCGGCAGTCGCCGCCGCGCTTGCGCTCGGCACCGGGTCCGCCGTCGTGGTGGCCTCGTCCGCCTCGGCCGCGCCCGCCGCGCACTCCAGCCTGATAGCGGCCTGCACCACGGGCAACCTCGCGGTCTGGGTGAACGCCGGGGCCGGCTCCGGGGCGGCTGGGACCTTCTACTACCCGCTGGAGTTCACCAACACCAGCAACCACACCTGCCGCACCTGGGGCTGGCCTGGTGTCTCGGCCACCAACGCCAACGGCCTCCAGCTCGGCGACGCCGCCTTGCGGCTGCCCATCTACACACCGCAGTGGGTCAACATCGCGCCGGGCGGGACCGCGCACGCGCTGTTGGCGTACGGCAACGCCGAGGTGCAGACCTCCGGCTGCAAGCCGACCAACGCGAGCCTGATCAAGGTCTACGCGCCGAACCAGCGCACCGCCGACTTCGGGTTCTTCTCCCTCCGCGCCTGCACGGTCGGCGGCAAGGACGTGTACCTCAGCGTCTCCGCCATCGTGCCAGGGACGAACATCTAGCGATCCGGCCGTCACCGCCGCCCGGCGGGCCGATCGCGCCCGCCGGGCAGCCCCTGTTCCAGGAGGAAGCATGTTCAACAGCATCAGACGCACGATCGCCGCCGCCAGCGCGCTCGCCCTCGGCCTGGGCGGAGCGCTCTGGGCGACGTCGGCCGCCTCGGCCGCCCCCGCCGCCGTCCCCGCCTGCTCGACCGGCAGCCTCGCAGTCTGGGTGAACCTCAGCGCGGGCGGCGTCGCCGCCGGAACCGTCTGGTTCCCGCTCGACTTCACCAACATCGGCCGCCGCGCCTGCACCCTGCTCGGGTACCCGAGCGTCGCCGCCACCAACGTTGACGGCGGTCAGCTCGGCCGCGCGGCCGAGCGCGAGCTGGCCCCCAAGCCCACGACGGTGACGATCCCGGCCGGCGGCACCGCGCACGCGTACCTGCTCTGGCTCGACGTGGGGAACTTCCCGTCGGGCTGCAAGCCCGGAACCGCCAGCCTGCTCAAGGTCTACCCGCCGGGCCAGCGGTCGGCCGCCCGCGCGTTCTTCAGCCTGCCGGTCTGCCTGACGACCACGCCGCTGTACCAGTCCCTGTTCGTGACCGTCCTCCAGCCCGGGGTGGCGCACGCCCTGTAGGCAGTAAGCTGCCGGCGTGCTTGACACCCGTACCCCGAGCGTCGCCCGCGCCTATGATCACCTGCTCGGCGGCGAAGCCAGCTTCGCCGCCGACCGGGCCCTGGCCGCGCGTCTGGTCGCGCTCTACCCCCGGCTCCACGACCACCTGACCTCATCTCGCACGCAGGTGGCGGAGGCGGTCGCCCGCATCGCGGGCCATGGCGTGGACCAGTACCTGGACGTCGGCGCGGGCCTGCCCACCCGGCCGTCCACCCACGCGACGGCGCGAGCGCTGCTGCCGGCCGCCCGCGTCGTCTACATCGACCGCGACCCGGTGGTCGTCACCCACGGCACCGACCTCGTCCCGGCGGGCGTTCGCTACCAAGACGGCGACCTGACCGAGCCCGAGGCCCTGCTCGCCACGCTGGGGTACCGCCCCGCCGCCGCCACCCCCTCCCGCGCCACCCCCTCCGCGCACGTCGCAGCGATCGACTTCTCCCGCCCCGTCTGCCTAATCCTGGCGCTGATCGTCCAGGCACTCGAGCCCGGCACCGCCCGGTCCGTCGTCGGCGTCCTGGTCAAGGCGCTCCCGCCGGGCAGCTACCTGGTCGCGACCGCGGGCGCGGGCGACGCCGGTCGGCTGCCCGACTCGGTCTGGCCGACCGGCCCGACCGAGGCCGACCTGGCGGGCTACTTCGGCGGGCTCGACCTGCTGCCGCCCGGCATCACCGGCCGCGGCGAGGTGCTGTGCGGCGTCGGCGTGAAGCCCTACCCAGGCAGGCCCGGTGGATGAGATAGCCCCCGGCGTCTTCGTCGCCACGGCCGACCTGTACACCACCACGACCACGGTCGTGGCCGGCCG
>Ga0302325_10009930_pt1 | contig 20702 bp, 22 predicted proteins | sample Palsa_T0_2_FD_201948 | JGI IMG/M metagenome (GOLD analysis project Ga0302325, IMG submission 201948) | Peat permafrost microbial communities from Stordalen Mire near Abisko, Sweden - Palsa_T0_2 | ecosystem: Environmental > Terrestrial > Soil > Palsa > Peat permafrost | place: Sweden: Abisko...
CGCCGGCAGTTCTGTCGTTGCGGGTAGGCGACTTGTGTCGCTAACCCTTGGCGCCCCCGGCAGGACTCGAACCTGCGCCACCGGCTCCGGAGGGCCATCCGGTTCGTCCAGGCCGTCTGGTTGCGTCCGCCACAGTCGCCCTGAGCAGCCGTCCGAATCCACCCGGTAAGGAGCCGTCTTGCCCGTGCCGCTCATTTGATTGCCAACTCTGATTGCCAAGATTCGTCAGGTCCGCCGCTCATCGAGGGCGGCTGCGGTCCGCAGGGCCAATCGGCGCAGGCATGGTCATCCAGTTGGATGATGTCGACGTCGCCGAGGCGGGCTGCGGGGTCCCCATCGAGAACCTTGAGTGGCCGTTTCTCGGGACCCGTTACGGACCGAGCAATGCGGCGGGGATAACGGCGATGCCGTCCTGCCGCCGATAGGCGTGGTCCCCGGCGGTAATGATTGCCGCATCGAGGAGGTCATCGCCGAGCTGCCCGCGAAGCCAGAGCAGATGGCGGACGTCGGTGTCGTCGACCGCTCCATGGAGCTTGACTTCGAACGCCACAACGTGGTCATCTCGACGGGCCACGATCAGGTCAACCTCGTGGTCCCCGTTCCTGGTCCGCAGATGGTGCACCGTGGCCTCGTTGGCCTGCGCATATACCCTGACGCTGAGCGTGACTAACGATTCGAAGAGGGCGCCGAGGAAAGAGCCGTCGCGCACAGTGAGTTGTGCGGGCCCATCGCCGCGAAGGAGCGCGCCGGCGTCAATGCCCACTAGGTGAGCCGCCAGTGCGGGGTCGGCAAGGTGGTGCTTGGGTGCCTGGGTGAGACGACTCAGCCGATTCTGCGTCGGCAGCCACCCTGGGACCGGGTCGACGAGGTAGAGCCGTTCCAGCACGTCTCGGTAAGCGATGGTGGTCGTTTTCGCCGGCTTCTCTGCTTCTCCCGGGGTCGCTGCATCGAGCAATTTGTTGTAGGTCGTCGTGGTGGAAGTGGCCGCGGCGTACGCACCGAGCCATGCCCGTAGCGTGGCTGGCCTGCGGACCGTCAGGCCGAGTTCAGGGAAATCGCGATCGATAACGCGTGAGATGTAGCCGTCCAACAGCGCCCGTCGCGCACGGCCCTCGAGTGGACGGATGGCGGGAAAGCCCGACGCCAGGATCTCTTCGACGTAGCCCGGAAGAGTCACTGCCGAAGACCCGGCGATCGCACGGCCGTCACCGGTGAGCATCTCGCCCAGCCCGATCACCGGGGTTTCGATCTGGCGCTCCGCCAGGGTCATGGGTCGCATCCTGAGCTCCACCAGACGACCCGAACCAGGGTGTACGGGTGGCGTCGTGGGGATGGCACTGCCTGTGAGAAGAAACCGGCCGGCCGGAGCGTCTCCTTCCGACTGGCGGCGGACGAAATCCCATAGCGGAGGGTGGCGCTGCCATTCATCGAAGAGGACCGTGCCGGAGATTGTGCTGACCACGCTCCCCGGATCGGCTGCCACGACTTCGAGCTGGGCAGGATCGTCGAGCTCGAAAACCCCACTAGCGCGTCGACGTGCCGTCTCGGTCTTTCCTACGGCCCGAGGTCCTTCCAAGACGATGGCCGGCAGGCTCGACATCAGCTCGTCCAGCTCGCCGTCGACGATGCGCGGCAGGTAGTCCACGGCGTCTACGCTACCGTGTGCCAGGGAGATACGCTACCATTTGCCAAGCTTCTACGCTACCGTTTGCTGAGGAACGCCCCGGCTCGACGCCAGCGTTGTGGCTGACGCATCAGGGCCGCCTCAGGAACGTTGAGCGATTGCCTCTCAATTTTGGGCTGGCGCAAGCCATGAAGACCTCCCGCTGTTTGTCACAGCACCCACCTAAGGTTCTGACCATGAGCCAGCATCGTCCATGGCGGGACGCTGACCCTGATCTGTTCCGGTTCACAACCACAGAGTTGCGCGATCTCCATATCGCTCTGATGACCGGATTCGACCAATCCGCGATCCTGTCTCCGGCCCTGAACCTCGACCAGGTCAAGGCGGCTTTGCGCACTGTGGGCTGGGGCGACCCGGTGGACGACGAGGTCCTGACCAGAGCCCTTTCCGCCTTGACCGGGTGGGGTCTGCTGGAAGCGACCCAGGACCATGGCGCCTTCTACAGCACCCCCGAGGAGTTCGAGCGGAAGAACCTGCAGTGGTCGCTCACCCCGAGGGGGGAGGCCGGAATAATCGGTCTTCTCCATGCGCTCGAGAGTCTGCGGCACGCCGTCGGACTTCAGCCCGCCGTGCTGGATGCCATGGGGGACGGCCTCAACGACCTGGCCGACATGCTGGCCCAGCCGACCACAGACGCGCTCGATGCCCGCATCCACCTGCGGCTGGCCGAAGCGGAGGGACATCACGCCGCCCTGCTGGCCAGCGTGCGGCAGTTCAATGGCCACCTGCAGCGCCTGCTGCGCGAAGAGGCAGCCGACGATTCGGTCTTCGCCGATGTCAAGGGCAAGACCGTCTCGTACCTCAAGGAGTACGTAGACGGGGTGGAGGGGCCGCAGCACCGATTGGCTGCCGCCATCGAACGGTTGGCTGAAGCGGGGGTGGCCGACCTGTTCGACCGGGCATTGCGTGGCGCCAACCTGGCGCCGGTCGCCGGCGGCGACCCGGCCCCTTCCTGGTTGGAAAAGCGCCTGCAGCACTGGCGGGCCCTGCGTACGTGGTTCGCGCCGGATGACGGTGCCACCCCGCGGATTGAGGGCCTGCTCGACATCGCTCGCAGTGCCATCATCGAGCTGTTGCGGGTGCTCGAACGCCGGTGGGACAGCAAGCGCCGATCGGCCTCGGTGGCCAATGACTTCAGGCGGCTCGCCGGGTGGTTCGCCAGCGCCCCCGGCGACGCTGAGGCCCAGCAACTCTTCGCCGCCGCGTTCGGGCTGTGGCCCGCCCGACATGCCCACCTCCTTCCTCTCGACGGGCTGCAACGGGCCCCATCGCTGGGGTGGGCGGAGGCTGATCCGGTCGACGTGGCACCGGCCCTGCGCACCAGCGGCTCATTGGCCGTGCGGGGTCGGCCGAGGCGGGTCGACGATCCTCGCCAGACCCGGGCCCTGCGCCAGCGGTTACAGGCCCAGTCGCTGGCCGAACTCGACGAGATCCGTCTGTCGCTCACCACCGCCGAGCGGGTACCGCTCTCCTCGTTCGCGGGCCTCTCGGTCCATGTATTCGGCGAACTGCTCGAACTGCTGGCTACCGGCCTCGAGGCACCGAAGGGGGAGGACGGAACCCGGCGCGCCCTGTCCATCGACGGCTCCTTCGAGGTCACCCTGTGGTCACCGATCGGCCAGGGGCGCGCCAGTTTGCAGACCGAGAACGGCACGTTCGGCTGTCCTGATTTCGGCGTGTCCATCACCTTTGCCTCCTCTTCGGCCGCCCGTGATCTCACACCCGTCGGCGAAGCAGGAACCGATCCGGTCGCCGATCCGGCGGAGGCCGCCAGTGCCTGACACTTCGCTGGCGGCACATCATGCTGTCGAACGCGCCCGTGCGGTCCGCGAGCTTCTGGCCACGCCGATCCTCAATGTGGACACCGACCCGGATCGCTTCGGTCTGGTCGCTCGGCACCATGAGTGGCTGGCCACCTGGTTCGAGACCACCTGCGGGTGGCAGCTCACCGTCGACATCGGTGCAGGCTTCGCCCGCTTGGCCAAACGGTCCGCCCACCCTGACCCCACCCGTCCTCTCCGACGTCTCCGCGGCAACAGGGGTTCGTTCGATCGTCGACGTCTTCAACTCCTCTGTCTCGTCTGCGCGGAGCTGGAGCGGCGGCCGGTGACCACCATCGGCCTTCTGGCCCAGGCCATTCCCCCCGACGCCCAGTTCGACACAAGCCGTCGTGTGGATCGGACGGCCTTCGTCGATGCCCTGCTGGCCCTTGGGCAGTGGGGGGTGGTACGTGCCACAGCCGGCTCCGTCGACGCGTTCGTCGAAGATGAACGGGGGAATGCCATCCTCACCGCCGACACGGCGCGCCTTCACCGACTTCTGGCCACTCCCAACGCCCCCAGCGGCCTGTCCGACGTCGTCAGTCTCGATGAAGCTACCGAAGCCCTCCTGGCCGAGCCTCGCTACGGCGAGGCGGGCCGAGACCCTGGCGCCGTCTCGGATGATCAGCGACTGCTGTGGACCCGTCACAGCCTGGCCCGCCGCGTGTTGGACGATCCCGTGACCCTGTTCGAAGATCTCAGCCCGGCCGAACAGGACTACGTGGCGCACCCGTCGGGGCGCCGGTGGCTGAGGGACCGGGTGCTCGAAGCCGGTTTCGAACTGGAGGAACGGGCGGAGGGCGTCATCGCCGTCGACCCCGATGCCATCGCCACGGATATGCAGTTCCCCTCCCCGCAGGGCAACACCTACCAGTTGGCCCTGTTGTTGATCGACCGGCTGGTTGCGAAGGGCGCCGGCGGGCAGCGCACCGTCGGCACACTGTCGTCTACCGCCCTGCGCCATGCCGTCAATGAAGTGCTGGCTGACCACCCGGGGTGGGCCCGCGCCTACCGCGAGGAGGGCGGTCCGGCCCTCCTACTACAAGAGGCCGTCGAACTGCTCGTCTCCTTCGGCCTGGTGCGCCGGGAAGAGGACGGGTCGGTGGTCGGCCGTCCCGTACTGGCGCGCTATCGGATCGGTGAACCCATCACCGCCTCTCTCCCACCGAGCCTCTTCGAGGAGGATGCATGATCGGACAATCTGCAGATGGGGCAACTTCTTTGTCACTCTCACCCGCTCCCCCGAGCCGCTGGACACCGACGCGGGCTGGGCTCGTTGCGCTGTGGCGTTACACGGACGAGACGTTCACCTTTCACCAGGGGCGGCTTTTGCTGCGCGGGCCGAACGGTTCGGGAAAGTCCATGGCCCTCGAACTGCTGCTGCCCTTCCTGCTCGACGGCGACGCCTCCCCCTCCCGCCTCACGTCGTCGGCCAAATCGCGGGGAGGCCTCTATGAGCGGGTCATGGGCGGGGTAGATGACGCCAGTCGTTCCGGGTTCGCGTGGGTGGAGTTCAGCCGTGGGACCGGCGAGGTCTTCACCGTCGGAGCCCGGTTGCGGGCTTCCTCTGCCACACGGAAGGTCGAGGCCACGTTCTTCACCACCTCGCAGATCGTGGGAACCGATCTCCACCTGATCGATGAGTGGCGCGAGCCGCTGTCGGGCAAAGCCCTCAAACTGGCCATCGGTGACCACGGGCAGGTGCACGGGTCGGCCGTCGATCACCGCAATGCCATCCGTGAGCATCTCTTCCCCGGGTTTAGCGAAGATCGCTACACCTCGGTGATCACTGCCCTGTTGGCGCTGCGCAAGGAGAAGCTCTCTGACAATCTGGATCTGGCCAAGCTCTCCGGCGTGCTCACCGAGGCCCTGCCGCCGATTGACGAGCACGAACTGGCTGCAGTGGCCGAAGGGTTCGAGCGTCTCGACCGGCGTAAAGACGAGCTACGCAAACTGGGAGAGGAGCTAGCCGCGGTCACCGAGTTGGCCAAGCGACAGCGAGCCTACGCCCGGACCATAGTGGCGGGTGTGGCCGACCAGGTGCGCGAAGCCGAGTCGCGGCGTGACGCCGTGACTCGGGCGGAGAGGGAGGCGAGCGCCGCTCTCGGTGAGGCGTCGGCCAGTGACCAGCAGGCCGCGGAGCGGTTGAGAGCGATCGAGGAGCGACTCGGCGACATCGAAGTGGAAATCGAGACCCGGCATGCCAGCAAGGCCTACCAGAAGGGTGCCGAGCTGAACCATCTTCGTGACGAGGAGCGCCAGCTGCGCGAACGCGCGCAAACGGATAGCGCGGCAACTGCCGCACGGACCGCTGAGCAGACCCAGCGGGCAGGGGAGCTGGAGCAGGCGCAGGAGCAGAGCGATGCGGCGACGAGCAACCTGACAGTGGCCTCCGACGAGGTCCATCAGATCGCCTTGGGACTGGGGGCCGAACAGCTGTGCAACGAGATGCTCAACGCGGCCGACACCGATGCGGCCCAGTCATTCGGTTTGGCCTGGGCATCGGGCCGGCGCCTGCAGACGCGCGCTGTCCGTGCCGTGATCGCGCGCCACGCCGACGCCGTGCAGCGGCGGGGTTTCGAAGAGGAGCGGGTCGGCGCGGATCAGGCCGGTCTCGACGGGGCCCTCGACAGTCGCCGTGAAGCCGAGGTGGCGCTGCGGCTCGCGCTGAGCGCGTTCGATATCGACGTCGAAGCCTGGGCCCGATACTCGCGCGCCCTTGGCCCCGGGCGGGTCTTGATGGAACTGGGGCAGCGACCCTATGAGCCCGAAGCGGTCGACGCCGCAGTGGGCCGTATCCGCTCCGAAGTCGAGACCCGTCACGCTGTCGCTCTCCGCGATCTCGAGCAACTACGTCAGGAGGCGGAGGAAAAGCGTGACGAGTTGCTGGCTGAGAAGGCGGCTCTCGACGAGGGGGTGCCACCCGAACCCGAGGCGCCGAGTTGGAGGGGCGAGCGCGCAGGTCGTGTTGGGGCACCGCTGTGGCGCCTGGTGGAGGTCGCCGACGGGATCGATCCGGCGGAGATCGACGGCGTCGAGGCCGCGCTCGGGGCTGCTGGCTTCCTCGATGCCTGGCTGACCCCCGAAGGAACCATCGACCACGCCACCGACGACCTGATCCTGACCGAACGGCCGACCGGGGGCCGGACCTTGGCCGATTTGTTGGTCCCCCTGCGCGGTGCCGCGGTGCCAACCGACGTGGTGCAGACGGTTCTCTCCTCCATTGCGGTGGGTGGGCACGCGGGAGCCGTCGAAGGTCGCCACGGTGGGAGCCCGACAGCACCGGGGGATCGCAGCCCCACCGAGGTGCTGATGGGAACGGACGGTTCCTTCCGGCTCGGCAGCGCGGTCGGCCAGGCCCCCGTCAGTCCGGCCACCCTCCTCGGGGCGGAGGCTCGGGAACGCCGGCGCCGGAAACGGCTGCTCGAAGTGGCAACCGCGCTGGACGAGGTGGCTGAGAAGGTGGCCCGGTTGGATCGCACCCGGGATGAACTCGACCGCGATCGCGCCGCGGCCGAAGCGGACCTCGGGACCGTTCCCGGCGCAGACCGCTTGCAGGATGCAGTCCGCGGCACGGAGCGTGCCGCCCAGCAGGTAGTCGACGCCGAAGGGCGTGTGGAGGCGAGCCGGGGCCGCCTCCGGGTCGCGGAGGAGGCGGTGCGCGAGGCGCTGCGCCTGTTGACCGCAGTGGCCGCTGAGCATGGGCTGCCCACCTCGCTCGAGGCACTGGAGCGGATTGAGGACGAGCTTCAGCGCCTCGAGCGGGCGGTACACGTCTGGGCGCGGCGTAGCCACGAACTGGACCGGGCCGGGCAGACCCTGGCCGAACGCTCCCGGGCCCATTCCGACGCCATCAGATTGCGCGCGGACGCCGAGGCGACGCAGGACCGGTCCGGTCGCCAGGCCCAGGACGCCCGTGTCCGGCTGGCCACCCTTGAAGCGACCGCGGGTGTCGAGCACCGGGCGGTACTGGCGGAGATCGATGGGTTGCAGGCGGAAGCCCGCCAGAACAAGGAAGAGCAGAAATGTCTGCATCAGTCTCGTCTCGAATTGGGCCGCCGCATCGGCACGCTCGAGACCAGCCTGACCCAGGCCGAACAAGCTCGCATCGACGCGTTCGCGCAACGGGGCGCGGCCCATCAGCGCTTCACGGCGGCCAACGCCGACGGACTGTTCGGCGAGGCCGGGCTGGAGTGGGAGGGCGCGCTCGACGGGGTGACCGCTGTGCTGGCTGCGGCCCGCGAGGTGGCCACCGTGCTCGCGAACGCGGCCAGTGATGAAGCGTCCAGGCAGAAGGCGTCAAGTCAAGTCGACGACCGGCTCTACGAGGCCCGGGCTGTTCTGTCCGGGCATGCCGATTTGGCGCGCGACCTCGGGGAGCACGATTGGTGGATCCTACGAGCCAGTGTCCACGGTGTCCGGCGTCCCGTGCGCGAGCTGCGGGCCACCCTGCAACGCGACCTTGACGAGGGCCGGGCTGATCTCGTCGCCGAGGAGGAGCGCCTCTTCGAGCAGACCCTGGCCGGAAGCATCCGGAGATCGCTGGCCAACCGCATCCGGCAGGCCAACCGTCTGGTCGCCGGTATCAATGAGCAACTCGGCCGGATCAGGACCGCCGCGGCCGGAGTGGGCGTCCGTTTGTCGTGGGAAGTCGATCCTGAACAATCGGCCGCCGTGAGATCGGCACGTTCCCTGCTCTTGAAGGATCGGGTGACCGACGAGGAGCGACGCGCGCTTCAGGATTTCGTGCGGGCCAGGGTCGACCAGGCTCGGGCCGAATTGGAGCAACACGCGCCGTGGGAGGCGCGTCTCCGCGAGTCGCTCGATTACCGGGCCTGGCATCGGTTCACCCTCCAGATCACCCACCAAGACTGGGAAGGGTGGCAGCCGGCAACTCCGAAGCGACTGCAGCGGTTGTCCACCGGGGAGCGCTCGATCGCCCTCCATCTGCCCATGCTGGCATCCATCGCCGCCCACTACGCTGACGAGGACGGACGGCCGTTGGAATGCCCCCGCCTCATCCTCCTCGACGAGCTTTTCGCCGGTGTCGACGCCGCAAACCGAGCCATGCTCTTCGGGACGTTCACGGCATGGGATCTCGATGCGGTGTTCACCAGCGACCACGAGTGGTGCCAGTACGCCACGCTCAGCGGCATCGCGATTCACCACCTCCACCCGCCCCATGGCAATGAGCCGCTGGTCTCCACCCGGTTCACCTGGGACGGCCATCGTCGGGTCATCGACTCGCCGGCGGCATGAACCATGTGGCATCGACGGTCGCCCGGTTGGAGGTGGCCGGCCTGGCTCCTGTAGTGGCCGAATTGGCCCGCCGGTTCCAGGACGGTTCGCCCGTGACGCAGATCACCGTGCCCGGACTGGACGACGACCAGCAGGCGTCGGTAGCCGATCTGCTCGGCCATGATCGGCTACCCGGGCCGACCGTCCGGATCGCGCTGCATACTCTGCTCGGCGCCCTCGGCTTGGACGGCGTTGAGGACTTGCGCACGGCTGTCGAGGTGATGACCGGTCCGCTTGGTGACCGACGGGCCGATCGTAACGAACAGCGCCAACTGCGCGCCCAGCTGTGGTCCTGGTGCGCCGAGCAGGCGGCGAGTGTGCCTCTACTGGCCGGCTCCGAAGGGGTGGCACGTTGGGTGGACTTGCTCCGTCAGGCCGGCGTCCGGGGTGGACGCGACGGTGAGGTCGCCTACCGTCACCGGATGGGTCAAGCGATGGCCGTGCTCCGAGAACTGCCGTTACAGGCGCCGACACCACTGGCAGCGTTCGCCGACGATCGCCTCGCCGACCCCCACGCTCTCGACAGGGGAAGTCTCGTCGAGGGGCTGGTGCTCGACGCCCTTTCCATCGTGCTCGGCCGGCCGCGACCACGGGACGCTGAAGCGGTGCGGCAGCTGTGGGAGCGGGTCGGGGTTGTTCCCGATCCTCTCTCTTCGGCCGTCACCGTTCTGGGTCTCCGGCCACGCGACGACGACGTCCTTGCCGACTGGCTCCGCCACTGCGCCGATGCGAGTGAACCGGCCGTGGTGACGCTGGCCCAACTCCGGCGTTGGCCTCTCGCTCCGCTCCATGTGTCGGATGTTACCTACGTAGTGGAGAACCCCTCGTTACTCAGCCATGCGGCTGCGGAAAAGTGGACGGGAGCCCCGATCATCTGCAGCTCGGGTCGGCCGACCCTCGCCGTGGTCACGTTGATTCGTCAATTGAGCGCGGGAGGTTCGGCCTGCCGACAGCACGCGGACTTCGACGCCACAGGGCTCGGCATCACCGCCTGGATGGCCGAACGCGCCGGGACCATTCCCTGGCTCATGACGGCGGACGCGTACTGCGAGGCGATTGCAGTCCAACGGGAGCGAGTGCTCCTCGAGTCCATGATTCCCGACACAGGTTGGGACCCCGCCCTTGGTCCGGCCATGAGAACCGCGGGTGTCGCCGTCTACGAGGAGGAGCTCCGGCTCACCCTCCTCGACGCCATGGTGTGAAGGTCAATGAAGCGCCCCCAACGGTGTGACAAAGCGCCCCCGGCAGGACTCGAACCTGCGCCACCGGCTCCGGAGGGTCATCCGGTTCGTCCAGGTCGTCTTTTCCGTGTACTCCAGTGCTCCTGAGCAGGACCTCCAGTCCAAGCAAACCGTTGCAGTCTTCCTTATTACCCCCATTCGATTGCCAATTCTGATTGCCAAGCGGACCACCGGCTTCGTTGACCGGTCCTCAAGCCCCCTGATCGGGTGTGCCCTTGATCAGACTGGACGCAACCAAAATGGTCACCGCATGACCATCGTCAAGTGCGGCATGATCCGTCAGTACCACGTCACCTAATCCGCGACAGACCCGCCACTAAGGAGCCCCTGATCCATAGCTTCACGTACGTCACAGATACACGCGGTTACATCTACTGTTTTGAGGGGATCAATTCCTCCGCCGACCCAAAACGGTTCGATGCCACGCTTGTTTACTATCCAGACAAGGATGGAAGCCGGTATCTGCGTGCAGACTCCGGCATTCAACGCTATAGCAAGTTCTGTATCGAGGCACAACGGCAGAGTTGCAGCGCGCAAGGATCAATCTGCCTTCGCCAGTCTTCGCCTCCGTTACGAGCAACTCACAAGTAAGCTCCTTCGGGGAAGAATTTCTGTCTATTTCGGAGCAAGGAGTCGTTGGCGCATTTGACCCATGGCAAGCTTTCGTCGAGTGTTGGAGAGCGAAAGACACGCGTCAGTAGAGCGCTCGATGAGGTTGCTCGGATATTTTCAAGACTTGGCATGGACGCCGATCGAATTGCCTTATACGGAAGCCTTCAATGTGGTCTCCGCCATGTCGATAATTCCATCAGTGACATAGACGTACTTGTGTTGGGAACCGATGCGGTTCCTGCAATCGTGAAAGCGAGTCACGGAAACGTAGCATATTGGACCAATTCGGCCTGCATGGGCGAGCCTGTTGATGGCTTGGTCGGTGTGCGAACCGGTAAAGCCGCATTCATGCGTCAGCGGTGAAGCAACCGGCAGGTTTTCTGTTTGTGAGCCTTGGCTGGCGCCTGGCATGCTGACAGAGCGAGCCGCTTCGGCGAGCACCCCACCCCCCGCTCGGCGCGTCGGAGTTAGGTTGCTTCATCGCCAAAGTCGTCTGGTGAAATACTGAAGCGGTGGATGCTGCTCTCGCCGGCCTAATAGGGGCCGGCATTGGTGCTGCTGCTGGCTTTGGGGGGTCACTTGCCACCAGTGTGCTCACCGGTCGGCGAATGCGGGAAGCGTGGCGACTGGACCAAATGATTGTTGCTTACGGAAAGACGCTCAAGCACCTCACCCGGGCGGCAGTGCCTCGTGGTGAGCTCACTGCGAATGGAGCATTCGTTCTCACCAAGGATGACGTGCGCTCATTGATGCTCGATCTCGCCGATGCAGAGCACTCGCTCACACTGGCAACAGGCTTCTGCGGCCCCTTGGCGGCGGATGAGATGACGGCCGCTCTCTCGGGTTTGAGTGTCTTGGTGAGGAGCGTCGCGCCTGGTCCCAACAACGCCAGAGGCTCAACAGACCTCACGCAAGAGCTGTGGAGAATCCAGGAATCGGTGTCTAAATGTGTACAAATGGATGTCGGCAGAGGTTGGAAAGGTGATCTCGGTTGACCTTTCAGGTCGGTAGGCCAACAGCTGTGCCGTCAGAGGCATTGAGGCGACGACATGGCTTGGCCATAGACCAGAACTTATGCAGGAAGCAGCCTCGGAGCTCAGCTCCTCACATACCGATGGCTCGGGAGCGTGTCATCGACGCGGCAATGGGGAATACGACAGAGCTGGTGGCACCTCGTGCCGTTCGGGCTGCCGCTCCAGAGCTGCTCTCCCCCGTAGCGATGATCCCAATCGGCCTCGTTCGCTGATGGACGCGCTGCGGCTCGGAGGTCGTCGTCGGCAAGACTGAAGCTGATCATTGCTCCGACCCGGCTACCGTGGGCGGCGGCCTGCAACACCTGCTGGCTCGGATCGGTCACGTTGCCGGCTGCGTAGAGGCCCAGTACGACCGTTGCGCCGGTCGCGTCGGTCTCCACGCAGTCGCCGAGCCCGCTCGGGTGTGCCACCGCTTGGAGGCCGAGCGGGACGAACGGCTCAGCGCGTACCCTGAGCGGGGACCGACTACGACAGCGTCGGCGTCGATGCGTTCGTGGTCGGCCAGTTCGACCGCCTCGACGTGGCCGTCAGTGCCGCGCACGATCTGGCGCACCATCCCGAAGCGGACGTCAACGCCACCGGCTCGAAGGGCGTCGACCTCGGCGTCCTTCACGTCGACTCGGCCGTGGAGCACCACGGTGAGCCGGCTGGTCAGCTGGCGAAACAGGCTGGCGGTGTGTAGCCCCAACGGGTGGGTGACGATCTGAACCATGCGCTGATCCCGGAACTCGAAGCCATGGCAGAACGGACAGTGGATGACGTCGCGTCCCCAGCCTTCGGCGAGTCCGTCGATCTCTGGCAGCACGTCCACCAGGCCCGTGGCGGCGAGCACCCGGCGAGCGACGATCTGATGACCGCTGTCGAGTTCGACTCGGAAGCGATCGCCATCGGTCCGGGTGACGGCGCTCACGCGACCGGCGAGAATCTCACCGCCATAGCGGCGGACCTCCTCGCAACCCGCAGCGGTCAACTCCGATGGCGGGAACCCTTCTCGGCTGAGGTAACCGTGCATGTGGGCTGCGGGGGCGTTGCGGGGCTCGCCCGCGTCAACGACGATCACCGATCGGAGTTGACGGCCCAGTTGGAGTGCAGCGGCAAGTCCAGCGGCGGATCCGCCGACGACAGCGACATCGCAGTGCCGCTCGATGATTTGGGGGCGTGGTCACACATGACACGTAGCGTAAGGTCTACCCTTAGAACTGCAATCACATTTGCGGAATTCGCAAGACTACCGAGGATCATGGCTGAGCCAGACGAGATCGATCCACTAGTTCGCGCCCGACTGCGGAGCCTTCGCAACACGCTGGGTCTGTCGCTCGACGAGCTCGCCGCTCGCACCCACCTGAGTCCCTCCACCATCAGCAGGGTCGAGACCGGGAAGCGGACAATCAGCCTCGACATCCTGCTGCCGCTGGCAGCGGCTCTCCAGGTCGACCTCGACGCGCTCCTCGACGTGCGCAGCGACGAGGACGTGGTGATCCACCCGACGCCGAGCAGCTCGGGCGAGCGCACCACCTGGATGCTGAGCCGTCCGACGGGCAGGACGCTTGCGATCAAGATGCGACTGGAACCGACCGACAGGGCGGCCGAGCAGCAGGTACACCCCGGTCACGATTGGTTCTTCGTCATAGGACGAGTGCGCCTGTTGCTCGGTGACCGCGACATCACCGTCGAGACTGGAGAGGCCGCCGAGTTCACCACCATGACGCCGCACGCCGTCTCGGCCTTCGACGAGCCCGCTGAACTCATCATGATCTTTGACCGCGACGGCCAGCGCGCCCACATCCACCACGAAACCAGCGACCATCCGAGGACGTAATCCCGTCGACCTCGCCACCTTCGCGGTAGTCGGCCACCACCTCGACCCGGTCCGTCTCTCACGCGACGTGCTGATCGGCAATTCCCAGAAGAGACGAGCAGAACACGTGCCGCCGCGAGGACCCAAGCATCGGCTTGCGGAAACGATTTGCAGACCGGACGTCAATACGCCGTTCATCGTCTGGCTTAAGTAGGGCACCTGAGAACGCGTCCCTGAGCGCGCTGCCTCTCGCAGGTTCGAGGTGTTTTCGATGAGGAACACTTCAGGCGTCCATTGGAGACAAGTGAGTCCCGTATGTCCAGTTCATCACTGCCCTCCCCCAGGCGATCATCGAGCTCGTACTGAGGACGCAGAGCCTGGCATTACGCTTGTTCCGTGCAGCTACCAAAGCCGCGGCGAAATGAGATCCTCAAGGCAGTAAAGAAAGGTGGGCTCGCCCCCAGCGAGTGCGCATTCACGTATGACAATGTCGAAGCTCGCATTACACACGGGCTGTCCACCTTCCATCTCACCGACAACGACGACTCGGTTCACTACAACGCGACGATGATCATCGGGGATAGTCCGATATGGCAAGCCCACGGCCTCATTTGGTCGGACGTTCAGGAGCGGGTTCGTATGTGGTCCCACGAAGTCAAGGTGGACGATGAGACGCCCGACCTTTGGGCTGAGTTACAGGGCGAAAAAGAGCTTCTTGAAGGTGCTATGGACCCGGCCCTTGAGAACACGCCCTTTACGTCGGACGAGCGAGATGGAATCGCTAAACAACTCAACGAACTCAAAGAGTATGTGAGCAGAACATATTCCCTCTCGGGACCGGAGCTGGAAGACCTGGAATCCAAGGTCGACTACCTGGTCGACGCCTCCAGTCGTCTCGGTCGGAAGGACTGGGTCTTGGCGTGCATCGGCGCGCTAATGGGGTGGTTCGTTACGGCGGCCCTCCCGCCGAATGCATCCGCTCACCTCTTCCAGATCCTCATGAAGGGCATCGCACACATCCTTGGCCTTGGTTTTCCTGATCTGGGTAGCGGCTAGAGGGGGGCAACTCTGGACCTTCCAACGAGAGTGCCTTCATGACGACGACTTCTGGGTAGGCCGGATCATTTCGAGAGTGTGTCAGATGCCGTTCCGCCTACGGGACGGTGGGACCTCTCGCGGTGAGCGCCACGTTCGCGAAGGTTGCCCGCTGCAGTACGGCGCTTTCGGGCTAGGGCAACCAAGTCCACCGGGATCGCGGGAGGATGTCCAACACATGACACGACGCAACCCGTATCGCCTATCCGGGACCATTGGGGGCTCCTCAGATGCCGACCTGGTCGGGAAGCCATTCGCCCTGGCCCTTGAAATGGATTGGCCGCCCCATGGGATGGTGGGGTTTCCCGTCCCCGCGGGCTGGGACTTGTTTATTGAGAGCGGTACAGATCGGCTGCGGCGGGCGGATGGCACGCGCGGCCAGTTGCCCGAATATTTGGTCCCGATGCGTTCTCCGAATCCGAATCCGGTCCGCGGATGGGGTCAAAATGGAGACCAGCTTCGATCGTTCTTCCGAGATGCTGCAGCGGGCATCATCCTCACCCTCACCGGCCTGAACAACTGGTCGGCGGACATGATCCCCGCCGACCTCGAGGTCGAAATGGACGGCAAGCTCCTGCGGCGGGCGGCCCTAGTCAGCTACGGATTGGAGTGGCGAATCACGAAGATTGCGGCGGCCTGGTCCGGAAAGCAGAACTTGCGGGAGTGTAACCCCGCGCTGTTGACCCAAATCATGGAACTCAAGGCCCTCCGGGACGATCTCGAACACGCCCCGGTCCAGACGGTCCACACCTCGGCAACCAGCGACGGCTCCATTTACGCACGATTGCTGCGACGGGCGCCCCTTAGGGAACTTGCCGACGCGGTCGAAGCGGTGGTTCAGCACTACTCCGAGTGATTCGTCGGTACCGAGGGCGGATCCTCTCAAGGAGAGGAGTGTCTCCAAGATTCCCGGGCCCATTCACGACTTCAGATCCGCCGAGCACGTTCTGACCACCATTCTCCGAACTTCTCGTAGTACCCGATCCAGTGGCCGTCTCCGGCTGTCGTGTCGACATGAATGATCACGTCGGGGATGGCCCTGTGCTCCTGCGCAGCCCGATAGAGGGCTTGGGCGACGACAATGGGATTGCTCATGATGAAATCCCAAGACTCCAGCACCAGCAAAGTAACGCCATCGGTTGGACGACTCGCCTCCAGTTTGTCTAGCTTCTCTCTTAGGGCTCGGCCGATGCGTACGACGCGTTGTTCTTGGTGATCTGATGACCGAAGTAGCGCGACTCGCAGCGCACCGTCGTCTTCGGAGGCACAGGACGCTCTATAGAGAGTGAGGGGCACTGGTACCTCGGGCGGGCGGGCGACGACGTGGTTGGGAGCGGTCGGAGGGATCCGAGGTTCGGGAAGTTGATTGGCGCGTACCCACCGTTCCAAAGCATCTAGTGACTGTGCTTGATCCTTGCGAGGGAGCTCGTGTGCACCACGCGTGTGGATGGCAAGCGTGTAGAGGCCAGGAGAAGGGAGAGAGTGCCCGAAGCGCTCTGCGAATCCGTTGAATATCTCATTGACTCGCTGGTTGTCTCGAACCTGTTGTTCATAAGCTTCGATGAGTGTGTGCTCAACGCCGATGGATCCCATGCTGTCGTGAGCGATGAGGTCAATGGCAGGGCGACGCCGCTCTTCCTCATCGGGGAAACGATCGGGATAGACCGGTCCGCCATTTCGGCGCTCGGCCAATTTTTCGGCTGCGTAGAGACAGACACGCTTGTCGTGGGCTAGAGGCTTGGCCATCACGGGGACGATGGTGCCATGTGGCTGTTACCAGAGACGACAGTCCACGCTCAGAAGCTGTCTCACCAGGCCATCCCTGTGCGGGACGCCCAGGGTTGGCGGTTCCAGCTGCTGGGCCCGCCAACGAACCCACTCAGGCACCTCGGAGACACGGATCGGGAGCCGCATTCTGGGCAGCGAAGCCCGAATGCGACCGGATCCCTCGCTCAGATCCGTCATGCCACCCACCCCAGAGCGCTGGCGTAACCGCGTAATTTTCGCAAGATATACTCAGCTATAGCTGCCCTGTTCGAGCTAGTGACCCACTCGCCCTGCCGCCAAGTGATCTCGATGCAGGTACGGATCTCCGGTTCCTCTACGAGGATGTCAGGAATGATATTTCCTTGATGGTTTCGCGGAGTCTCGAGCTGCTTTTCCGGCGTGACCTCTCCGTCCTGTCCGATAGCGCTGAGAAAGCCTGCAAGACTTCGGGCGATCGCAGCGTTCAGGGCGCGGTCACGTCCACTACTGAAGTAGCCCGCGGCGCCGAGCTGCCGGAATGCAGCGATCTTCGGTTCGCTGGGATTCCCACGAGTCTCCGGCGTATCGCGTTCTTCTCCGAGCATGAATCGTCCGAGATCAGAGCGCTGCCAATAGGGCACTGGATCGACGTCCGCAACGGCGTGATCCTCGAGTAACCTCCGCACTTCGTCCTCACCCGCCCGTCGTAGCGCTGTGACAGTCACAGTCGGCGGCAGTACGTACGAGCGAGCGTTCAGGCGGACGATCGTAGAAGTGAGAAGTCCCATTCGCTCGGACCACCATCGGCCCATATCGGTTCCGGGGGTAGCGCCAACTAGCGCATGTGCATTAAGGAGTCCCAATCTATGGCCCTCGGTGAGTTGTGCGATCGGGCCCACATCTCGGCTCTCCGAAGCGAAGGCGACAACAATCTGAGTAGGTTTCGCGAGTTCACCAAGCATCTCGCGTGTTTGCGCATTAAAGTCCGACGCGATCCTCGCTAGGTATCCGCCCAGAGAATTGAACGCTGCGGGTTCGTAGTCCGTGGGATCAACACCGAGCGATTCGAGGTTTGCCACTTGGTTTGACAGCTCAAGGGTGGTGCGGGCAATCCCAGGCCACATATCGCGATCCGGACCACGGATTTCCAGCGGTAGTTCGACCGAAGACTCGCCCGCGATGTCCTCAAAGGCCCGGCTCATAGTTCCGGCACGTTCCTTCGAAGTCTCTAGCCAGAGGACTCCGGCGCGCTGCCCGGTGTCGGTGCGCAAGAAGCGCTTCAGTGCAGCGAGCTCCGGACCTGATGCCGGTTCACCCTCACGGCCGTCTATCACCACTGGGATCGCACGGTCATCGTTCGTCGCAAGGTGGGCCATGGCACGACCCATCGTCTGCTCCAGTCGGTCATCACCTATATCGCCAATGTGCGCAACGGGCGGCGCGAAGCGATCTCCATAGAAATGATCAAGGCTGTTGGCGAGCGTTGACTTGCCGGTACCACTGAGTCCGTAGGCAGGTACGAAGACCCCGCGGCGCGTTGTCTCTATGGATTGCGCTACGGCCAGGAAGGCATTCTCCATGTCCGCTGGCGGCCCGACTAGGACGCGAACGAGGTCAGCACCGAGGTGATCCCTCAGCCCCTCATAACGATCAGGGAGGTAGAGCTGCTGCAACAAATGACCCTGTGCCATGCCGTCTGATGGTACATGGGGGCAGACAACTCGCTGGTTTAACAGGTTCCGACCGGGCCAGGCTGTTCCTGACGGAAGTCAGACTGACTACTCGTCGGTTCGTGGGGCGCTATGACGGCGCGGTGATGGCGGCCTCCCCGCTCTCGACGATGAAGCGGGCGCGCTCCAATACCTCGTCGAAGGTGAGAATCTCGACGCCCAGCTGACTCCGGCGGAACAGTTCGAAGCTGGTCATCTTCTCGACGTTTATCTGCCCGTCTGGGGCCAACTCCCGAAGGTTCCCGATAATCACCACCTGACGAGGAGAGACCGTCGACACCTCGAACTCGAAGTCCCCTTCCGGAGTACTCTGTCGGTGCAGGTCCTGCAGGTCGTTGATCGCCTTGTGTGTGGTCTTCTGCACCTGCGCCACGGCGCCACTTAGCTCCTTCGACACCTGGTAAACGTCAGGCTCGCGGTACTGCTGCGGCACCAACAGACTGGTGTCATGCCTCTTGATCTCGGCGAAGAGTAAGCTTTGAATGAACCCGCGCGTGCGCATCGCCGCGTCAATCCGCTTTCCGCCACCGGTGAAGACATTTGCCCCGGTCGTGATCACTTCTAAGCCCTTTTCACTGATGGCCTCACACGAAACCAACGTGAGGCCATAGCCAAAGATCCAGGGGTTGTCCTCGAAAACCGCTGCCAAACCGCCTCGATCCCCTTGAGCGCAAGACGGTCTCGCTCAGACTCGATCAGGCCTTCCTCGCTGAGAAGTCGCTCGAAATATTCGATTGTCTTCCGACGGTCGACCAGCATCTGTACGTCGCGCTCGGTGATGTCGCCATTAAGATACGTCTTCACCGCCGTAAGAACCGCGTCCTTGTTGTGTCCCTTCAGCGCATCGAGTAGTTCGGCGTCTACGGCGGGGGTGACACGGAACTCGTGGCTTGCCAACTTGACGCCCTTGAACGTGCGGAGAAAGTCCATGAGTTTCCAGAAGTTGTCGGCGCAGTCTCCAACGTCGACCATCGACTTGACGACGATCGCCACCTCCCCCGTGGGGGTCTCTTCCGCGACGTTGTCCTTCCCGCTCTTGGTCTTATCCTTCTTCCAAAGCCGTAGCCGTGGCGTTAAGGCGTCGTCCTTGCCAGCGAGGATGACGTCGCACATGGTGTCGACCCGTGGACCCTCCCGAACCACGAAACTCTTGATGAGGCGCTTCTCCGACGAGTCGTAGAAGAAGTGGAACCCCTCGGCAGCCTGGACCACGAGGTTGCCAAAGTCGCCGGTCGCAACGTCGAACTCGTTGTCCTTGGCCTTCTGGCGGATGAGGTCTTTCAGCTTGCGGAACTCGACCACTGCGCCTGCTCCTCTTGTCGCTTCTCCGAGAGGCTACGCGAGATGCGTGGGTGAGGACGCACACGGCTGGCCCGAGGATTCGTTCCGGGGCACGAAACAGCGGCGTCCCGTAGCGGGAACCTCTTCCGAACTTCCGCAATGCCGAAGTGACGAGTGCGGATCATGCCTGGTAAGTCGAGATCAACCACTCAGAACAGTGGTGAGCCACTCTTAGTGTTAGAGCTTGGCGGACGCTGATTTCGAGTACGCGACCGACCTACGTGCGCCGCGTCATCTCGCAACCGGCCAGCGAGTTCCTCAGGCGTGAGACGAGCTGGAATACGGACGATTGTGATGACGAGCCAAACCAGCGAAACCACACCAAGGAAGAGGAAGAGCGCGTGCCAGACCGCGCTCGGAACGTCGAAACACCGCTGATTGAAGTTGGCAGTTGCAAGCGCCAGCGCGATAGTAAGGACGATTCCCGCAGGGGCGACCCACGCTCGCCGGGCTTGCAGCTGTCCGAGGTGGCGATAGAAACAGAGGATGACCTTGTCCTCAGTCACACAAATGATTCTCTGATCGACATTGACGGACATTTCGGTGACATTGATCTCGGCGGTCATTTTCTCCTGACTAACTCGGTGCCGTTTGTTCGTCGGCATCACTGAGCTCCACCAGAAACTCCGCACAATCCGCCTAGGCGTCCCGCCATGTTCTTGAAGTAAGCCGAATTCGAAGGTTCGGCTCGAATGAAACTGACATGATCTCCGCAAGGGCAACGCGCCTCGATGTAGCCCGTTCCGGAACTCGCTTCATAGTTCCATCCAAGTGCCTCAAGCATCTCGAGAAGGTCGTCGATTGACAGTTTTTCGCTTGAGTCTGGCGAGTGGATCTCTGTCTCTCCGAGCAACCGATGTACCTGCTGGCGGGTGATCATGAGTTGCTTAGCGATATCGTTCGCTGACGAGCCCGCGCTTCGAGCCTCCACCAACGCCTCTGACCTAAGCATCGCCAACTGAGATATCGCCGAGCGGTGCCTGTCCATGAGGTGCGCAGCATGCTTTGCGCGCTCGATGGGGTCGAGTGCAAGTAGTGACTCAGTGCTCGAACACCCGTCTGCGGCTAGGACTCCTGCACCAGCTATTCCGTTAGGTTCGGGATTCTTCGCCGGTCGCGATTGGGCCACGCGATGAGTGTAGCCCCTACCCGTGACATGTGTAAACCCCAGTCGTTACTGAATGGGCCCCTCCGCCTCAGGACCCGTTGAAGCCGACCTGACGAAGGTGCCCGGAGTGCATCTCCGGACTTGCAATGCACCATCCTGGTGTGTGAAATGACCCTGCGGCCGTGCCGCAAAGGG
>Ga0302325_10009931_pt1 | contig 20702 bp, 21 predicted proteins | sample Palsa_T0_2_FD_201948 | JGI IMG/M metagenome (GOLD analysis project Ga0302325, IMG submission 201948) | Peat permafrost microbial communities from Stordalen Mire near Abisko, Sweden - Palsa_T0_2 | ecosystem: Environmental > Terrestrial > Soil > Palsa > Peat permafrost | place: Sweden: Abisko...
TACGAAGTACACCGATACATTATGCTTAATATTATTGCTTGTCACCTGTTCGAATAGAATATCTCCCATCGTTTATTATAGTATCTGCGCATTTGTATGCCTGTCATAAAAATTGAATCGATCCGGTATGTTCAAATTGGCAGCGCATAGTCAGGATCTTCATGTGGAAGGTATGGTATGGTCATAGAACTTCTCATTTGATGCTCCTTGCACGTCGAGTTCCCAGGAAACTCACTTGTGGGCCATTGATTCCCATTACTCGCGATTTCTGGAAAGATGAACATTTTGAAGTGTTTTGGAATGATCCAGTTGCTCGCAACCTCGCAGATAGATCACGTGGAAGGAGGCATTTGAGTGACAGAATTCCCCTAACATGGAAAGGAAGAAATAGTTCTTCCCGCAATCAATTTTATTTGACATAGTATGAATCAGTAAAGACCATTATTTGGATTGTTTATTGTGAGGAAGGAAATTAGAAGAACGCTGGTCTCTCTGACTGGTCAACTGTGGACCAACAGTTTTGCGAGAGTTTGTGATCCCTGTCAGGGGCTTCTGGGTGTCACCTGAACTGCGTCTAGACATGGCTTTCATACACCCACCTTAAGATCAGCGTCCTCCCAAAAACGGTCGCCAACGTTCAGCATACGATCGCCCAAGATGAATTCACCAAAAGGCACGATTATTGCCACAGGCGCAGCAGGTGGAATCGGCGGCGGCTGGCTCATCTCTCATCTCAAGTCTCCGCAAGCAAAGCTCTACCATACGATATACATCATCCATCCGTCAGCGCCAGGAACTCTGAGAGAGATTCTTCAAACCCGCGCCCCTACAGAACACAGTTACGAGATCTTGCCATTAGATCTCTCTAAAATGTCCGAAGTCCGTCTCGCAGCAATGGAGTTCAATGACCGCATCGAGAAAGGCGAACTAGGCAAGATCAAGATCTTGATGTTGATTGCAGGAGCAATGTTCTTGGATCCCAGGTCAAAAGATGGAGTGACTTTCACAGAAGAAGGAATTGAGTCCCACATTGCTGTGAACTACCTTTCCAATTACTTGCTCATTCTCCTCTTACTCCAGAGCTTGGATAAGGAGGGGGCGAGAATTATTGGTATGGGGAGCACGAATCATAACCCAGACTTCTTGTCGACGCAAGGCTCGTTTTACAGTAAGGAAATGAAGACCCTGTTTGGAGTGGGAGGACTGGAGGATTTGGTAAAAGCGACAGAGAAGGTGGTGATGGGCGATGCATTCCCAGCAAGCGTGAGGCGGTATGGCCGGAGCAAATGGTGTCTCATTGCCTTCTTGTAAGTTTTGGACTTCTTTTTAATTCTGAACATTAGATGATCAGCGCTGATGAAAAGGTAGTTATGAACTTCAGAGAAGGTTGGACCAAGATCCTGAGATGCAAAATATCTCATGTCTTCTCGAGGACCCTGGCTTAGTCGCGGGAACGACATTGTTGACACCTATGCCCTTTTACATTAGATGGGTAATCTTTTACTTGCTACTTCCCATCTGTTTCATCGGGTCCCTGCTGTGGGCGAATGGGAGGTTCAGAACGACAACGAGCGTAGGTAGGGCTTTGGTTTGGTGTTCTTGGGATACGAGGACGCTTGGCAAGAGTCCAAAAGCTTTGTATTTGAATGGTACGGAAATTAGCGCGAGTAGTAAGGAGACATATGATGAGTTGAAGCAGGAAAGGTTGTGGAGGGAGAGTGCTGAAACTGTGGGGCTGAAGGAGGGTGAGACGACTTTGAAAGGATGGAAAAAGAGCTGAGGATGGTCGGGAAAGAGGGAATAGAACAGCAGAACATTTTTGACACTATTGCCTGCAAATTCGAGGGTGTAAAAGCAAAAGTGAAATTGTAGGATGATGCTTAACAGGAAAGTGGACCAGCATTCGCGAGCAGAAATGGCTTCGCGAATCTCCATGAACTACATGTTAACAACACGAAAAGTGAAAGTTATTGAACGGGAAGAAGCCTCATCAAAGTTCTTATGATTGAACACAAAAACTACAGGGTCAAGAGGAACGACTTTTCGGAAGTGAAAATTGATCACGTGACTCGGGCGAGGGCCAAATTGAGTTCCGAGAAAAATAGGCTAGGGATGCTCTTGTAATCATGACTTCGACTTTGCCTCCAAGTCATATCAACAACACCACCTCCACTCATTGTGACCCGTTTCCGATGACACGCCGATAGAGTTCACTGAAACTACGAGCCAGGGATTGTCTCCCTTACGAACTCTCACGATTTCCCCAAGCAAGCATGACCTCGATACTGCGGCAAACTGGCAGTCTTGCTAGAATCTCAAGGTCTTGCTTTCAATCCGCAGCACGAACTTCTCTCCGCCCATCGAATCACTCACCATTACTATCGTCGCGGATAGCTATTCAGCTGGCGCGGGCATATGCGACCGAACCGAAGCAGAACAAGAAGAAGAATGTGGCAAAAAATGACAGCTCGGAGGTAACGGCAAAGAAAGGCACGGAGCCACCCACACAGCCAGCTCCAGGGACAGAGAACTTATACAATGGACAAAGTCCGCTTACAAAAGAGTCTGAGGGGCCCAAGGAGCCCAGCGAGCCACCATTGGCAGAGGGTATGACAAAAATGAACCCTGAGGATGAGGCAGCTATTGGGGAGCTTCTGGAGACGTTAAAGAAAGGGTTACCAAAAGGACAAGTAGAGACCATTGAGAGGGCATTTGAGGGAATTAAGCGGGAGGGCGTTCCGGTTGAATTGAGGGAGTTTATGGACGAGATTCGGGGAAAGCCAATGACCCTAGCGAATGCTGCCAAGTTGACAAGGTTGACTTCGAACATGGCGAGGAAGCAGGCGGAGAGGGATTTGGGTCTAGGTTCAAAGAAAACAGATTTCCAATCGAATGATCCCAAAGGAGCGACTGGTGGTGTTGGATCTCCCCCTCCTGGGGGGAAGAAGAAGAGGAGTGGTAGCGATAACAAGGACAGTAAACAGCAGCCGTTCGGCATTGGAGACGTCAAGCTGGATATGAGCACGTTCTTGCTATCGGCTTTCGTCTCCTACCTACTCTACAGAATGGTCATGCCAGGCGAAAGCAGGCGAGATATCACGTACCAAGAGTTTCAGAGCACTTTCCTCAGCAAAGGCTTGGTCGAGAAATTGACGGTTACAAATGGCGGTAAGGTCAGAGTCGATTTACATCGCGAAGCTACCCAGGCTATGTATCCTGATTCTCCAGCCGTTAACCCGAACTTCCACTACTATTTCTCCATTGGCTCTGTTGAAGCGTTTGAACGACGCTTAGATGAGGCCCAGAACGAGCTCGGAATTCCATCCTCAGAAAGGATACCTGTCAACTATGCCTCTGAGAATGATGGTTGGGCCTTGTTGCTAAGTTTCGGACCTACTCTACTGTTTGTCGGTGCTATCTTTTATCTATCAAGGCGCGCTACGTCAGGAGGTGGTGGAGCAAATGGGGTCTTCGGCATGGGCAAGAGCCGTGCAAAGCAATTCAATCACGAAACTGACGTCAAGGTCAAGTTCGCAGACGTTGCGGGTATGGACGAAGCAAAGGCGGAGATTATGGAGTTTGTTGCTTTCTTGAAGACCCCGGAACAATTCCAACGACTTGGAGCTAAGATTCCTCGAGGTGCAATCCTTTCCGGCCCACCAGGTACTGGTAAAACTCTCTTGGCAAAAGCAACGGCGGGCGAGTCTCAAGTTCCGTTCTTCAGCGTCAGTGGTTCAGAATTCGTGGAGATGTTTGTTGGTGTTGGTGCTTCGAGAGTGCGGGATCTTTTTGCCATGGCAAGGAAGAACACCCCTTGTATTATTTTCATTGATGAAATCGATGCCATCGGAAAGTCTCGTGGGAAATCCGGTGGTTGGGGCGGCGGAAATGATGAGCGAGAGGCTACTTTGAACCAGATCTTGACAGAGATGGATGGTTTCAATACGACTGAACAGGTTGTCGTTCTCGCTGGTACCAACAGACCTGATGTGCTTGACAAAGCACTCATGCGTCCTGGCCGCTTCGATAGGCACATCTCCATCGACCGACCAACAATGGAAGGCCGAAGACAGATCTTCATGGTGCATTTGAAGAAAATTGTCACCAACGAGGATCTAGAATACCTTACCGGACGACTCTCAGCTCTCACTCCCGGTTTCTCCGGTGCAGATATTGCCAACTGTGTTAACGAGGCGGCTTTGATTGGTATGTACCAGTTGTGCGCCTAATGAAGTCCACTAACGTTTTGTAGCTGCTCGGACAAGCGCCAAATCAGTCGAGATGATCCATTTTGAACAAGCCATTGAGCGTGTCATTGGTGGTCTCGAGAAGAAGTCTCTAGTCCTTTCCCCGGAAGAGAAGAAGACTGTGGCGTATCACGAAGCCGGTCATGCCATCTGTGGATGGTATTTCAAATATGCCGACCCCCTTCTCAAGGTTTCCATCATTCCCCGCGGCCAAGGAGCTCTCGGTTACGCCCAATACCTTCCTGCTGGCGACACTTATTTAATGAACGTGAACCAATTAATGGATCGTATGGCCATGACGCTTGGTGGTCGTGTATCTGAGGAGTTGCATTTCGAGACTGTCACCTCGGGTGCTTCCGATGATTTCAACAAGGTCACACGAATGGCAACTGCAATGGTTACCAAATGGGGCATGAGCAAGAAGCTCGGCCCTCTGCATTTTGAGGATGACGAAAACAAACTCCACAAGCCTTTTGCCGAAGCCACTGCACAGACAATCGATTCTGAGGTCCGGAGGATAGTGGATGAAGCTTACACCCAATGCAAAGACCTCCTTACAGAAAAGAAGAAGGAGATAGGGATCGTCGCAGAGGAATTATTGGCAAAGGAGGTGCTAGACAGGAACGATATGGTGAGATTACTCGGCCATCGACCGTTTGATGACAACAAGGAGTTTACGAAGTATTTCGGTGGAAGTCAAAAGAGTGCACCGCCGCCATTCCCGACGGAGAGCACGGATAGCCCGCCTGAGGCGGGTCCAGCTGTGTAAATTTTGGAAAGGATGAATAGGATGGGAGACTTGTACAGGCATTTTCGGGCGTCAAGTGCATTGAGTGCGTGTTATTATTCCGGCGCATAGAAAGAAAACTCACTTCACTCAACACTTCTCTTTTGTTTGAACTGTGAGGGGTTGTCATGTGCAGGCATGATTTTTATATTTTGGAGGGAGAAAATAGAGATTTTTCAAGCCAGATCATTGCGAGTTCAGATGAATATAATTGCATCAAGGCCCCATTACGAGGCCGGCCCACTTTCCACCGATATGCAATGGACTTGCCCTAAATGGATGATATCTATAATCCGAGAGACTAGCTACGGAGATAAGATGAGTAGACCATTCTCCACTACCTCTTAGCAGTCTCCTATATCCTAGAACTAGAGACCAAACCAATTTACGTTGCAAGGCAAGTGAGTTGTGAAATGCCCTACCAAGATCGCGTCGCCCGAAGCGAGACCGCGTCTCGAGCTCCAGAAAAATTATCCGCCACACTTCAGATCCATCAATGAAGCCCCAATGGACAGCAATCGCTACGAGGCCGCCATGGCAATCGATTGCAAGACACGCAATCTGTAGGCATGCTAACATCGAAGGAACAGCTCCAGCGTTCCATCGACAATTCTCAAATGCATCATCATTGAGCTCTCGCCGGGCAGAAGCAAGGGAAGTTCTTCCTCGCCATGCATTCCTCTCCCCGAGACCTTTCGGGGTAGCTAGACCCTCCAATCGAAGCCCAATCGCCCTCATACATCGTCTTTTCTCGACTTCAAGATGCTGCGCCAATTCAATGAAGCAGCACAAGGCAACAGTCCAGTCCATCTCCGCCAGTGTTCGAGCCTATTACGAAAAGAAGGAGAAATTTCGCATCTTTCACGGTTCAACAAACAGTACTCGAGCCTCGACAATCAAGAAAAATCTGGTGGATACGAGCAAGCTGTCCAACGTTCTGTCGGTCAATACAGAAGAGCAGACATGCCTGGTCGAACCGAATGTCCCTATGGATCGCTTGGTAGAAGCAACGTTGAAACATGGACTTGTGCCACCGGTTGTTATGGAATTCCCCGGTATCACAGTCGGAGGAGGATATTCTGGAACATCTGGGGAAAGCAGTTCGTTCAAACATGGGTTCTTTGACAGGACGATACTGTCTGTGGAGATGGTGCTTGCCAATGGAGAGGTGGCGACAATTTCCCCCCAAGAGAAGGCGGATTTGTTTCATGGTGCTGCGGGGGCAGTTGGGAGTTTTGGGGTCACGACTCTGGTGAAGTTGCAGTTGCAGGAAGCGAAGAAATACGTGGAGACGACGTACCATTCGGTGGAGAGTACGGCGGAGGCTATATCAAAACTCCATGAGGCGACTGCTAATCCCGAGCTGGACTATGTGGATGGCATTATGTTCTCGAAGAGTCAAGGTGCCATTATTACTGGCCGTCTGACGAATGAGCTTAAGGATGGCATGTCAGTACAATGCTTCAGCGCAGCAGAAGATCCTTGGTTCTACCTCCATGTGCAAGACGCCATCAACCAGAACCGGGAACCCACAACAGAAGCTATTCCTCTCCCCGAGTACCTCTTCCGTTACGACAGAGGCGGATTCTGGGTCGGAGCCTCAGCCTTTGACTACTTCAAGTTCCCTTTCAATAAATTCACCCGCTGGTGGCTTGACGACTTCCTGCATACACGCATGATGTACACTGCTCTTCATGCTAGTGGAGAAAGCAAGAAATACATTGTGCAAGACCTCGCTCTACCTTATTCCACCGCCGAACAGTTCGTGGAGTACACAGACACGGAATTCGGCATCTACCCTCTCTGGCTATGCCCTTTGCAACAAAGTCCTTATCCGACTATGCACCCGCATTTCAATGAAATGGAAGCAGATGGCAAGACTCTCAAGCCGATGCTGAATATCGGACTTTGGGGCTTTGGACCAAAGGACCATGGTGAGTTTATCAGGAAGAATCGGGACCTAGAACGGAAATTGAGAGAATTGGGTGGGATGAAATGGCTCTACGCTCACACATATTATGATGAAGATGAGTTCTGGGAGCAGTTTGATCGGGAATGGTATGATAAGCTACGAACAAAGTATGGTGCAGAGTCGTTACCGACAGTGTACGAGAAAGTCAAGGTGGATATCGAGAAGGAACAGGCGGCAGAGGATGTCTCGATGCTAGGGAAATTGGTGAAGACTTGGCCTGTTGGTGGGTTGTACGGGATTTGGAAGGCAATTAGGAGTCGCAGTTATGTTGAGGCTAGGAAGTCGGTTTGGAAGGATTATGGGAGGAGCCAATGAGCCCTCTGAGAAATTGTTTGGGGGTAGAAGGTCGCCTGTATATATGTATAACATAGGTCAAGCTTAATGAGGATCCTCTTACTCCTTCAATTCAGCTGCCTCCTCCCGCTACAGGGGCCTGTAATTGCAATAAGGATGGATGCTCTGGTGATTCCTCGGTGTGCTCCCTCAATGGGACATACTAGATTTTGACTTTCTTGTATATGCCAACGGAGAGATTGGGGGGCCAAAAGCAAGAAAATGAGAAACGGCGTTGTGATGTTGGTTTTCTTCCTCGTTGTATATTTGTGTTCGTCTCTCTGTCCAATGTGCTTATCTGAAATGATGCTCAGATATCCAATGAACATGCTCCAAACCTTTGGACAGATATCTATCTCTATCACCTCATAACTTCCTTGCATCTTAACTGAGAGGCCGTTCCTCATCGGTGCAGAACCATCACGTGACCTACCTCAACTTGTCCCCTTGGTGAAGTGGAGACATATGGGACTGGGGGCACAGAGGTAAAGGCGAAGAGCGTGCACCATACAAGTCAACTTTTGACCTCTCGAAGCAGAGGGACCGGGGCGATATTTTGACGTTGCTGACCGAAGGACCATCAGACCATATTTTGTCACAAAATGTAAGCGTACCTGTAAGCTTTAAGCATAGGAAGACTGCATTTTATGCCTCAAAGTGGGGTGTCCTTGAACTCCTGGGCAGGTTTAGACCCCACACGCCTCAGTGCATTTTCAGTTTCTGCGGGCTGAAGCACACCACCATGAAGGCTGCAATGTCTTCAAACGCAGCTTGGTGGGAAAGAAAGTTCAGTTGTACGGTGGACGTTCTGTAAGGCTAGAGTCAAAAGAGATGGTTTTGATGAGCAAAGAGGGTTTGACAGAAGCTTCAAAATATTTCGAGAAACACGGCTAAACTTCCCATTCCACGCCACCATGCCCGGGAAAGGTTGTGGCGTCACAAATTGCGGAGGGACTTGCGACAGAGTGGAAACTTTAGCCAGGATACCTCGTGTATTGTGTACGAAGTAAGAGAGGAAAAACGTAACACAGGATGTGACCCTTTTTCAAGGCGCAAATGGACAAAAATCAGAAGGGAATAACTGCCTTGAGACTGCTAAATACCGCCATTTGAAGAGGGTTTTAGTATCGAGTTAGCCAAGTCCGAGTCTTACCATGAACAAAAAAGCAGACTCGTCTCTGAGTTAAAATTTGATTCAGTCTCCAACTCAGACTCGAATACAGAATTTCTAGCTTCACCCAAGTCTCAAGTAAGTCAAGTTTTCAAGTCCGAGTTTGATCCGAGTCAACTCGGACTTCGTTAACCCACCCTGCTCTCCGGGAGGCCGGGATCACGCTATGATTACTATAGCAAACGCTCGAACGCGTCTGGCCTTCTGGTGACCATCTCTGCTTCCAAAGCATGCCGCAGCTGGTCATCGACCTGGCAGTCGAGGCCGTCTGCTTTCTAAGGCACTTGCAGTTTACTGTTGTCAACAGCGGCACCTGACTGGCAGTGAAAGAGCTTGCCATGGGAAAGCGTCATAGGTAACTTCTACTGAGGCAACATCCCACCTGCTTGCATCAGCTCTTTTTTCTCGTACAAAAGATTTTTATTTATTAAAGCATCAATCCTTTCCGTTGACTTAAACTGTTCTTCTCTACTTCGAAATCTTTCCATTAAAATTGTTGATTCAACAGCAATCATGGTGTCCGATGACAAGCCCGCATCTACCTTTAAGTATAACGAGGAACCAGTCTACACAACTTCCAATGGCTGCCCAGTGGAGAGCCCTGAGGCCTACCAACGAGTTGGTCAGAATGGTCCTCTCTTACTCCAAGATTTCCACTTGATTGATCTGCTGGCACACTTTGATCGCGAGCGTATTCCCGAGCGAGTTGTTCATGCAAAGGGTGCCGGAGCCTATGGAGGTAAATGATCAGCAGTATTCTAACCAAACATTAAGCTAACCTGGTCCAGAGTTCGAGGTCACTCATGATATCAGCGACATCTCAACCATTGACATGCTCCTTGGTGTTGGCAAGAAGACTCGCTGCATTGCTCGTTTCTCGACAGTCGGTGGCGAGAAGGGTTCCCCAGATACTGCCCGAGACCCGCGAGGGTTCTCTGTCAAATACTATACAGAAGAAGGTAACTGGGATTGGGTCTATAACAATACACCGGTCTTCTTCATCCGCGATCCTACCAAGTTCCCTCTCTTCATCCACACCCAGAAACGCAACCCACAAACCAACCTGAAGGATGCAACAATGTTCTGGGATTATTTGTCAACCCACCAGGAGGCTACTCACCAGGTCATGACTCTCTTCAGCGACCGCGGTACCCCATACTCCTACCGACACATGAACGGATATTCTGGTCACACCCACAAGTGGATCAAGCCAGACGGAACTTTCAATTATGTCCAAATACACATGAAGACCGATCAAGGAATTAAAACCTTCAACAACGAGGAAGCCGGAAAAATGGCATCAGAAAACCCAGATCACAATACCCAAGACCTCTTTGACTCCATTCAAAAGGGCGAATACCCAAGCTGGACTTGCTATGTTCAAGTCCTCTCTCCCGAGCAAGCTGAAAAGTTCCGCTGGAATATATTTGATCTTACCAAGGTCTGGCCACAAAAGGAGGTCCCATTGCGACCATTCGGCAGAATGACACTTAACAGGAACGTTGAAAACTACTTCGCCGAGATTGAACAGGTTGCTTTCTCGCCCAGCCACATGGTGCCAAGAGTTGAGCCATCTGCCGACCCTGTCCTCCAATCTCGACTCTTTTCTTACCCAGACACCCATCGCCATCGTCTTGGTGTCAACTACCAGCAAATTCCAGTCAATTCTCCTATCCGAGCATTCAACCCATATCAACGCGATGGTCAGATGGCCGTGAACGGGAACTACGGCGCCAATCCTAATTACCCATCCTCATACTGCAAAATGACATATAAACACGTCAAGCCTACAAATGACCACGAGAAGTGGGCTGGGGCAGCTGTTTCCTACTTGTCCGAGGTCGTTCCAGAAGATTTCGTTCAAGCCAAGGGTCTTTGGGACGTTCTCGGCAGGCAAGAAGGCCAACAAGATAATTTTGTCCACAATATAGCTGTACATTTGAGCGCTGCGAAGGAGGATACCCGCAAGCGCACATATGAAATGTTCGGCAAAGTTGATAAAGAGCTTGGTGCTCGTATTGCCAAGGAGACGGAGGAATTAGCACCTGCTCCTGCGAGCCGGGCTGCTGGTTCTACTCAATCTCGTCTTTAGATTAGTACGATTGGATGATTGTATGATAACGGATTTAGGACTTTGCTGCAGGTTTGATGAAAGATAGGAAATCGAATGATGACTCTACTTAAGCTAGCGACAAGGAATGACATACCCACTGTGTTTCTTCATTTATTTTGTGCACATATTCGTAACATACAAGTTCTTGGAGAACATTCAAAAGTACTAAACCGTGGTGGGCGAATGAATTATTGCCACAAAATTGGCCGGACCCTGCTTGGGAAATGAAGCCTGTAGATTCAGGGGCTTTAGCGAGTTTATCTGCCGGAATTGTAGTAACGAACAGGCCACTTAATTATGGGGACTTGAGGCAGGTAATCCATGAAGAGCCCGAAATACCAAATACAACAAATATCACCCCTATTCCTTGATTCCTCTATTTTTGACGAGGAAAGTGTTTTTGGCGTCGGAGAAACATGTCTATCCACCATAAAACAACAAGGCTGAACAGCAGCCTTGCCCCACCGCAATTTGTCGACCGCACCTCAAACTCTTCGCGATCTCACAGCTTACCCCAACCTTTTATTGATCGCCAACACTGTGAACAATGGCTTGGCTCGGGAAGGAACCTCCAATTGAGCCATTTCGGCAACCCCAAGAGGATGCTCCATGTCTAAAACAGACAGCGTACACCATCTCGAAGGAGGACCAGGGGAGACTTGCGCCATACCTCCCTCCAAAGCGGGACATATTCTTGACAGAAGGTTACCGAAATGATCCAGCGGTACGCCCGTCAAATTTAATTACAACGGATCGGCCCTAACGGAGCAAAGGTATCCTCCTTTGAGGACGATGAACAGCCCTCCCTGCGCAATGCAGCTTCCAAAGCCTGGCTTCGGAACTCCCGGGACAACAAGAGCCTTACAAATCTTCCTCACTCTGTAAGCCATCATTTTCAAGACCTCCAAAATATACTAACTTTCACAGACAAATCAAGCTAATTTGATGCCTGAGTGTCTTCCGCATGTGACACTAACCTACGCACAATCCCTGGACTCCCAACTCTCCCTTGCCCCAGGCCAACGCACCACTCTCTCAGGCCTACAAACCAAAGCTATGACGCACTATCTCCGCGCAAACCACGACGCAATCCTCATAGGCGTCGGAACCGCTAATGTCGATAACCCCGGTCTCAACTGCTCCTTCAGCTATGATGGAGTGAAGGTCGTAGAGTTAGCAGAGCAGCCGCGGCCTTTAATTTTGGATCCGGGGCGGAGCTGGAAGGAAGAGAAGTGTGAGAAGTTGTTTAGCCTTGCGAGGGCTGGGCTGGGAAGGGCGCCGTGGTGGATTGTTTGTGAGGATTCTGTAGGGAAAAGGAGAGTGAAGGAGAGAGATGAAGAACGCATTAAGAGGGTTAAAGATATTGGAGGGAATATTATTACAGTTGGGAGGTATGAAAATAGAGAGGACGGCGTGGAGTGGGAGAAAATCTTGAGAGCATTGTGGAACACCGGAATCCGAAGTGTTATGATTGAGGGTGGAGCAACAGTTATCAACGACCTTTTGCGAGAGAGAAATCAGAATCTTGTCTCCAGCGTTATTGTCACGATTGCTCCGACGTATCTCGGTAGCGGAGGAGTCGTTGTAGCACCGCCTAGGTCGAAAGCGGATGAAAATGAGGCGAGGTTGAGGGAGGTGACGTGGATACCGTTTGGACAAGACGTGGTTATGGCTGGTCGATTGGCGCGCAACTGAGCAATAGCCCTTTACCGTTACTCGCCACCTCCCCGTTGGAGGAATTACTGTGCATGGGGGGTTGACGACCGAAGTGTAGCAGGATATTGGGCTCCCAGCCAAAGTAGAAGTCCCTGAAAGATCTTGGAACCTTGGCTTCGACGTGCCATCCACTCACAGAGGTTACAGCCAATCTCCTCGCATGTCACGCCCTGTCAGCCCTTTATCGATTTTTTGCGGTCCTGCGAAGCATCAAGCCTGTCCAAGCCTTCGACTACCGCCGGGCTGCAACCGGAGTCCATAAGAGTTCTATGTAGTGATGGTAGAGGTTTTAAGCTCGAGACTATACGAACATGATGGTGCCTAGAGGTGTAGAGGTGTTTGAACTGTTCAGTGAGAGGATGAAGAAGAAGTCTGATAATGGTCATGACAAATGATGAGGAGGAAAAGCAGTCATTGGGAAATTGGGATGGGAAATTTAGAGAGAATTCCCAGAGTTCCTAAGGAAGTCGCTACTCCCTTGCTGTTGTGGAAGCCGCGCAGGGAGGTTAAGAGGGAAAGAGCGATGGCAAATAAATCCTCTTCCTAAGCGCCAGGCCACATCGTTGTTCAAGCAAGATATGCTGGACGACTAATAAGCGTGCGTACTCGCTTGAGAGACTTGGTGTTCCTGATTGATGGAGGGATACGAGGATGGGTATATCTTGTAATTCGGTGTTGCGAGATTATGAGGGGCTTAGGCGATAAATTTAAGTTACAACAGAAGAGTGCTTGAAGAAATGATGATGCTACGGCTGCTTCGGCGGTTGGAACAAAGGCAGAGCTATCTGTAGATAAGTCAATGAACGGCTGCACCCACTGCCCCCAGTATAGCACTCGCTGTACAAAAAAGGATCTTGTAGCTCGAATAGAAAAGTTTGAAAATATATCTCTGAGAAAATCAATGTCTGTGACATCGGTGTAATTAATAATCTAGGATTCGTGCCCCGGCTAATGCATCGTATTGAATCGTAAACCAACATCCCCTCTGCGCCCGTGCTTACTATAAGCTCAACGAGCCATGCATGCTAACCCACGGATACAACAGCATCCAGAAGACCCAGCAATCCTCCAGTCGTTCGTATATGTGGTGTACTCCAGTATACCCAAATGCCATCGCGGTGATATTACAAGCTGGTACTCCCAGCTTTCTTTATGAATCCTGTTGGACCGTTTGCTATCTCTAGTCAGCATATACGCATCCTCTATCCGTAGTCCAGATCTTACCACAAGCCAATCCATTCCTTCATCAACACCGCTCCCATCCACCGCACTACAAGCAACAATACTCCAATTCCGGTCTCGCAACTCCCCTAACTTCAAAGCCTCGCTTATCTCCCCTGCACCCTTCGCGCCTGGCTGATCCTGCTTATTCGCAAAAACAAGTAGCGCTGCATCCTTCAGCTCATCCTCGTTCAACATCGCTGCTAATTCTTCCGACGCTGTGCCCAACCGGTCGATATCCGTTGAGTCGATTACGAAGATCACGGCTGCTGTATTGGCGTAGTAACATCGCCAGTACGGTCGTATAGAAGTTTGTCCGCCGAGATCCTAGATACCAGTTAAAGGGGGAAAGGGGCAGGGGGCAAGCTTGCTTACCCAAACGTTGAAATTTAGGTTTTTGTATGTTACGGACTCGACGTTGAAACCTATTGTTGGTATCGTTGTGACAACCTCACCAATCTGTGTCCATTCTATCAGCATATATCCTCTCCGAGTCTTGGTAGGAAGCAGACCTTCAGTCTGTATAACAGTGTTGTCTTGCCGGCATTATCCTGGAGGTCAACCATAATTAGCCAGCTCCTGTTTAAGGGAAAGAGGACCGAATACCAGCCCCAAGATCAATATTCTGATCTCCTTCTTCGCAAACAATAACCCCGACATCCACGATACTGTAGCGCCCATCTTGTACTGCTGTCCTTTGCCTCCAAATTATAAATCCGCCAGCTCACACCTCTCCGTTCCTTTCCGTTGTCCCTTTCTCTAAAACTGACCCTTCAATAAACCCGGGCTTCGTAAATCGTTATCGTCGCAGAGTCAAATAGTCGTCAGCGTGGTTGCGTCGAGCTGGAAGCTTCAGAAATCAAAATCCAAATACATGTCCTTCTACTTCGATGCCGACCGCCTGCCGTTCGCAGCCTTACTAAAATCTTTGGAGATCGCATAAGGTCCTTTCCGAAAACAGATAAGCCCATTCCTTGGCGCGGCAATCCGGAAAGTGCAAGTTGCAAGGGCTCTCTGGCACGTGACGAGCTTTGGCTCGGTTAAGCCCACAAAGAATATTCGGTCAATTTTCCCGACCTCACGAAGAAGCGCAAAATACTCGACACCACGACAATCGTCACGATGCCGGTACGTTTTCCCCGCGATTGCACCCTAGAGAATAGCCTGGTGCCATGGACTGGCTGATGGAAGAGGCATTCCACGGGCGCGTGGATGGAGGGGGATGCCGAAGAAAGATTTGAAGGATGGAAGCTGATGATGCATTCAACAGAGCCACAAGTCCTTCCGCACGAAGCAAAAGCTCGCCAGAGCCCAAAAGCAAAACAGACCTATTCCTCAATGGATCCGATTGAGAACTGGTAACACGATCAGGTATGCTGCAACCGCCCAGCCCTCGCCTCCACGGCTCTACGATCTCGAGGAGCTTGGAGGAGGGCACATACTGTTGTGGAAGCCACATTCTAACCGACTTGATTGATAGATACAACGCAAAGCGAAGACATTGGCGTAAGACCCGCATCGGCATCTGAACAACTCTCCTCTCTCTTCCCGTGCGAACCGCCTCGTTCATCATCTCGTCAGCCTCTCTGTTCTCACCTCACACAACGCTTTCTACGATACGATATGAACTGGCTGGATGGAAAGTTTACCATGATGGATTTGGGGAATGGGATGCACTGGAAGGCTGGGTGGCGTGGTTAGATGCTTGATGCGCATTTCATGGTTGGGGATGGGCGTACATTTGCTGCTATGATTTGAGGGTTGCATTGGGTGTAGTGCAATGAATCAATGCCTTGATCGTGACTTTGGGCTTCCTGTGCTTGGTTTGTGCTGTTGCTGCCACCGCGGATCGAAACGGGTAATGAGGACTCATTTCGTGAGGCTATCCATAAGTTCTTGTTTAAGTGGACGTATGAGAAGGTTCTACTGAATGGAGTCTTCGGAAACTGACTTGGAGGATACAGCAACGTCGAAGATATTGTATCAAGGCAATAATTTCAGAAGTTCGGAACAACAGATCTTCCATCCCTGCTGAGAAGCACACCCTGCCCCAATGCGTCCATGCACGCTCCTCAATCCAGGCCATCATCAGCACCTAATCCTCCTAAGATGAAAATCCTCAAATGCTCAACGTGAATGGGAATCGCTCCACCAGCCCCTTCAAGAGATTTGCTCTGGACTAAACGGATATCATTTTCCTTTAATATTTAATCTTTAGTACCGTTGCGGCGTGAGCGTGTTTGTCCTGGTATGAATTAGGTAAACAAGCGTGCAATGGCGGGTTGGGCCTAGATCCATGCTCAGGCATGAAAATGGACCTTGATAGTTTCGGTTTTCCTCAAAGAGATTCGATCTTAGGACGCGAGATAATCAGTCCGTGGGATTGGAAAAGTCAGAAATCAAACTGAACAACTTTGTGGGATATTCCAAAATTTGAAATAATTTTCTGGGGGTCAGAATGACACATTGTTGGGGGAAAGAATATCGCTCTATCAAAGCACAGGAAGGGATTTTCAGAATATTTTTGATTTTGTCCCCGTCTATCTACCCTCGAGAAGCCAGTGACGTCCTTCTAAAAAGACATCTCAAAGCCACCTTCCTGTGTAGAAAAAACCCGACGTAATACCGGAACGCCATGCCACATGAGGCCTTTGCAATTGGCAATGTTAGTGCAAGACCGCAAGAAGGGAAAAATCAATGCTACCCATGCCAGAGTAGAAGGAGGCTCCCGCAAACCAGAGAGCGGGCATTTAGCCAAGCCGAGAGAACACCATGATGTATGCAAGCAGAAGAATTGTTCGCGAGCGAAGAAATTCCAGAGCACTGTCCAGATATGCGAATTCCTGCCCACATAATGAATCCCTTGCAAAATATTGAGAAGCTGAGTGTTTAGCGATCCTCAGCCCACTCGTTCTCGCGACGAATCTGCTCCTCCTCCTCCGGGGTGAAATCGTTCGTGATGTTGAAAGTCTTACGGATCTCCTCGGGAGACTTGCCCTTGATCATGTTGGCGACCGTCTTGCAACCAACGTCAAGGAGGGGCTTGATGTCAAGATAGTTAGAAGCCTGGGGGATACATTAGCATCGATCTGAAGAAGAACTTCTGCGGGTAACTTACAAGGATGATCTCGAACAACATCTCCTGATCGACCTGCATAAACTTTTGGTCCCACTCCTCAATATCAGTGGTCTTCTTGCGCGAGTCGGAGTCATCATCGGCAGCGGCTGGAGGATCATTCTTGTGATGCTCGCACCATTCAATGACCTTCTTGAGGACAGACTCATTGACCTGTGCGCGGCAGAGTGTTAACAATTTTCATCGCGGGGCAAAAGTGAAATTGCATCGCTTACGTTGGGAATGGGAACTGATTGTGTCATGGCGGCCTCTCCGAGATCCTCCATCATGTTCTTGATCAACATAGAGCGCTCAGCAACATTGCGTTCTATTGTGCGAAGTCAGTATGTCCTTTCGTTGTGCAGTGCGGAGAGGGTGCCTTACCAACAACAACCTCAGCACCATCGTTGCTGACGAGGGTAATCTTGCTGGAATCGGTGGCCATTGTGAATGACTCTGAGTAACAGGATTGAATGAAGAGTAGATGGAGAATGAATGAAGTGGTATTGGGAACAGAAACTCTTGTTGATGGTAACAAAGAGGTTGTATTGGGGAGGAAGACGGTAAGTGGTGGGTGGTGGTTTTGTATTTCGAGATGGGGGGTCGGGCTTCGAACCGGAAGGCGCTAGGTAGCGTGCTGGAGCCTTGAGCTTAAAAGTTAGCGAACAGGTGACGAGGTGGGTATCCCGTCATTTAGGTAGAACTAGGTTTGCCGATATCAGTCACTTTGGAAATTCCCAGCCGCGAATTTAAAAGAATAGAATACAGGCAGCAAGACATAGAATGAACTGGCTAAATCTGGCGTTGTAAATGCACGGAACAAGCAGTCCTGAGCTGAGTCATAGGGCAGAAACCCTTTCCCGCCCTCAGGGAAGGCTGGGCGGGGTCTTTGATGTTCTTGCCTGGTCTAAAGGCGACGCGTTTGAAGCGCGTTCTGGGTCAATAACTATTAATATTTCGACAGCCTCGTCGTGCTGAGGAAAAAGCAATCCTGGAAAATCTCCGACACAATGCGCAGATTGAAACCATCTATCTAGAATAACTAAGACATTCTAGAGTACAGCGAAATAGCTGCACTAGCCAACGCACATGCAGCCTCGCATTACCTTGTGTTCAAAACCTGCATGTGGACAAGTAGCCTGACGTGCATCAAGCATTGCCTATCAGAAAGCCTATCCCAGCCTTTTGCATGTAGGAACCAACTTCCAAGATACTCACAATTGAACTTCCTTTCCTTTCCTTCTCAAAAAAGATAATATTCTGCTGGTAAATTGGTCAGCTTACGATTAGCCCCTTTCTCCTAAATCCGCTCCATCCGTGTCCGGCTCACGAGCGAACCCCTGTCAATAAAAAGAACGCGACATCTAGAGCATCCAAAACCACTTTCCCATTGTTTCGGACCAGCCCACAGAGCCAGAATCGCCAATGATCTCTGCATCTTTCGTGTCGCATCTGCGAATACCTTCTCACCGATGTCCCTGTTTTGTGCAATAGACAAGTTATAATGTGGAGGCGCGCATATCTGATTCTGGTCGTTGTCCGTTTGTACTTTGCTCTGTCACCGAGCTATCTCCATCCCGATGAGAACTTTCAAGGACCGGAGGTCATAGCTGGTATGTGAAAACCCGAGTTATAGTAATGGATCAGCTTTATGGATTGCAGCTTCAAAGTCTCTTGTGGCTGAGTGTCGAGCTGGTGACAGCTATTACGATCGGTTGGATTCCAGCGCATCCGCTAACATTTTATTAGGCCAGATCTTTAGCTACCCGGTGCGACTTACTTGGGAATTTACCTCCGATAATCCTGTACGAAGCGTCTTTCCATTATGGCCTGTCTACGGTCTGCCGATGCTGCTCCTGCGATGGTTGTGGATAGGAAATGGGAATGATGGCGAAATACCTCCGGTAGCTGTGTTCTGGACCCTACGAGTATTGATGTTTGCTTTGAGCTTTGTGTTGGAGGATTGGGCGCTTCATGAATTGGTTTCGTCCCCTAGACATCGAAGGGTTGCTATTTTGCTGGTTGCTTCATCCTACGTTACTTGGACATACCAAACCCATACATTCTCGAACTCGATAGAGACCTTGGCCGTGGCTTGGAGTCTTGTCTTGATTGACAGGATCGTGGAGAATAAGGTAGGAAGCTTATACGGGTAATTGAGATACCTGCTGACGTTCGTAGCAACGATCTTCTGCCTTTGCTTCAGCTATCCTGGCATTTATGGTTGTGTTCGGCATATTCAACCGCATTACCTTTCCAGCGTTTTTAATAATTCCCGGCCTTCGAATGATACCCCATTTTGTCAAAAAGTATGAAGCCTCCGTCCCATAAAAGTTGCTGCTAACAACTTCAGGCCTTTTGCTCTTCTGGCAGCGATTCTCTCAGCCCTTTTCACGACCTTTATTGCGGTTTATTTAGACACAAAATTCTACACCAATCACTCAGTCACTTGGTCATACCTCTTTTCCCATCCAACCATCACACCACTTAATAATCTCACATACAACCTTAATAACAGCAATCTTGCAACTCATGGCCTACACCCATGGTATCAACACACTCTTTTCAATCTCCCACAACTTCTAGGTCCAGCAGCCTTCCTTCTCTTCCTTCGACCACACCTTTCTTTACGACTTTACTCTGCGATATCTGGTGTATTCGTTCTTTCGATCTTTCAACACCAAGAAGCGCGATTTCTTCTTCCTACGATACCCCTAATTCTATCTTCTGTACAACTACCGAAAAACCAAACACATCTTAGAATCTGGGCAGGGCTTTGGATTATATTCAACATCTTTTTTGGATTGCTGATGGGCGTTTACCATCAAGGAGGCATAGTTCCAACCCAGGTCTTCCTGAGCAAGCAGCCAGACGCAACCAATGCGATATGGTGGAAGACTTACAGTCCACCGATATGGCTTTTGAACGGGAAAAATGAAGTATTGAAGACCCACGACATAATGGGCATGAAAGGACCTTTGATGCTGCGCGAGCTCAGCGCTCTCGCAACATGTCACAACCCTTCCACAAATAATACAGCGTCCTTGGACGAGAACGAAGGTACATATCTGATTGCGCCGTATTCAGCAACATTTTTGGATAATTATGTCGAATCCGAGGAGCCAGGACTCAGGTTCAAAGAGGTGTGGAGGTACAGCAGGCATTTGAATCTGGATGATTTGGATGTTGGCGACGATGGGTTCTGGGCTACGATTAAGAGGGTGGTAGGTAGGAGGGGCCTGGTAGCCTGGAGAGTAACAAAAGATTGTGCGGACAGAAATAAATAAACGAAGAGATTTGTTTGACGCACACCCCTTTCCCTGCGGTAATGTTCTCGTATCTGATGAATTGTGGGCAAGGAGTTAATGATGTTAACTGCTGAGGCAAGAAACTAAAATTCAATTCCAGATCTGCACCCCGGATTTTCATTGCCGTTAAGGTTCTCGGGTCGTCCCACAACGGCGCGAGTTCCTAGCGGAGCGTGACGTCTGTGGACGTCAACACTTTCCCCACATACCTGTCCTTCCTCTTCCTCTTCCTCGAACTCACAAATGCTTCATCCCTAACCCCATTCAATTTCTCCATCTCCTCCCAAGTCTCCAAAATGAGCCAGAAGACAGACATCACACTCTACTTCCTCCAAGCCTCGCGATCGATTCGAATCGCATGGCTACTAGAGGAATTGGGTTTGGAATATAAAAGTGTCTTCTTTCCCAGAGAAAATAATAAAGCACCCCCGGATTTCAAATCTCAGAGTGGGAACACACTTGGCAAGGCGCCGTGTTTAAAGGATGGTGGATTGTCAATTGGGGAGAGTGGTGCTATTACTGAGTGCGTAATCGCCTACCCTTCTGAATGCGATAATGGGATTCATGAAACTGGAAAAGGAAGGACTAGGCTAACGACTGAGCAGATATCTCATTGAGAAGTATGATAGAGAAGGGAAGCTGATGGGTGGGAAAGATGAAGAGAAGAGAAACAGGGTCAGGACTTTTATCCATGCTGCAGAAGGAACCCTTCATGGTGC
>Ga0302325_10009933_pt1 | contig 20700 bp, 21 predicted proteins | sample Palsa_T0_2_FD_201948 | JGI IMG/M metagenome (GOLD analysis project Ga0302325, IMG submission 201948) | Peat permafrost microbial communities from Stordalen Mire near Abisko, Sweden - Palsa_T0_2 | ecosystem: Environmental > Terrestrial > Soil > Palsa > Peat permafrost | place: Sweden: Abisko...
GAACCCTGACGCCGACGGGTGGCCAGGCCTCACTGGCGCGGGCGGCCAGCTGGCGCTGCGACCGGCTGCAGCGGACGTTCCAGGCCAGCGAGACGCTCGCCGGCGGCGCGACCGCCACCAGCACGGTGTCGGTGACCACGCCCTCGTGCGCCACGCGCCTGTCGATCAGCCTGGTGACCAGCCGGGTGTATCGCGACCACCCGCTGCGGATCGCGATCACCGACCGCTGGGGGATCGGCGGCCTGCGCGTGGGCGCGTGCGTCAGCCATGCCGGGTTGCGGCCGTGCCCCACGGTCACGCTCGCCCCCGGGCGTCGCGCCACCCTCCTGCAGCTGCGGGCGGGCATGGAGCGTCATCCGCTGCTCGAGGTGTTCGATCCCTACGAGAGCCTCCGCCGGAGGCTCGACGTGTTGCAGTCCACGCCCGTGCTGCTGGCCACCGGCGATTCCGAGATGCAGGTGCTCGACGACGACCTGGCCGCGGATCTGGCCGGACCGACCGGTGACCGGGTGATCAGCGACGCCCGCCAGAGCACGGCGATCTCCTCGCCGTTCCTGTTTGACTGGCCAGCGCACGCGGTGCAGCAGGTCAACGCGGATCACCCGAGCGTCGTGGCCATGTTCCTCGGTGGCAACGAGGGGTTCGAGCTCGGCGGCGTCAACTGCTGCGGGCCGGACTGGTCGCGCCAGTACGCGATCAAGGTGCAGGGCATGATGCGCGTCTACCTGCAGCACGGCGCGGCGTCGGTGTACTGGTTTCTCATCCCGACGCCGAGCAAGCCGCAGTTCGTGCGCGTGGTCAACGCGGTGAACGCGGGGATCGAGCTGGCGGCGTCGCGGTTTCGCACCGGCGTCCATGTGCTCGATCTGCGCCCGCTGTTCTCACCGGGCGGACGCTACATCGACAGCTTGACCTACCGGGGGCGGACGATCACCGTGCACGAGCCCGACGGATTCCACCTGTCGGCGTCGGCCGACGTGATCGTGGCCCAGCTCTTCCTCGCGCGGCTGCGGCGGGACGGGCTGCTGTCCTGACCGGCCGCCGCCGGAGAGGCTCAGGTGAACTGCTCGTAGCGGTAGACGATGCGCTTGGAGTGGTCGGTGCAGGAGACCGAGCTGACGAACTCGGTCGGGATCGAGGGGCCGCGCTTCTCGGTGCAGCGAAAGCCGTCGACGGTGGCGCCGCAGGTCGCCTTCACGCCGCCATGCTTGAGCTGGCAGGCGTGGTAGCCCTTGACCACGGAAATTCCAGTGGCGCACGACGTCCGGCTGACGCTCAGCGCGGTGAGGTAGGTCGGCCCGTCGTGCTCGCCGCTGCCGACCGAGCAGTTGGCCGCCGCGGAGGCGACGGGTGCGGCGGTGGCGCCGGCGCCGGTGAGCGCGAGGGCGACGCCGCAGGCCAGCAACGCGCACAGGTACTTGGCCGGCTGGGGAGTGGTCATCGGGGGCATCCTTTCATGCGCCGCCGCCGGAAGGCGGCCACGGGGAACGCGGCTGGCTCAGCCGCCGAGCGTCCAGTCGCGCTGGAGTACGCCGTCGACGATGCCGGCCAGGTAGTCCGATCCGGCATCGTTGAGGTGGATGCCGTCGGATTCGCGCACGATCGTCTCGGTGCCGTTGAGCGGCATGGCGTCGCGGTACACATCTCCCGGTGTGAACACCGGAACGCTGTCGATGATGCGGACCTGATCGGCCCAGGGTTGAGCCGCCACCTCGACGGCGGCGTCGACGGCGCGGACGATCTTCTGCTTGGCCGCCTCACGCACCGCCGGCACGGTGATCCAGTACACGCGCGCCGCTCCCTGCTGGCGATAGGTGTCCATCATGCGCCGGGCCCGACTGGCGTATAGCGCCGCCCATTCGGTCGAGCAGCAAGAGACCTGCACCCCGCCGGGGCCGGCCATCGGGAATCCCTCGTTGGCGCCGATGAACACGACCACGGCCTGCGGATGGTCCTGCGCGACCTGACTCTCGGCGAGCTGCGCCCAGTCGACGATAAACGTGTTGGAGATCGCCGTGCCGATGTGCGGGTCCTGGATGACGTCCACCTTGCCGGCCAGCTTCTGGGCGAGGTACTGGTCCAGCGGCTCGGACAGCGAGTCGCCGGTCACCAACAATCGGGTCAGCGGCCGCCGGGGAGGTGCCGGCAGTCCGAGCGTCGTGGGATCGAAGGCGTCGGAGGTGACCGGCGGTGCCTGGCCGCCGATCGCCGCGACCGGGGTGGCGAAGCCGGGGTATCCGGACAGGCTCTGATCGGGGGAGAGCCAGGCGGTGGCGTCGTGGGTGATGTGGGTGAGGCCGAGGCTGTCGGCGATCGCCGCGGCCGGACGTCCTACCAGCAGGATGACCGATCGGCCGACGCCGGGGTTCATCTGCTCGCCGGCCTTGCGGATCGACGGTCCGACCAGGACGACCAGGATGATCACGGTCAGGCCGACCGAGATGAGCGCGTCGCGAGCCCGGAAGCGGCGCGCTCCGCGGGCCTGAAAGCGCGACATGCGGCTGTCGTCGGAGTGCCGGGGGGCCGCCTCAGTCGGGGCGGGGGTGGACGGCGGGGTCGGGGGGGTGGGTTCGGCCATGCTCAGAAGCGAAAGTAGATGAACGGCGGGACGCCCTGGCTGGACACGGTGGCGCCGACGAGCACGATCAGGATGGCAAGCCCGGCGCCCATGAGGATCGGATTCACCCGGTCGAAGCGGTCGCGCACCGTGCGCATCTCGCCCGACGGAAGCAGCTGCAGCCCGACCGTGCCCACCACGGCCACCACCACCGGCACGCTCCAGAGCGTGGGGGCGGTCCAATGCGTCAGGCGTGACAAGTAGGTGCCGATGAGGCTGAGGCTGGTTGAGCGGAACAGCACCCACCCGAAGACGATCAGGTTGAAGGTGATGATCCAGCGCAGCCAGGCGGGCGGATGCAATCGCGTGTGATCGATCAGGAAGTGCTCCGCGACCAGCCCGCCGCCCATGAAGGCGCCCCACAGCACGAAGTTCCACGCCGCCCCGTGCCACAGACCGCCGAGCAGCATGGTCAGCATGAGGTTGCGGGCGCGGAACCACTCGCCGCCGCGATTGCCGCCGAGCGGTATGTAGAGGAAGTCGCGCAGGAAGCGGGAGAGAGTCATGTGCCAGCGCCGCCAGAACTCCCGGAAGCCGAGCGAGCGGTAGGGGCGATCGAAGTTCTGCGGGAATTCGAAGCCGAGCAGCAGCGCCAGTCCGATCGCCATGTCCGTGTAGCCGGAGAAGTCGCAGTAGATCTGCGCGGCGTAGGCGTAGGCCGCGAGGATGACGTCGGGCGCCCCGTAGGCCTGGGGCACCGCGAACACCCGATCGGCGATGGCGCGGGCCAGGTAGTCGGCGATCACCACCTTCTTGACCAGGCCCAATCCGATCAGCCCCAGGCCGGCTGATACCGCGACATGCTCTGGGTCGCGCGGACTGGCCAGCTGGGGCAGGAACTCCCTGGCTCGGACGATCGGACCCGCCACGAGATGTGGGAAAAAGCTGAGGTAGATGGCGAAGTCCATCAGCGAGGCGGGCTTCACCACGCCGCGATACACGTCGACGGTGTAGGAGATGGCCTGGAACGTGAAGAAGCTGATGCCAACCGGGAGGGCGATGGTCACCAGGGGCAGCGGCAGCCCGAGGTGCAGCCGGTTGAGCACGTCGTCGACCTGCTGAGCGAAGAACGAGTAGTACTTGAACACGCCGAGCAGGAGCAGGTCCCCGGCTACCGCGACGCTGACGATGGCCTTGCGCTGCCGGGGGGGCTTGACCCGGGCGAGCACGAACGCCGCGAGCTGGTTGAACAGCGTCGCCCCGGCCAGGAGCAGGCAGAACCGGGGGTCCGCGGCGGCGTAGAAGACGTAGCTGGCCAGCAGGATGAACGGTTTCCAGCGGGCCGGCCGGGGCATGAGCGTCCACGACAGGAACAGGACGATCGGAAAGAAGATCGCGAAGGCGATCGAGGGGAAGATCACAGCCGCACCGTCGCGGGAAGGTACCGAACCGGTCGGCCATGGGCCGCGGCTGGCAACCCCGCGGGCGGCTAGACGGCGGCGGCTACCGCGGGCGCTTCATCGGCGGCCTGGTGCAGCGATACGGCGCGGCAGAACGCGGTCACCACGCTCGCGTCGAACTGCGTGCCGGCCTTGCGCTCGAGCTCTCGCAGGGCCGCCGCGACACTCATCGGCCCACGGTAGGCACGGCGGGAGGTCATGGCGTCATAGGCATCGCAGACCGCGATGATGCGGGCGCCGAGCGGAATATCCTCGCCCGCGAGGCCGTCGGGATATCCCTGTCCGTCGACGCGCTCATGACTGGATCGGATGAGCGGCGCGGTGGCGGACAGCGCCGGTGCCGCCAGCACGATCCGCTCTCCGATGATGGTGTGACGGCGCATGTAGGTCCATTCGCTCTCGTCGAGCGGGCCTGGCTTGTCGAGAATCGCCGACGGGATCGCCGTCTTGCCGACGTCATGCAAGGTCGCGGCGCGCCGGACTCGCCACTGCTCGTATTGGGACTGGCCGAGCTCCTCGGCCACGGAGCCGGCCAGCTCGGCGACCCGCTCCATGTGGGCGTCCAGGCCGGCGTCCTGCTCGGCGATCACCTGCACGAGTGCGTCCGTCACCTGCCGGCTGGCCGATGACCGGCTGGCCTTGTGGGCGTACATCCGCTCGTCGGCCAGACTCAGTGCCTGACTCTCGGTGGCGGCCTCCGACGGTATCCAGACGGCGCCGCGTGAGCAGCTGATGTCCCAGCTGTCCCCGGTTTCGTGCAGCGCCAGGCTCGCCGCGTCGAGCAACGGCTGCGCGTCGTCCGTGGTGCAGCGGGCGAATACGCAGAACTCGTCGCCGCCGAGCCGGTAGGCCGAGCCCACCGGTTCCATGGCCACGTTGAGACGGCTGCTCAAGCGCTGCAGGAGGGCGTCGCCGGCGGCATGGCCGAACGAGTCGTTGTACTCCTTGAAGCCATCGAGGTCGAACATGGCGAGCAGCAACTCCTCGGCCCCGGGTGGGCGGGGAATGGCGCGGGCCAGATCGCCGGCCAGCGCCCGTCGGTTGCCGAGATCGGTCAGGGCGTCGGTGCGGGCCTCGAGCACGCTCACGCCGAGCAGCACCTCGTTCTCGCTGGCCAGGCGCTCAACCGCCTCGTGGGCGGCGACCGAGCGGACGTAGAAGTAGGCGAACGCGATGAGCAGCAGGAGCATGGCCACGGCGGCCCCGAGTTTCACCTGCGTCTCGGCCCGACTCGCACTGGCCGCATGGTCCCGGGTTAGCTCGCTGAGCACCGCGACGAGGACCGCCGAGCGTGCGTTGAGTTCCTTCTGGAGCTGCGGAACGAGCCGGCCGCCAGCGGCCAGCCCGCCCTTGGCGATGGCGACGCGGTAGATCCGCTGCACCACGGGCTCGATCTCGGCCAGGCTGGCTCGTCCCCGCGCGATCAGGCTCGGGGGCACTCCGGCCTGCGACCCCATGGTGAGGCCAGCCGACAGCGGTGCCTCGTCGGCGACGATGGCGGCCCGTGCCGTGGTGGCGCTCCCGCCGGCCGCTGTATCAGCACCGAACGGATCGAGCTTCAACCGGGACAGCGACAGGCTCATCGAGGCGATGTGCAGCTCCGACGCCCGGCCGTTGTCGGCGCGGTCGACGAGCAGCCAGACGGCGGTGATCGCACTGAGCGTCAAGATGAGCGCGACGATGGGGGGTAGCAGCCGTGACCGGCGTCGGTGCGCCAGGGTCGCTCGCTCCGATCCAATGGCGTCTGCCGCGTGTGGCGACCGGTGGGCGCTGGTCATCCTGCACGGATCGACGGGAGATTCGCCTAACGCGAGCGAACCAGCCAAACGATGTCGTCACGGGGAAGAGGCGCGGCGCTGGTGGCGTCGTCGCAGCAGCCACACGAGGAGCCCGGCCACGATCACGGCGACCAGACCGTAGAGCCCGAACGTCGTGATCACGTGCTCGATGCTGCGCCCGACGAAGTAGGCCAACAGACCGATCGTCGTGGCCCAGCTGATGCCGCCGAGCGCGTTCCAGAACGCGAACGATCGCCAATGCATCTCCGTCGCGCCGGCCAGCCAGGCGGCCCAGGTCCGCAGACCGAGGATCCAGCGTCCGAAGAACACCGCCTTGGGCCCGTGGCGGGCGAAGAACGGCTCGCCGACCGCCAGCACCTGCCGTCGCTGGCCGAGGAACGGCCCCGGACGCTCGAGCAGCCATCGGCCGCCGCGGCGGCCGATGACGTAGCCGATGTTGTCCCCGACGATCGCGGCGATCGCCGCCAGTCCGATGACCAGCACGATGCTCAACCGTCCGTTGCTGGCGAGAAACCCGGCGGTGATGAGCGCCGTCTCGCCCGGGAGCGGCAGCCCACCGGACTCGGCCATGATGAGCAGCATCATGGCCGGGTAACCGACGTTCTGAGCGGCGTCGAAGATGGAGGCGAGCACGGTCACGGCTGGTCAACGGAATGAACGGGGTGGGTGGGCCCGCTATCACGGGTGGCCGGCTTCTAGGATGCCGCAGTGTCCGCGCTCACCATCTGTGCCCGCGATCCCGCCACGCGCGCGCGAGCCGGAATCCTGCGGACCGCGCACGGCGATATTCGCACACCTGCGTTTGTGCCCCTGGCCACCAAGGCAACGGTCAAGGGCCTGCTGCCCGAGGAGGTGTCCGAGCTCGGCTACGACATGGTGCTCGGCAACACCTTCCACCTAATGCTCAATCCCGGCGCCGAGCTGATCGAGCGCTTCGGGGGCCTGCACGGCTTCATGGGCTGGCCGGGACCGATCATCACCGACTCGGGCGGCTTCCAGGTGTTCTCGATGGGTCACGGCACGGTGGCCGACGAGATCAAGGGGCGGGCCGGTACTCACGGGGGCGGGGGTGGCAACGGGGTGGCGGCCGAGGGCGGGGCCGGGGCGATCCTGGCGATCGACGAGCAGGGGGTGCGATTCCGCTCCTACGTCGACGGACAGGAACGGATGCTCACCCCCGAGGGCTCGATGGCGGTTCAGGCCGCCCTGGGCTCGGATATCGCACTCGCCTTCGACGAATGCACGCCGTTTCACGTCGATCGCGACTACACGGCGCGGTCGACCGAGCGCACCCACCGCTGGCTGGCGCGATGCGTTGACTGGCACGCGGAGCACGCACCCGCGGGCCAGTCGCTGTACGGCATCGTCCAGGGCGGCGTGCACGAGGATCTGCGCCGGGCCTCGGCCCAGGCCGTGGCGGCGGCCGGCTGTCGCGGGCTGGCCGTCGGTGGCTCGCTCGGAGCCGAGAAGGCCCAGATGTACGAGGTGGTGTCGTGGGCGATCGACGAGTTCGGTGGGCCGTACGAGGCGCTGCCTCGTCACCTGCTCGGGATCGGCGACATCGACGATCTCATCCGCGGCGTCGAGCTGGGCGTCGACAGCTTTGACTGCGCGATGCCGACCCGGCTCGGCCGGCACGGCACGGCGCTCGTCCCGGCGCCGCAGCAGCGCTGGCGCGTCGATCTCACCAAGGGACGCTGGCGCGAGTCCGAGGAGCCGCTGATGGAGAGCTGTCCCTGCCCGGCCTGCCGAGCGGGACTGTCGCGGGCCTACCTCAGCTACCTGACCCGGGCGGGCGAGCTCACCGGGATGCGTCTGCTCACGCTGCACAACCTCAGCTTCGTCGCACGCCTGATGGCCGACCTGCGCGCCGCGGTGCTCGAAGGCGACTTGGCGCGGACCGCCGCCGATCTCCGGGCCGGTGCCGCGCCGGGGACCCGGACGACGCGCGGGGTCGCGTAGGCGAGGCCTACTGCGTGTTGTTGCTGACCAGCTGATCGAGCGCGCTGACGTCCTGCTGGACGTTGTGGAGCGCGACGTCGTTCAGCTTGACCGTCGTCTGGCTGCTCGACTGGGTGATGAACACCACAATCACCGCGATCAGGATCGCCGCGATGGCCAGAGCCGCCAGCACGCGGCCGGCGCGGCTGGGCGGCGCCGCGGCGTCGACCGGGTCCTGGCGTCGCGGCGCCGGTCCCGGCCGCGGGCGCCGAGGGGTGACCCCGGCCGGTCGCTCGGTCCGGGTCGCCGGCCGCGCCGCGGGCGACGGCATCAGGCTCGTGGCTTCGGTGGCGCCGGCGCCAGCGGCCGCCACCGAGGAGGTCGCCGGGGCGACGCCGGCCGCGCCGTCGGCGATCGCCTGTCCCATCTCGTGCGCGTCGCGGTAGCGCTCGCGCGGGTCGAGCGCCAGAGCGATCTGCACGGCGTCGGCGAGCTCGGGATTGACCGCGGCCACGAGCGTGTCGAGGGTCGCCGGCACCTCCTGCTGCTGCTTGAGCGCCAGCTCGGTGAGCGAAGTGGCCTCGTAGGGCAGGCGACCGGAGAGGAGCTGGTAGATGACGACGCCGAGCGCGTAGAGGTCGGCCTGGGCGCCGGCCTCCTCGCCGCGGGCCTGCTCGGGGGCCAGGTAGGCGGCGGTTCCGAGCACCGATCCGACCTGCGTGATGCTCGACTGCTCGGTCGCCTTGGCGATCCCGAAGTCGGCCAGCTTGACCAGGCCCTCGCGGGACCGCAGCAGGTTGCCCGGCTTGACGTCGCGGTGGATGACCCCGTGGCGATGGGCGTAGTCGAGCCCGCTGGTCGCCTGTTCGACCACTGAGAGCACGTCGTCGACCTCCATCCAGCCGTCGTCGCGCAGGATCTCGGCGCAGGACTGCCCCTCGATGTACTCCATCACGATGTAGTGCTGACCGGCCTGCTCGTCCAGGCCGGAGTCGAACACCTGCACGATGTTGGGGTGGATCAGGCGGGCGGCGGCCTGCGCCTCACGCTGGAAGCGGGATACGAACGTCGGGTCGTCGGCCAGATGCTCGGCCAGCAGCTTGACCGCGACCTGGCGCTCGAGCCGGGTGTCCACCGCCCGGTGGACCGTGGACATGCCCCCGTAGCCGAGGCGACCCTCGAGGCGATAACGCCCGGCGATCTGGGACACGCTCACGGCGCCCCCGCTCCGCCGACCCCGTTGCCATTGCCGCCCGGGACGCCATTGCCGCCGCCCTGGTTGGTGGTGGTGGGGGGCACTGCCGCGGTCGAGGTGGTGACCGGGGACACGCCGCCCGAGGGGTTGGTCGTCGTCGGGGTGGGGATCGAGCTGGAGCTGCTTGTGGTCACCGCGCTGCTGGAGCTGCTGGTGGGCGTCGAGGAGCTCACCGTGGTGATCAGGCTCGAGCTGCTCGTCTGCGTGGTGGTCGAGCTCGTGCTGGTGGTCGCGTTCTGGGCGCATTCGTTCTGCGCGCTGGTGGCCAGGTCGGCCACCCCGGCGCGCAGTTGGGCGAGAAGCCCGGCGTTCACGGTGCTCGGCAACGCCGCGAGGTGACGCTGCGCCGAGGCGATCCAGCCGCGCGCCTTGGTGCAGTTCCCGGCCGCCACGAATTGCTCCACGTTGGCGAAGTCGTTCTGCAGCAGGCCGGCATTCGCCGTCGGGATGAGCGCCTTGCTGCCGCTGCCGCAGCCCGCCAGCACCGCGGCGGTCACCACCAGCGCCCCCGCCTGTCCGGCCCGGAAGATCGCCCGCGCGGTCATTGGCCGTACTCCAGGCGTTCGGCCAGCGACGCCGGCAGTCGTGCCGCCCGGATCGCCGCGGCGGCGCCGGGGATGTCGTAGTCGGTTCGCTTGAAGCTGGCCCGACCGTCGTCGAGGTCGAGCAACAGCCAACCCGCCCGCGGATCGCCGTCGCGCGGCTGTCCCACGCTTCCCGGGTTCAGCAGCCACTCGCCGGCCGAGATGTCCAGCTCCTCGCCGTCACGGCGCGGCTCGCCGGTGGCCAGCTCCCCCTCCGGGCGCACGAACGACAGCGAGACGTGCGAATGGCCGATCAGCGCGACGCGCTGGGCCTGCTCGTCGAAGCACAGCTCGGCGAGCAGGGCCGAGAGCACGTACTCCCAGATCGGATCGCGCGGGCTGGCGTGATAGAGCCCCACGGTCGCCGCTTCGCCCTGCGGCTTCAGCCCGGCGAGGAAGTCGAGGTTGCCCGGATCGATCACCTCCTGGGTCCACTGAGCCGCCAGGCTCGCTCCGCGGGAGAACTCGGACAGCGGGATCTCGCCGGTCACCGCGAGGTCGTGGTTGCCGGCCAGACACACCGCGGCATTGGCGCGTACCAGTTCGACGCAGGCGTCGGGATCGGCACCGTAGCCGACGAGATCGCCCAGGCACCAGGTCTCCGAGGCGTCGGAATCGGCGACCTCGGTGAGGACGGCCTCAAGGGCCTGGCGGTTGCCGTGGATGTCTGAGATGACTGCGACCTTCATGTGGGAAGGGGATGTGACGGTGCGGATCGGGCCTACGGCCCGGCAAGCGCGGCACCGCCCGAGCCGGCTGAGGCTACAGTGCGCCAATTATGACCGCGCCGCCGCCGGTACCGCGTTTCGCCTCGCGCAGGCTACGTTGATGCTCCGACGGACCGGCCACCGGTCGCGGTGGCGTTCGCGCCTGGTCGGGCCCTGGCCGTGGCCGGTCGCGGTCGGCGCGTTGGCGGCCAGCGCGGGAACGGGACTACTGCTGCTGGCCCCGCGGTCCGGGCTGATGGCTCCCGATCCGGTGCGCGGCGAGGAGCTATTTGACCGCGAGCAGGTCGCCCGCGCCCGGGCCTACCGCCGCACCGGTCTGCTGCTGGGCGTCGCCTCCACCGTGCTGCAGGGCGGGGCCCTGCTCGGGCTGGCGCGCCGGCCGGTCGTCCGCCGCCCCGGCCGCGTCGCCTGGCGCCCCGGCGTGGTGGCCGGGGATGCCGCCCGCGGCGCGGTCCTGGCGGCCGGCCTGACCGCGATCGGGCTGCCGTTTGACGCGATCGCGCAGCGACGAGCGCGTACGGTCGGTCTCGCCACGCAGTCGTGGCCGGCCTGGCGGGTCGACACCGCCAAGAGCTCGGGCCTCGGCACGATCTTCGCGGCGGCGACCTCGGCCGGGCTGCTGACGCTGATGCGTCGCGCGCCGCGCGCCTGGTGGCTCGCCGCGGCGGGGGCAGGCGTGGCCGGCGGCGCGGCGCTGACGCTGCTCGCGCCGGTACTGCTCGATCCGGTGTTCAACCGGTTTGAGCCGCTCGCCAACGGCCCACTGCGCGACGGCGTGTTCGATCTGGCCCGGCGATCCGGCGTGCGCGTGCGTGAGGTGTACGAGGTCGACGCGAGTCGCCGCACCACCGCGGTCAACGCCTACGTCACCGGGCTGGGCCCGACCAAGCGCGTCGTCCTGTTCGACACGTTGCTGGCGCGCTTCACCGAGGAGGAGGCACACGTGGTGGTGGCTCACGAGCTCGCCCATGTGCGCCACCGCGATGTGCAGCGCGGGCTGGCCTACCTGGCGATCGTCGCTCCCGGCGCGCTGGGGGCGACGGCTTCGCTCACGCGGCGGCTGCGGCCGGTCACCGGGGATCCGGATCTCGGGTCGCTCGCGGCGCTCGCCCTGGTCCTCGGCGGCGTCGGTGCGCTCGTCGGGTTGGTCGCCGCTCCCCTGTCGCGCCGGCAGGAGGTCCGGGCCGATGTGTTCTCGCTCCGGCTCACCGACGCCGCCGAGGCATTCATCTCGTTCGAGCGCAAGATCGTGGCCGAGAACCTGGCCGATCCCGATCCGCCTCGCTGGCTGGCTCTCGGCGCCAGCCACCCCTCGACCCTGGCCAGGATCGGCGTCGCCCGGGCCTACCGGCGACTGGCGGCTGATCAGCCTTCGGCTTCCGAGTCGGGCTGACTGCCGCCGAACTCGGGAAGGTTCTTGATGCCCTCGCGCGTCTGCCACTTGGAGTAGTTGTCCTCCATCGCGTCGATGAGCTCGCGCATGAAACGCGCGGAGAGGTTGACGCGGGTCACCACCACACCGGGGATCTCCTCGGCCTCGACCTCGTGGTCGACGCGGGCGAAGGTGACCGTGAACTCGTAGTCGGAGTGACTGACGTTCGCGAAGTTCGCGTACGTGCCGCCCATCATCTCGGGCGAGAAGTGGATGTTGATGTGCCGCTCCGGCTGCTGCGACTCGTCGCTCACCGACCTAGTATCCCAGGACCCGATGTCGACCGCGTTCTGAAGTCAAGGCCCTGCGTCTGCTCGTCGTAACGGTCGGTCGGCTGCGTGCTCCGTACGTCGACGACGTCGCGCACTATCGCAAGCTGCTGTCCCGCTACGCCCGGCTGGAGGAGATCGAGCTGCGCGCGGAAGAGGACGTCGGGCGACGACTGCCCCCGCGGGCCTTCGTGTCGCTGCTCTCCGACCGCGGCGAGACCTATGACAGCGTCGGCTTCAGCCGGTTCCTCGAGCAGCGTCGCGCCTCCGGTCGCGATCTGGCCTTCGTGATCGGCGGGGCGTTCGGGCTCGAGCTCGACGCGGTCGAGCATCGCTTCTCGCTCGGCGCGCTGACGCTGCCCCACCAGCTCGCTCGGGTGGTGCTGCTCGAGCAGCTGTACCGTGCGCACAAGATCCTTGCGGGTGAGCCCTATCACCACTGAACCTCAACCGGAACGGCAGATGAGCCCGGCGCTGCTACCGCGGCGCGAGCTGCTGCTGTTCGAGCGGCGGATCGTCTGGCTCGGCGTGGTAGTCGCCGGATTGGTCGCCTTCGGCACCGTCGGCCTGTCGCTGACCGACCACACGAGCGCCTGGTATGGACTGCGCTGGACGCTCGACACGCTGTCCACGGTGGGACGCCTCAGCGCCCCCCACTCGACCGGAGGGCAGATCGTCGAGGTGGTGCTGATCGTGCTGGGCGTCGGTACGCTCTTCTACGCGTTCGCCACCGTCACGGAGTTCTTCGTGGCCGGACACCTCGGCGAGCTGCTGGCGTCCCGGCGGCAGCTGAAGATGATCGCCTCCCTGACCGACCATCACATCATCTGCGGCTACGGGCGCGTCGGCCGGCAGGTGGCCCGCGACCTGCGGGCGGCCAACGCCAAGTACGTGGTCGTCGACGCGCGCCCGGAGAACCGCGAGCTCGCCCGGGCGGTGGGCGTGCGCTTCATCGAGGGCGACGCGGCCGAGGACGGCGTGCTCCTGGCCGCGGGGATCGAGCACGCCGTCTCGATCCTGGTCTGCGCGGATTCCGACGCCGAGAACATCTTCATCACGCTGTCGGCGCGTGAGTTGCGAGCGGACATCGCCATCGTCGCGCGGGCGGCCGCCGAGGACTCCGAGAAGAAGCTCAAGCGGGCCGGCGCCGACCGGGTGATCTCTCCGTACAAGGCGAGCGGCACCGAGATGGCCCGCCTGGCGCTACACCCGCAGATCAGCGGGGTGCTCGACGTCGACGGCACCTACCGCATGGAGGAGATCGCGGTCGTCGAGGGGTGTGCCGGCGCTCACCAGCCGGTGGGCGACATCCGCGGGGGTGCGATGATCGTGGGCATGCGCCGCGATGGAGCCTTTCAGCCGCAACCCCCCGGGGACGCTGTCCTGCTGCCCGGCGACGTGGTCATGGCCATGGGTACGCCGGCCACGCTCGCGCGGCTGGAGAGTCTGTTCGAGGTCCGACGCGACCCGTCGCAGCGCCCCGGCGTCGGCGGTGGCGGGGAGTCTCCGCGGTGACGCCGCTGGCCGAACTGCGCGAAGCGGTGCTCGCCGCCACCGCCGAGCTCACCGGAGGCGAGCACCCCCACGGGACGCTGACCCTCGAGCGCCCGCCGCGGCCCGACTTCGGCGACTACTCGACCAACGCGGCGCTGCTGCTCGCGCCGGTGATGAAGCAGCCCCCGCGCGCGGTGGCCGAGCGGCTCGGCGAGCAGCTGACTCGCGAGCTCGGGGCGAGCGTCGGGCGGGTGGAGGTCGCGGGCCCCGGGTTCCTGAATGTGTTCTTCGACGACAGCTGGTTTCGCTCCGGAGTCGCCCGGGTGATCGCCGAGGGCCGGCGCTTCGGGGCCGGCGGGACGCCGGAACCCGAGCAGGTCAACATCGAGTTCGTCAGCACCAACCCGACCGGGCCGTTGACCGTGGCCCACGGACGCCACGCCGCCTACGGTGACGCGCTCGCCCGGATCCTCACCTTTCACGGTCACGACGTCACCCGCGAGTTCTACGTCAACGATTACGGCAGTCAGGTGCGGCGCCTGGCCGAGTCGATCCGGGCCCGGGCCTACGGCCAGCCGCCACCGCCGGACGGCTACCAGGGCGAATACGTCGCCGAGCTGGTCGACCTCGATCGGGCACGCGAATTGGACCTCGACACCCTGGGGCAGGAGGCCGTGGCCGCCTGCCTGGCGATGTTCCGCCGCACGCTCGAGCGGTTCGACGTGCGCTTTGACGTGTGGTTCTCCGAGCGCACGCTGCACGACGGTGACCCGAGCCCGGTGCAGCGCGAGCTCGCCGAGCTACACCGGCGGGGTGAGTCCTATCGCAGCGACGGCGCGTTGTGGCTGCGCACGACGGCCCACGGCGATGACAAGGATCGGGTGCTCGAGCGTTCGACCGGCGATCACACCTACCTGGCGTCCGACGTGGCCTACCACCAGAACAAGCTTGCGCGGGGATTCGATCGGCTCATCGACGTGTGGGGAGCCGACCATCACGGCTACATCGCGCGCATGAAGGCCGCCCTGGCCGCGCTCGGAGCGGATCCGAATCGTCTCGAGCTGATCATCCTGCAGTTCGTACACCTGATTGAGGGCGGCGATCGCACCCAGATGTCCAAGCGCAGCGGCGACTTCGTCACCCTCGATGACCTCATCGCCGAGATTGGCGCCGACGCCGCGCGTTACTTCCTGCTCGCCCGCTCCGCCGACACCACCGTGGACCTCGACCTCGACCTGGCGCGAGCCGAGAGCTCGGACAACCCGGTGTACTACGTCCAGTACGCTCACGCGCGCATCGTCTCGGTGCTGGCCAAGGCGGGCGAGGCGCGCGTGGCCGAGGCGCTGGCCGACCCGGCCAGGCAGGACGGGCGGCCCGGCGAGGAGCCGTCGCTCCCCGCGCTGGAGCCGGCCGAGCGCTCGCTGATCAAGACGATTCTGGCTTTCCCCGAGGAGGTGGCCGAGGCGGCGCTGCGCCGGGCGCCGCACCGGATCGCCACCTACGCGCTGGCCCTCGCCCAGGACTTCACCGCGTTCTACGGTGCCTGCCGGATCGTCGGCGCGGAGGCCGGCGTGGAGTCCTTCCGGATCGCGCTGGCGGTCGCCAGTCGCGACACCATCGCCGAGGCGCTCTCCTTGCTCGGAGTGAGCGCGCCCCAACACATGAGCCGAGACCCGGCCCCCGCTGGTCAGGTGTCGTAGCGCGCGAGCTCGGCGTCGAGGCGCGTCTGCTCCTCGGCGTCAAGCGGGCGCTGGGACGTCGCCATCGGCAGGACGGTGCGCCGCCGCCACCGGGGCAGCAGGACCAGCAGCAGTCCGATGAGGGCCGCGACGACCACCACCGGCACGATGTAGGCGACCAGGCCGAAGCCGTGCGTGGTCGGCGTCGCGATCACGCTCGGCCCGTACTGGGCGACGAGCGCGCTGCGGACCTGATCGGCGGTGTCACCCTGGTTGATGAGCCCCTGGATGAACACGCGCTCGCGGTCGGCCTGCGGGGACTCGGCCACGTTCAGCGGGATCTTGCAGACGGCGCACATCACCGTGGGCTCGATCGCCGTCAGCGACGTCCGAGGGGTGATGGCCAGGGCGGGCGTCGCCAGCGCGAGCACCGCGACCAGGGCGCCGGTCACCGCCCCGCGGGCTGTGCGTCGGCGGCTCACGAGCGGCTCTGCGCCAGGGTGAGGGCACGCGTGAGGAACTGCTGCGTGACCTCGCCGCGAGAGATCGCGGCCACGCGGCCCTGACGGTCGATGACAAACGACTCGGGCAGCTGATCGGTCCCGTAGGCGTGGGCGAAGTTGCCGCCCACGTCGCGCAGCTGGGGGTAGGTCAGGTCGTACTGGTGCACGAAGCTCTCGGAGTCCGGCGTGGCGTCGTCGTACGTGACCCCGAGCACGGTACCGTCGGCGGCCTGTAGCGCGCGCTGAGTGCGTTCGAGCATCGGCGCCTCGGTCTGGCAGGGCACGCACCAGGAGGCCCAGAAGTTGAGAATCACCACCTTCCCGCGGTAGGCGGCCAGCGAGCTGCTGCCGGGACGACCGAGGAGCGGCAGCGTGGCCACCGGGGCGATCGGACGTTGCCCCGCCGCCACCGCGTTGTCGAGGGATCGGCTCGCGTTCTTGGTCGCCAGGCCGAACACGAGCAGCGCGACCAGCGCCACGCCGACGATGGCCACGGTCATCGGCAAGGCGAAGCGCCGCATGGTCAAAGCGTAGTGGTGTGGCGCGGTCGATCGCCGATGCCGGGCGACCGCCCCGGCCGGTTCGGGCGTCTAGGATGTGCGATCACTGCGGCGGTAGCTCAGTTGGTAGAGCACGAGCTTCCCAAGCTCGGGGTCGCGGGTTCGACTCCCGTCCGCCGCTCTGCTTGCTCGTTCGGCGCCGGGCTCGATCAGCCGGCGCCGATGTCGACCTCGAGCCGGTTCCGCGGCACGGCGCCGTCCCATCGACCACAATGGACGTCATGCACGTAACCGCGAAGGCGGACTACGCCGTCCGTGCGGCCGTCGAGCTCTCCAGCGCCGGGGCTGACGCGCCCCGCAAGGTGGACGACGTTTCCAAGGCCCAGGACATCCCGCTGTCCTTTCTCGAGAACATCCTCACGCAGCTGAAGAGCTCAGGGATCGTGCGCAGCCAGCGCGGCCCGGAAGGGGGGTACTGGCTATCGCGACCGGCCGAGGACATCAACGTCGCGGAGGTCATCCGGGCGGTCGAGGGGCCGCTGGTCGGCGTACGCGGCAATCGTCCGGAGGAGATCGAGTACCGGGGCTCGGCCGAGCCGCTGCAGCAGGTATGGGTGGCCTTGCGGGCCAACCTGCGCGAAGTACTCGAGCGGGTCACGCTCGCCGACATCGCCAACGGCACCCTGCCGGAGCACGTCATCGCGCTGACCCGCGACGAAGACGCCTGGCACGCTCGCTGAGTCCGGCGCGTCGGCTCAGCCGGCCGCGAACACCCGAGGGGAGCGAAAGCGGGTGGCCAGGATCTGGCCCTCGGCCAGCTCGAGCTCCGCGGCCTGCTCTCGCGTCACCTGCGCCCAGATCCGCTCGCCGTCGCCGAGCAGCAGTTCCACTCGGACCTCAAACCCGAGGTGTACGACCCGTTCGACGAGCGCCTCGGTGGCGCCGCCGGCCTCGTCGATGGCAAGGATCTCGATGTCGTGGGGGCGAAGGAACGTGTTACCACCGAGGCGGTTCACCGGTCCGATGAACGACATCACGAACTCGTTGCTCGGATGCTCGTAGAGCTCGCGGGGGGCGCCGATCTGCTCGATCCGCCCGCGATTCATCACGACGATCTGCTCGGCCACCTCCATGGCCTCCTCCTGATCGTGGGTGACGAAGATCGTGGTCACGTCGATCTCGTCGTGCAGCCGCCGCAGCCAGTCGCGCAGCTCGGCCCGCACCTGAGCGTCGAGGGCGCCGAACGGCTCGTCGAGCAGGAGCACGTGGGGTTGGGGGGCGAGTGCCCGGGCGAGAGCCATGCGCTGCTGCTGACCCCCCGAGAGCTGGGAGGGATAGCGATCGCCGAGGCCGTCCAGGCGCACGAGTCCGAGCAGCTCGGCCACCCGCCGCTCGGTGTCGGCCTTGGGATGCTTGCGCACGCGCAGCCCGAAGGCGACGTTGTCGCGCACCGTCATGTGCTTGAACGGCGCGTAGGCCTGGAACACGAAGCCGACGCCGCGCTCGCGGGCCGGAGTGTCGGTCACGTCGTCGCCGTCGATGACCACCCGCCCGCTGTCGGGGGTCTCCAGCCCGGCGATGACTCGCAGCAGCGTCGACTTGCCGCTGCCGCTGGGGCCGAGCAGGGCCGTGAGTGAGCCGTCGTCGACCGGCACCGACACGTCGCCGAGGGCGACGAAGTCGCCGAACCGCTTGTTGACGTCGTAGACCTCGATGGCCATCAGTCGGCCCTCCTTGCCTTGCGGGTGAGCACTTGCATGAATAGCAGCGTGAACACGGTGAGCAGGGCCAGCACGACCGATGCCGCGTAGGCGCCCGTCACGTCGAAGTTGTCGAACTCGTTCTTGACGTAGAGCGGAAGCGTTTGCGTGACGCCCAGCACGTTGCCCGAGACGATGCTCACCGCGCCGAACTCGCCGAGGGCGCGCGCGGTGGTGAGCACGACCCCATAGGTGACGGCCCAGCGGATGGCCGGCAGGGTGACTCGCCAGAACACCTGCCAGGGCGACGCGCCGAGGGTGGCCGCCGCCTCCTCGGAGTCGGTGCCGAGCTCGCGCAGCACCGGCATCGTCTCGCGGGCCACGAAGGGCAGCGAGACAAACGCGGTGGCGAGCACCATCCCCGGCACGGAGAAGATGACCGAGATCCCGTGGGCCATGAGCGAGGTTCCGAACCAGCCCTGGTCGCCGTACACGAGCACCAGCGACAGGCCGATGACCACCGGTGAGACGGCGAAGGGGACGTCGATGAGCGCCCCGACCAGCGAGCGTCCCCGGAATGGGTGGCGCTCGAGCAGCAGGGCGATTCCGATCCCGAACACGGTGTTCAGCGGGACGGCGATGGCGACCAGCTCGAGCGACAGCCAGAAGGCATGCACGGCGTACGGCGCGGTCACGGCGGCCCAGACCGGGGCGAGGCCGTGCTCGAACGTCCGATAGAACAGGGCCACCAGCGGCAACACGAGCAGCAGGGTGAGGTATCCGAGCGCGATCGTCCGCAGGGCGTAGCGGGACGCCCGAGAACCCTGCCGGACGCTAGAGGACATGTCGGCTCCGGTTACGGCTGAGCACGTTCAGCGCCGCCAGGACGAGCAGGGCGATGGCCAGCAGCACGACCGACACTGCCGCCGCGCCACTCAGGTTGTCGTTCTCGATCTGGTTGTACACATAGATCGAGGAGACCTCGGTCTTGAACGGCAGCGCGCCGGCGAACAGCAGCACCGAGCCGAACTCGCCCAGCGCCCGGGCGAAGCTGAGCGCGGCGCCCGAGATGATCGCCGGCGCGAGCGACGGGAGCACGACCCGGCGCACGATGGTGGCCGGCGAGGCGCCGAGCGAGGCCGCCGCCTCCTCCATCGAGCGGTCGAGCTCGATGAGCACGGGTTGAACCGAGCGCACCACGAACGGCAGCGTGACGAACAGCAGGGCGACCCCGACGGCGCTGCGGGTCAGGGCGATGTCGATCCCCACCGGGCTCCCCTTGCCGTAGAGGGCAAGCAGTACGACGCTCACCACGATCGTCGGCAGCGCGAACGGCAGGTCGATGAGCGAGTTGACCACGCCGCGCCCGGGGAAGTCGTCGCGGACGAGCACCCAGGCGATCAGGGTGCCGAACACGACGTTGACGATCACGACGATCACCGACACCACGAGCGTGAACTCCAGCGCGGCGATGCCCTCGGGAGTGGTGACCGACTGCCAGAACGCCGACAGGCCACCGTCGAGGGAATGCGCGGCCAGCGCGGCCAGCGGCAGCAGCACGAGCACGCTCAGGTAGAGCGCCAGCGCCCCGCGCCCGAGCACGCCGGCCAGCCGCGGCGCGCCCCAGCGCCGGCCGCGACGGATGCGCCCCGGGGCCCGGGCGGCCCCGTCGATGACGCTCTCGCTAGCCAGCGGAGACTCCCTGACCCTGCTCGATCTTGGTGACCACGCCGTTCGGCGTACCGAAGAACTCCTTGGTCACGGCGGTCCAGCCCCCGAGGCTGGCGATGGTGAACAGGTCGGCCGGCGTCGGGAACACCTTGGGGTTGACCAGCGATGGGATCACCGGTCGGTAGCCCTGCTGGGCCCAGATCGTCTGCCCGGCCGGACTGAGCAGGTAGTTGACGAACGCCTGGGCGTTCGGGTTCGTGCCCCCGCGGGTGACCACGGCGATCGGGTTCTGGATGAGGATCGTGCTGGCGGGGATGACGTAGCTGATCGCGTCGCCCTTCTTCTCATCGGGGATCGCCTCGCTCTCGTAGTCCAGCAGCACGTCGCCCTCGCCGGAGAGGAATGTCTGCAGGGCGTCCCGCGCACTCGTGGGCTGGGCGACGGTGTTCTTCAGCAGGGCAGCCAGGTAGGCGTCCGCCTGCGACGGCGTCTTGCCTTCGTGCAGCTGGGCGCCGTAGGCCGCCATGATGTTCCAGCGTGCGCTGCCGGAGCTGAGCGGATTCGGCGTGATCACCTTCACACCCGGCTGGACCAGATCGTCCCAATTGGTGATGTGCTTCGGGTTGCCCTTCCGCACGATGAACACGACGACCGAATTGGTTACGAAGCCGTGGGTGGGACCGGCGTCCCACGATGGCGACACGATGCCTGGCGACACCAGCTTGGTCATGTCGGAGGTGAGCGAGAAGTTGACCACGTTCGCCGGCTGGCCGGCCAACACGGCGCGACTCTGGTCGCCGGAGGCGCCGTAGGATTGGGTGAAAGAAATCCCCTTGCCCGCGGCGGTCGCCTGGAAGGCGGGGATGAGCGCCGCGTAGGCGGCCTGCGGGGTGGAGTAGGCCACCAGTGCGACGGTCTTACCGCCCGAACTCGAGCCGCAGCCGGCCAGCAGGGCGGACGCGGCCAGAACCGGGAGGGCGCGCGAGGTCACGCGTGCGATGGTGCGGGGAGCCATCATCACCTTTCGGGTTGGTAACACGGGCAAAGGGCGGAAGCCGCAATTCTACAAATAGAAGTCGGAATTAAGGAGTTTCTAGGCGCGCCACCGGTTCGGGCTCGGATCCTGGT